>Ga0209536_100014189_pt1 | contig 11457 bp, 9 predicted proteins | sample DeeMarSeWOR28_12_FD_187461 | JGI IMG/M metagenome (GOLD analysis project Ga0209536, IMG submission 187461) | Marine sediment microbial communities from White Oak River estuary, North Carolina - WOR-2-8_12 (SPAdes) (version 2) | ecosystem: Environmental > Aquatic > Marine > Intertidal zone >... | reverse complement strand
GAAACCCAGCGTACCGGAATCTACGCCGCCGGCGGAATCCGCCGCAGCATGAGTGTTGAGGAATCCATCGAGGATGCCACCGGGGCGGCCTTAAAGGCCATTCAATGCCTGGAGTCGGTCAATCGGGGGGTTTCCGTTCATCCGCGCTCCGGCGATATGACTTTTCCGGACTTTTTCTTTCAGCGCTGCACCCAGTGCAAGCGCTGCACCCAGGAATGTCCTTTCGGGGCCATCGACGACGATGCCAAAGGCACACCCAAACCCAATCCCGCCCGCTGCCGCCGCTGCGGCACCTGCATGGGCTGCTGTCCGGAGCGGATCATTAATTTTTCCGATTACAGCATTGACAGCATCGGCTCCATGGTGAAAGCCATCGGCGTGCCGTCGGAAGATGATTTTTCTGAACCGCCGCTGCGCATTCTGGGACTGGTCTGTGAAAACGATGCTTACCCGGCGCTGGACATAGCCGCCTTAAACCGGCTCGATTACTCGGCCGATGTGCGTTTCATCCCGGTCCGATGCCTGGGGTCGGTCAACGTGATCTGGATCAAGGACGCACTGGCCCAGGGCATGGACGGCGTATTTCTGCTGGGCTGCAAATACGGCGACGACTACCAGTGCCACTTTGTCAAGGGCAGCGAACTGGCGGACATCCGGATGAAGAAAATCGGCGATGCCCTGTCGAGCCTGGCTCTTGAAGAAGAACGCGTGGCCCAATTCCAGGTGGCCATCGATGATTATGATAAACTTCCACAGATTATTGATGATTTTGTGGCCAGCGTCGAGGAAATGGGACCGAATCCGTTCAAGGGATTCTAATAATTGAATATTGACGATTTGTTGAAATTAAGCATGAAGTGTTGAATGACACGAAGGTCATATTGGTTGAAATCCTTAAATTTTCAATTGTCAATTTTCAATCTTCAATTCCGTAGGAGGTATTTAATATGGCGCAAACTTATGTGATTGAGCCTGATTTAGATTTTATCAAAGAAGTTGGTGCGCTGGGGGGTCAAGACCTGAAAAAGTGCTATCAATGCGCAACCTGTTCGGTCGCCTGTGCGATTTCGCCGGATACCAAACCGTTTCCCCGCAAAGAAATGATAGCCGCCTCCTGGGGTCTGAAAGATAAACTGGTCGGAAACTCGGATATCTGGTTGTGCCACAATTGCGGCGATTGTTCCACCCGATGCCCGCGGGAGGCCAAACCGGGGGATGTGCTGGCAGCGGTGCGTTCCTATGCCGTTTCTGAGTATGCCCGGCCGAAAGCATTGGCCAGGGCGATGAAGGATCCCAAAAAACTGCCTATTTTGCTGGCGATTCCCGCCGTCCTGTTTCTGATTGTGGGAACGATCACGGGCCTGCTCGATTTTACGCCGGATCTCAGCGAAGGAATCAAGCATTACAAGTTTTTCTCCACCTGGCTGGTGGACATGCATATGCTCTCGGCAGCAATTTTTGCGGCCGCTGTTTTTGCGCTGGGCCTCAAGCGGTTTTTAGCCGATATCCACCAAAATGCTGTGTTGGAGGGTAAAACAACCAAACAAAACATCGAAGTCGTCGGATTTATTACGGCACTTATTCGGGTCATTCCCACCATCCTGCTGCACCGCAAGTTTGGGGAGTGTACCGAAAATAAAGACCGCCAAACTGCCCACCTGCTGACGCTGTATGGATTTATCGGGCTTTTTATCGTGACCAGCATTCTGTTTGTTGTGATGTATGGGTCGTATTTGTTTCCCAGCGGTCCGTTGCATGGCCCCTGGTCCCAGCTCAATCCGGTCAAATGGCTGGCAAACATCAGCGGTGTTGCACTAATTGTCGGAACCGGCCTGATGATTAAAAATCGATACTCCAAAAAAGATCAGGTCTCCAGTTACTTTGACTGGTACCTGCTTTACCTTGCATTCGGGCTGGGTGTGACCGGCATGGGCGCTCAGCTGACCCGGCTGGCGGGCTGGGCATTTGTATCTTTTGCGACGTACTACATACACCTGGTCCTGGTGTTTGCTTTATTTGCCTATCTGCCATTTTCAAAACTTGCGCACCTGGTGTATCGGACGGTGGCGATGGCATATAATGAGTATGCCGGCCGAAATTTTTAATTGGAAAAGGGGATAGCAGCAATGCATCCCCTTTTTTATTGGAGTGATGGATTATCAAGGTTTTAAGTGTCAGTATTTTTGCTTTTCTTCCCTGAAACCTGACACCTGAAACCAGGAAAATTGATTAAATTATACATTGCCATTTGTTTCCCAGAACTCGGATTTCTAATATGCTGCTGCAGAATCACGACACAATAAAAAAAGGGAGCGCCTTTCGGCGGCTCCCTTTTAATTGAATCCTGCGCTTAAATGGATTATTTCTGTGTTCCGGTAGCAGCTCCGTGCAGTTTAATCTCAACTTTTTCAGTCAGGCCTTCGTAGTATTTGCGCAGGATTTCAACAACCTCATCGCGTCCGAAATGATCCGGCATCTGGCCCCCTTCAGAGAGCAGCTTTCTTAACATGGTGCCGCTCAGCAGAACCCGATCTTCTTTGCCGTGCGGGCAGGTACGCAGCGATGCCATGCCGTCGCATTTATAACAGTAAAATGTCCAGTCGATTTTCAGCGGTGTGCACAGCAGTGCCTTTCCGGGCTCTTCGGGCCGCGGAATTTTATCGAAAATGGTCTGGGCCTCAAACATTCCGTAAAAATCACCCACGCCGGCATGGTCGCGTCCGATAATCATTCGCGAGCATCCGTAATTTTGACGAAACGTGGCGTGCAACAATGCCTCTCTGGGGCCGGCATACCGCATATCCAGCGGATATCCGCCCTGGACGACTTTGTCTTGGACAAAGTAGTTTTTCACCAGAACATCGATACACTTCACGCGAACACTCGCCGGGATATCACCCGGTTTGAGGTTTCCGACCAATGAGTGAATAAAAACACCATCGCAAACTTCAACGGCAATTTTGCAGAGGTATTCGTGGGATCGGTGCATCGGGTTTCTCAGTTGCAAGGCAGCCACTTCAGACCAGCCTCTTTCTTCGAAGATCTTGCGGGATTGCTCCGGTCGCATGTAAATGCCGGCGTATCTGGTTGGATATTCAGACTCGGTCAATACCTTGACCGGACCGGCCAGATTAACGTCTTTCTGGTTCATCACCATCTGCACGCCGGGATGGTCATCTTTGGCGATTTTCCAGAACGCTTCAGCTGTGGGAGTCCCTTCACCCATGTAGATTTTTTCGCATTCGAACTTTTTGTCGGCTTCGGTCATTTCATATTTTTCTGTGACCGTCATGGTGGCCATGATTTCATCCCCTTCGGGGTCATAAAGTGCAATTTCTTCGCCCTCTTTGATGCGCTTTGCATCTTCTTTTGAAGCCGAAAATGTCACTGGAATGGGCCAAAAAGTTCCATCGGCCAGCAGATAGTCCTCACAAACACCTTTCCAATCCGCCTGGGTCATAAAACCGGTCAAGGGGCTGAATCCGCCGATACCCATCATGATCAAATCGCCCTTTTCGCGCGGTGAAACCGGGAATTTCTTGAGGCCTTCGGCCTTTTTCTTTTCAGCCTTCAGCTCGGCGCCTTCGAGCAGGCAGCAGGTTAGTCCCTTTCCGCCATGAGGTGGAATTAAATTAGCCATGTGTTTCCTCTCCTTTCAATCAGGTTTTCTGCAATTCAGTCGCCCGTCCTCATGAACGACTGTTATCTTTTTTTATAAAAGGATATTGATTAGTAGGGTTAACCGGTTTTGTCAAGCGGAATTGACGCCTTAAGGCAAAGATTTATCGATCCATTCGATCATTTTTTCTTTTTTCGCATTTGGCTTATAAAAAAGCGTTTCGTCTAAATTTACACTTGATTTGGTTACCCATCCCGGGTTAAGGACAGTTGAAAAAATTAATCCCGCCGGCCCTGTTTGAGCTGGAGCGATAAAAATTTCTGAGCGGATAACGTTTCCAGATTTTTCAGAGATGGGAGCTTTTTCGATGTCAGATATCAAAATATCAGAAGAACGCCGACAGCAAAAACGGTTCAAAGCTCAGGAGGGCGCGTTTGCTGCTCTGGTTGATCAAGAAAGCAGACTGGGCCAGATTAAGGATATCAGTTTACACGGACTTTCGTTTCGATATATCGACAGCCATGAGAAGCTCAAAAACGCCAGTGAGTTAAAAATCATTCTCGGTAAACGGGGTCTGTATCTGGATAAATTGCCTTTTAAAATAATTTTCGATTTTGAGATAAAAAGCGAGTTTAGTCTGAGCATGGTCAATATGCGCCAAATCGGACTGGAATTCGGGGAATTGACCCCGGGACAGCGCAACCGGTTGGATCGATTCATCAAGAATCACACGATCGGTGAGGCTTAAAATACCCGGTGATCTTTACCGGTTTCCATTTCTCCATCGAGGACGAGGAGGCGTGCGAGGACGAGCACGATGATATTTGGGTAACCTTACGGCGATTGGTGCCTGTCGTCGCCATCGTTCTCGTTGAAAAAGCCCGTCGATTTCCAGCGGGCTTTTTGCATATCCGCACTTATTGATGGTTAGAAGGTGAAGAGCCCTCCGATTATCAGAATAATCACGGCCAGTGAGATCAGGACGGCAAGAATAATTTTGTTTCGGTTTTTCGTCGGCGGCTGTACATGAATATCCTGCGGATGCGGTTTGATCGTTTCCGAAGGTGTTCGAAAAAAACTGGCCGGGGGAGGTGTATCCGGCGGCTTGAGTTTGGGTCGTGGCCGGCTGGCCATCGGCGGCGGCTCGATGATCGGATCATTGAACCGTCCGGCAAGGGCCGGTTTTTTACCCGTTTCCGTATCCAAATTCGAATTTTTAGTCCTCTGTTTGGGTTGCCGCGGTACTAGACCCGGCGGGATGGTCAGGAAGGCTTCTTCGTGCTTCTCGGGGTCAACCGCAATTTCAGCCCCGCAATGGGGACAAAAACGGTATTTCAGGGTTTCCACTTCCGGCAGCTGCCGGTTGCATTTGGGACAGGCAGTTTCCATGAACAAACTCACTTTTGATTTTTTAATTTTCGTTCTAAACCTGCAAATTGAGCGTTGCAATCTGTTCTAATTTTAGATGTTGGATTTCGGATTTGTCTGAGTTGTGCTTGGCAGGTTACCCTCTTTAACCACACGATTTTAAGGTCATATCCATCCAAAATCTAAAATCGGCTCACGGCCTGGTGCTGTTTAGCCCCACAAAGGTGCCGCCGTTTTTCTGGCATAAGATGCGCATTAAGGTGGCAAAACGTTCTCCCGTGTTGCCACTCGCACTGGTTTTTTCCATAACCGTCGGAAATCCGACGGCATGGATGCGGACTCGCGGGGACCCGTCTTTCGCCCGTTTGTTGATGCGATCCACGGTATCGATGACCGGCTGGATCCGCTGGCCGCTGAACTCGTCACCAAAAACATACAGGCTGATTTTTTTATCCGTTGAATAAAATGTTCGAATGGCCGCGGTGATGCCCTCCACCGGACTGCTGTTGCTGAAAGCCCTCCAGCTGCTGAGCATCGAAATAATCGCCCGGCGTCGTGCCGGGGTGTCGGGAATCCATTGGCCCTGGTACTGAGAAAACATGTACTCGCCCATGTCGTTCATGATTTGGATGCCCTCGACCTTGGGATATACCTCCAGGGTTTCTCTCAGTTTTTTTTGTACCAGGCCCCAGGCGTTGCGCTGCATGCTGCCGGACGTGTCGATAATAAAGATAATATACTGGCTATCGACCGGAATGCCGCCGATGGAGCTATCCATTTTTCTGGGCTGAGTTTTCAACAAACGCCGCATCTCTTCGGTTAATTCCTGCAGGGCTCTGGCCAGCTGACCCTCAATGATATTTTGAACCTGGGCGTCGTCTTTTGATCCTGCAAACTGGCCCTGGATTTTTGATAGATCCCCTTGAAGGCGTGCCAGCCGAATCTTTTCCTCTGATAGTTGCTCTTTTTTTTCCTTTAAATCACGATTCAGTATGGCCGTTTCACCCCGGATTTCGACCAGTTCCTCTTCAAGTCGGATAATCCTGGCTTCGAAATCCTCTTTAACTTCTTCAATGATCAAAGGTTCGGCGAATTTGGACAGTACGAACAGCAGAATAATCGCACCGAATCCGCAGCAAATGCAATCCAGAAAAGACAAGCTGAATATCTGAATGTCGCGGCGTTGCTTTTTCATAATGTTAACATTGCTGTGGCGACAACCTTTTAAGTGGCCGATTACTGGCCCCAGGCGCTCGGGTTAAAGAGCGCTCTCGCTTGAGGAGCGCTGCGCGTTGGACGATGATTGCCTTCAGCCTAAATCCGCCTGAGGCGGAGCTCCTCGAGGCTCGCAGAGCCATTCCTAAAAGCCCGCAGGGCTGCTCATTTATTTATGGCCAATCCTTTGAAGGTGAAAAAAAGGAACCGCGAGTGTCCTTTGCCAGTCGCCAAAAGGCATCGGCTGCCAGCGGATCGCCTTCCATTGGAAATAAAATAATATTGACCGGGGCCCGGGGAATTTTGCGAACCGACTCATTAAACAGACTTAACCGTTTTTGGCTGGAAACCCGATTGCGCCAGGGTTTGCCCGACCCCATCGTCGGCAAGCCGTCTGTAAGCAAAAAAATGTTGTCCGGTGCCGGTTTGATTGCCTGCAGGGCGCTGAATGCATTTAACAAGCTGGTGCCCTTTTCCGGAATGACGGTGCGCATGTTATCGGCGCTCTGGTTTAATTGCTCGACATTACCGGCATCCAGCCAGGTGTCCTGGGAGCCCTTGAGCAAAGGGACGGCGGTCTCATTAAACGTGTATATCTGGAATTGGCTCGTTGGTGGAAGTTGCGTGGTCAACCAATTGACGGTGGCAACCACCTGCTGCCATTTGGCTGACTTGAGTCTCTCCTTTATATTGAGGTTGCGACGGCGAATGATGTCAACAACGGTTTCATCCAGCATGCTGGCTGAAGCATCCACTAAAATAAAAATTCGCCTGCCGCCCATTTTTAAGTCGGTTAAATACTGACGGTCCCCGTGTCCCGGAAATTTTCGCAGCCGGGTGCCCATGTCGTCCTGGGTCTTGGCACCGGCTCTCAGCCGCTTGAGCTCTTCTTCCAAAGATTTCAGGTCGGCCTTTAACTTGTTAACGTGTGCTCTGCTGGCCAGGGTCTCACCCTGGCTGTCGGCCAGCTCGGTCTTTTGTTCTTGCAGAATTTGGATAACCCTGCGAGACAGTCCCTGGGTCCGCAGCAGGTCCGCTTGGGTTTGATCGATCGCATTGCGTGCTAAAACGAGATCTTTTTTACCCTCGAGCACCTCCTGCTCCAGGCGGTCAACTTCAGAACGCAAATCCGTTGTGACGGTTTCCCGTTGCGCGGCACTTTTGGCATTGACCAGCACAAATAAAAGGATGATGGCGCCCAAGCCACAGGTAATAATATCCAAAAAGGATAAGCTGAAAACATTTACGGCTCTACGTTTCATCAGTATTCACGCAAGCGATGAGTTTCAGTTCTTCCCCCGGTGTTCCGACGCGTATGATCTGTCCGAGCGACAAAATCGTCTTTTCAGCCACCGGTTTTTCATTCACAAAAGTGCCGTAGGTGCTGTGATCAGCGAGCACGATATCATTTCCGCGCAATCGGACAGTACAGTGTTTTCGGGAGACCCCGGCGGTCTGCCCCCGGATTTGAATGCCGGATTTATCGACAACCGGTTCAAGGCCGACGATTAAAGGCTTTTCTGTTATGGGGTAGGCTAGATTGCGATAAAGAATGTGGGTCGGCCGTTGTCGAACTTCCGGTTGCTGCCCCGGGAGGACGCCGTCTGCAATCGGTTCTTCTGCCGGCAGCGGCAGGGTCCTTAAAAAAGGGGCAATGCTTCCGGCCTGCTGTTCAAATAGCTGATCGCCGAGCCTTAATATGCCCATGGCCCCGGCGCCCGGTTGGAGATGGAAGATTTTACAATTTTCAATAGCGGCCAAGGTGTCTCTTATGCCCGGCAGGCGCCCAACCCGATCGGTGAGCAGAAGAACCGGACCGGGTTCATCTTTTCCATAACGTTCATAAAAGCGACCGATGTGGCGGTGAATTTCTTCAAAAACCGGCGCCCCTTTTCTGTAAAACACCTCTCTGGTCAACGTCACGTGATAGACTTTGGAGCCTCCCGTCATTTCAAAATGGACGCTGGGATTCTGGCCAAGCTGGGTCAAAACACCGGGCAGCCGATCGTATAACTCCTGTTCGGTGGCAGCCTGGTGCAAGGGGTCAAACCGAGTGCGGCGGACAAATTCTTCTGCGATGGCATCCACCCACCCTCTATATAATTTGTACAAACCATTGCCCTCAGAGGATAGGTATTGCTGCTGGCTGAGTTGCCCTTTGCGCTGCAGGCAGGTGATTTCAAACCGATGCAGGTGCATATCTATGTGCAGCAGCAGTCCTTGCGGCAGCCGATCTGACGCAGCAATGAGCGGCAGCGGGACAAAACCTTTTACGGAAATGGACAGCTCGCGGGTGATCCCTAAAATCAATCCCAAATGGTCCGGTGTATAAAAACCGGGAACCGCAATGATCATTTCCTTACCGTGACGGCTTACCGTTTTCCAGATGTGGGCAAAATGCTCGAAAGCAATTTCAGCATGATTGTGTGCAAAAGGATTGGGTTGCTCCAGCGGCTCGGTATTTAATTGGTCCCAGAAATGATTCAGGATCTGACGGGGATAAAGGTGTGCTTTTCGCTCAGCCGCCACGCCGACCGCCAATCGATTCTTTTCCGGCAGCGCAAACCCGGGGCTCTCGACGCTGCTGCCATCGACCTCCAGCAGCCCGGTCGATATCGATCCGGCAACAAGGATGCCGGCGTCGCTGAGTTCAAGTCCAAGTAAGCTCATACGAGGCACCTTCGTTTTTAAAATCAGGTTTCAAGGTTCAGAGGTACCGGGATTCTGGAACTTGTTAAATTAGTTTTATTTGTTTCATTGGTTGAATGGGTTGGCTTCATCCGAACTAATTGAACAAATCAAACTAATTAAACCAATTGAACCGATCCAGCACTTGCTAGCAGGCTGACACTTCAGAACCACTGAACCCAGAGCCTCTGAACCTTCATTTTGTGTACAGATGGCTGATTAGATTTTCATCACAGTACGACGCTGCATCCAGAACGTAGCGCTCCTGAAGCTGTTGCAATTGATGCAACAGAAACATCAGGCCGATGCTGATGAGCAGCGCAATCAAGGTCGAGTTAAACGCCACTCCCAGGCTGCGGGTGACATCAAAGATATCGCCTTCAATGGCTTTATGCGCATAACCCAGGGCATCTCCGATACCGCGAACCGTGCCGATAAATCCGATTGACGGAATCGCCCAGGCGATATAACGGATCATGGACAACTCGGATTCCAGTCGTTCGGCTTCCGAATCACAGTAGGCATGGGTGGCGCTGGCCACATCCTGGATGTTGCGGGTGGTGCTGAACCGCTGCAGGCCTGCCAGTAACGCCCGGGATAACAGCGCCTCGCGTTGTTGTGGCGGTAAAGCCTGAATTTGCCTGGATACGTCTCGCGTATCTTCCGGAAGAATGCGCTCGCCTTCGGCCAGCGGAATGAGGTCCATCTGCAACAAAGCTCGCTGGCGGACGGATTTAAAGGCTTTGTACCCCATGATCGCAATGGCCCAGAACATCAAAATAAAACAGGATTCCTGTTCGTAATCGCGGATTAACACAAAAACGGATCGCTGCGCTACCTGGGATTTGTCTTCGGCCATTTGAATGGCCTGCGCGGCTAAAATCGCGTCGGCCTTGGGTCGAATAACAGCCACATAGACGGCATGCACGATAATCACGATGATGATCAGCGAAAACACCTGGTAAAGGAACTCAAAGGAAAAAGGGAAGTTGCGTTTCATGGCATTTGTCCATATCCAATCGTTTAGGATCTTATTTGTTTGTCAAAAACAGCTTCTCTATTTATCTGCAGAGCGCTAAGGGCATAGAGCAAAGGGCATAGGGCCAAGAGCAAAGGGCATAGCGTTTGATCAATTAAAGGTTTTTCAGTTGTTACGCTTTGCACTATGCGCTATGCGCTCTGCTATTCGTATACCGAGCAAAATCCATTAAAACAAAGACGAAGAGAACGCTTCCAAAAAGCAAACTAGATGTCGTAGGGGAAGTCGACCGCCTGATCCGCCTCAATTTTTTCCGTGGGCTGGAAATCTTTAAGTGGTTTCTTTTTGGCCGCTGCTGAATTTTGCTCTTCCTGAGTCTGGGGTTCAGATTCACTGCTTTCAGATGTGCGCGAATTTGTCTCCGGGGTGGAAGCCTTCGTTTGGCTCTGCCCCACGATCATGGCATCCGAGCGCTGGTTTCCCTCATTTAGCTCCCGATCATTCGATGCATCTGCGCAGGCAGGCCCGTTATCTACCAAGACCAGGCCCACCAAAGCAACCGAGATGATGATAAACGCTTTGAATCCTGTTGATATTTTAAAGGTCATATCGTAGGCCTCACTCCAAATAGCGGCAAATGCGAAATCCAAGATCCTCGCGCTTGCCGTCGCTGTAATCGCGAAACGCCAATCGCAAAGTGCTGATCGTGGCACTTTTCCAGCTTGATCCTTTGACCACATGATGTTTTCCCTGCCGTGGACCGCCTGGATCGGTATCGGTTATATTCGTATTATAGGTATAAATTGTATAAAAGTCATGACACCATTCCGCTGCATTTCCGCCCATGTCATATAATTGCAAACTGTTGGGCTTAAATTTCGCGGCGGGCGCCGTAACCGGATAGCCGTCATTGTAATTTTCAAGATAAGCGGGCAATAAATCTTTGGCTGAAATATCGGCATAATTTGCGGAAGGCGAGGACGGGGGGAAAAGATCACCCCAGGGGTATTTGAGCAGGGCCTGATTTTGGGTCACCCGGGCGCAATATTCCCACTCGGCCTCGGTGGGCAAGCGATAGCCGGCTGCAATGGGCTCTGCGGCCACCAGCGCATTTTCCTTTTGAACATAGACCGGAGGCAGGGAATCCCTGGCGCTTAGCCAATTACAAAACAAGGCCGCCTGCTCCCAGGTCAGCTGAACCACGGGATGATCATCCTGGGTCAAGCGCTGTCCTTTATATGACCCGGAATTGTGGTCGGCTAAAAATTCTTTAAACTCTTTATTGGTCACCTCTCTGACGCCCATATAAAATGGCCGTCCCAGATTGATTTTGCGCAGCGTTTCATTGGCCCGGCGGCCCTGTTCCCGCTCTGCCTCCCAATAACGACGGGATGCGTCGCAGAGTGCCCCGTGGATGCGATCTCGATGGTGGCGAAGCCGGGTACCGAGCCGCCTCCCACGACCTTCGACGAGACGCTGAAGCGGATCGGAAGCGAGCGGGGCCTGCAGTAGGGGAGACACGGTCCCGATCCGGAGACGCGTGCGCATCCCCGCGGAAGCCGGAGAGGAGTGAGCACTCGATGAACGA
>Ga0209536_100014188_pt1 | contig 11458 bp, 8 predicted proteins | sample DeeMarSeWOR28_12_FD_187461 | JGI IMG/M metagenome (GOLD analysis project Ga0209536, IMG submission 187461) | Marine sediment microbial communities from White Oak River estuary, North Carolina - WOR-2-8_12 (SPAdes) (version 2) | ecosystem: Environmental > Aquatic > Marine > Intertidal zone >... | reverse complement strand
GTTAGTGCAGCAGATGGAGCTTTTAATCAGAGTAAATATCACGAGAAATAATTTCAATTTGTTTCCTTTCCTTTAGTTCGGCAAACTAACGAACTCCAAAAAATACTTTACTATTGACTGGTTAGCTTTCATTTATTAACTTGACGTTGAGCAGATTCTGAATCTATGAAAACCTATCTATCCGGATTCATGGAGGTGATGTTGCGGTCCGCTGTGATCATCATCATCCTGGCTCTGGGTCCGGGAATCCTTGCCCAGCAGAGTAGCACCATTGTACTCTTTCGCTCCATTGACCAGTACTGGGATGCAGGATCGGAGGAATGGGTGTATCAGACCCGGAGCGAAAATATCTATGATCAACAGGGGAACCTGGTGGAAACAGTTTACAGGGATTGGGATCGCTACGACAAAGAGTGGATCTACCGGGAGTGGGATTGTTTTATGGGGTGGGGTTGCGAAGAGGGGAGGGAAACCTACAGCTATGATACCCGGAACAACCTGATCCGTATCGTGAGGTATGGTTGGGATAGCGGGAATGCCGAATGGGGGGAGATTTACCGGGAGGATAATGCCTATAGCCCCGGGGGAAAGCTGATCAGCCACGAGTGCTATTCAAAGGATCTTTATTCCTCTGAATGGTGGGGAGAAGAAAGGTACCAGGCTGAGTACGACGAAAATGAATATTTGATCCAGGAAACCCATTCATGGTGGGAGGAGAGTTACGGGGGCTGGTTGCCCGGCTGGAAAGAGACCTACAGCTATGACATCAATGGAAGAGTCAAAGAGTCAGTCTATTATTACTGGGATGAGTATCGCGGGGCCTGGATAGCCGAGTACCGGCAAGTCAATGGATTCAATCCAGCAGGTCAACAGATCCTTACGCTATCTTACAACTGGGCTGAATCACAATGGATCGGTCTGGATTCAACCATTACCATTTATGATCCAGGGGGATTGGCGCTGGAAACATATAGCTACAACTGGGATGAAGGGCATGCATCCTGGCGGGACTCCTATCGCACCTTAAGAACCTATGATTCAATGGAGAATCTTTTGGAGGAAGTGTCTGCCCACTGGGATCAGTATGAGCAGGTATGGATAAAAAGTGGACGCAACATCTGGAATTACGACCTCGATGGTTCACTTCATGAGTATGCAAGCTATGGGTGGAATGAATCATTGGAAGATTGGGATGGATATTTCAGAAAGCTCACTACCTACACGCCGGAAGGTCTTCTGCAGGAGCAGCAGAGGTTTGACTGGGATTACCAGGGGAGGAGCTGGAGAGCCACTGAACGCGTAAGTTACGTATATGATTCTTCTCAGCATATGGTCTCGGAAACCAGAGACCGGTGGAATGAAATTGCCGGAAACTGGACAGGTGAAAGAAAATACACATTCATCTATGACATTTATGGGAAAAGAACCTCGCGAGTCAGTTACCGGTATGACGAATTAGACCGCATATGGATTCCCGAGGATCAGAATCTGAGCATCTGGGCACCCGTCGGTTCCGGACCGGTTTTTATTCCTGATCAGGCCCTTTTGGCTGCATTGATTGATCAGGGAGTGGACACCAGCGGGGACGGAGTTATCACCAGCAAGGAAGCCGAGGCAGTGGTCAGGGTCCATATTCCTCAGCTGGGCATCTCTGATCTTACCGGATTGGAGGCATTTACTAATCTGGATTCCCTGGACTGCAGCGGCAATCCCCTCGAAAGGATGGACCTGGAACTATTGTCCGATTTGCTCTATCTGAATTGCAGCAAGTGCGAGTTGAGAACCCTCCATGTGGAGGATCAACCAGGATTGGAAAGCTTGATCTGCGGAGGAAATGCATTCGAGAAACTTGACCTGACAGGGAACCGGAATTTGGAGTTGCTGGATCTGAGTAATCTACCTGACCTCTTTGAAGTCTGCGTCTGGGATGAACCATTTCCGACAGAAGATCTGGAACTGGTCACGGAGGAGAGCCCTGAGATTTATTTCACTGCTGATTGTTCGGTGGACATCCCCAGCAGCCTTTTGTATCTGGCACTTCTGGAGCAAGGAGTGGATTTGAATGGAGACAGCCTGATCAATCGATCTGAGGCTTTGGCGGTGACTGAACTGGATCTGTCGGGATACGGCATTGAAGACTATTCGGGACTTAAAGCCTTTTCGAATCTGCAAAAACTTGAGATCAGGGATAATTCCTATGGTTGGATCGATTTATCCTTCTTCCCCGCACTCACTTACCTGGATTGCAGTGGAAGCAGTCTGGGAAACCTGGAAACGGAAGAAAACCCGATGCTATCCACCCTGATCTGCAGGGGATGCGATCTGGGTTCTCTGAATCTGTCTGAAAATCCAAGGTTAACCTATCTGGATTGTTCAGAGAACTATCTCAGGAACCTGAATATCACCAGGAACAGGGAGCTAAAGTATGTGGACATCAGCAACATGCCCGATTTAAATGAAGTCTGTGTCTGGCAGATCCCATTTCCCCCCGCTGGTGTGGAGGTCCGGACTGCGAACAGTTTTTACATACACTATGAGACTGAATGTTCCATGTTCAGGGACCGGTTCGAGGAGAATGATTTCCTGTTCGAGGCGGGGCAGATTCTTGACAATACCTTCTACGATGAGCTGGCAGTATCGCAATATGACGGAGACTGGTATGAACTGGTCCCTGGTGGGGAGATGATGATCACCTCAATTTCAGTAGTGTGTGAATTTGTCGACTCACTCGGCGACATCAACATGGATATCGTGAGTTCAGATGGAATTGTTCTCGCCAGTTCTTACACCAGGCGCGATCAGGAGAACATCACCTTTGCAATGAATCCGCTGGATCGCTATTATCTTTTTGTTCACCTTGATTCCGGGCAATTCAATAACTACTCCATTTCCTGGATTGCACATCTCTACACTCCCAATTGTTTAATGTCTGTATGTGATGCCGACATGGAGTGCAGGCAATGTGATATCCTTACTTCAGACAGGGATACCACCTATGTGACAGATACACTCTTTTATGAACTCCATGCAGGAGACGCGGCCTCACAGTCGATAAGCATCCTGAACCTCGGTCCGGAACCGTATGTTTTTTACACTTCTTTCGATTGCTCAGGGATGAAGGATGACCGCAACTATGCACTCCGGTTCGATGGCATAGATGACCATGTGGAAATCAGCAGGAATGCGTCCATCGACCTGAACTGGGATATTACCCTGGAGGCGTGGATATGGATGGAAGAAGCAAATGAAGGCGCCAGTCCGATTATATCGAGGATACTGAACGGGTACGGGTATGAGCTTTACCACGAAACAGTAGCGGGTGAACTGGGGGTGGGATTCAGGATGGATTATGGCGGGATCCGTTCGGCAAAGAACCTGCAGCCTGAAAGATGGTACCATGTGGCTGTTACCTATGACAGAAAGTGGATCAGGCTCTATATCAATGGGATCAAAGATTCTGAAAGGTACGTCCAAGGGTCCATCAGTGTGGTGAACCAGAATGTGGTCATCGGGTCCAACAGTCCGATGGACCTGCAACCGAAATATTTCAGGGGCAAGATCGATGAAATCAGGATCTGGAATGTGGCAAGGAATGGCATTGAGATACAGGGCGACTACCAGCGCCAGTTGTGCGGTGATGAAGAGGGGCTGGCAGGCTACTGGACGCTGAATCATTTGTATGACCACACGGTTGTCGACCTTACCGGGCACAGCAAGGGATATATATTCGGCGGGGCATCAAGGGTTCCGTCCGATGCCCCGGCTGCACGGATGATCCAAATCGATCCTGGTTCGTCAATCATACCCTCCGGTTCTGCGGGCGAAATAAAGATACACGCAGAGGCAATGGATCTCAGCAGCGGTAACTATTCGCTGGATATCGGGCTGTTCTCCAACATCCAGAAAAAGCCTGATATCAGGATCCCGGTTCAGCTGCAGGTGCTGGATGCACCCTCCATCTCCGTAGTTCCCGAAGATCTGTTTTTCGGGGATGTGGATGTTTACGAAACCAATACGATTGAGCTGGAGGTTGCCAACCACGGAACAGAAGTGCTAATGCTGGACAGTCTGTTTACCAATGTGAATGGTACCAGGATCCTGCCTCCGGTCTGTTCCATTCCTCCCGGTGACAGCAGAACCTTCAGAATGGATGCTTTCTTCCGGATGGAAGGGACCTATGGTGGCGAACTTACCATCACCAGCAACGATCCCACCGAACCCGAGATCATTCTGCCCATCCGTGCAAGGGTTTACGGAATCACGAATTATGCATGGCTGGGGACCATTGACGATACCCTTCAAACCGGTCTTCAAAGTACGTATGAGATCAATTTTCTCAATACAAGCTCCATTCACGGATTAACACTGAATCATTCGGTTGAATACTTTGCACTGCCCGGACTGATCAATGACAGATTTTTCAGGCCCGATTCGGGGAACTGGATAGAGACTTCGCTCCAGAGCGGTGGTTTTGTTACACTGCCCCCGGCAGGATCCTTCAGATTCACTGTCAAGCTGGTTGCCACCCATCTGAATGAGGGGGATTACCATGCACAGATTGCTATGGAGTGGTACAATCCTTTTTATACCAGAGGGTACCTGCCGATCAGACTGCATGTGGATGCACAGGAAGGTTCAGGCACCGGTCTGCAGCCGAGTGAGGCAGATGCCAGGGGGATCGAGGTATTTCCGAATCCCACAGGGGGAGTGATACAGATAAAAACCGGTGAAACGGAACCATACCTGGTCATGGTAACAACCCTGACCGGCCAGCTGGTGAAATTTATCGAAGCGTCGGAATCAGTCATCCGTCTGGACCTTACGCAACTGAATGCAGGCATCTACCTGATTACGGTCCGATCGGGTGACCGGTTGATTACGCGTCGAATCACCAAGTATTGAAACTGATTATCGCTACATTTGAGATCTGCTTCCTGGCTAGTAAATATGTGGCGCATCCTGAAATACCTGGCTCATCAGTTTTACCTGAAACACAGAAACGGCCATGGGATACACTCTCCCTATCTCTTTGAGGTGGTTCACCGGGTCATCTTCAATGCATCCGGCACCCGGGTTCCCGATCCTATCAGCGACATCCACCGGAAACTCCGCCAGGATGGCACCTTTCTTGAGTCCGGCGGACCGGGTGCCCCGTCCGGGGTCAGCCTGAAAGGGAAGCAGACAGTGTGCTCTTTTGCCAGAGGCGCATCGGTCTCCTACAAATACGGGGCCCTGCTCTACAGATGCTCCCGGTGGTTCAAACCGCAAGTGATCCTGGAGCTGGGAACCGGCATCGGGATCTCCACACTTTACCTGGCATCGGGATCTCCTGGTATTCCGCTGCACACCATTGAAGGGAACAGGGATCGCGCACAATTTTCCACCGGGCTTTTTAAACGATCTGGATTTCCTGAAGTCCAATTGCATGTTGGTGAAATAGAAAAGGGGCTGGCGGAACTCACTACAAGGGTGGGGGGAAGGATGCTGGTTTTTATGGACGGGAACCACCGGTATGAGCCAACGATCCGGTATCTCAGATGGATCCTGAAACAGGCAGGGGAGGAGGCAGTCGTGGTGATGGACGATCTCTACTGGTCGAGGGGAATGTACAGGGCATGGAAAGAGGTCATTGCATGGCCGGAGGTGAGGATGAGCATAGATCTGTTTCACATGGGGGTGCTGCTATTGAGAAGGGACCTGCATAAAGTGGATCTGAAGGTGAACTTTTAAACGTTTTTCAAATAATTGTTGAGGATATTATATACTTTCGTGTACAATTCATAATCTAATGGGAACAATCATCAGCCTGGACAAAATCGTCAAGAACTACTATATCGGATCCATTACGGTGGAAGCGCTCAGGTCAGTGGATCTGGAAATCAAAGAAAATGAGTATGTGGCCATCATGGGACCCTCTGGTTCGGGAAAGTCCACCTTGATGAACCTGGTGGGATGCCTGGATACCCCTACCAGTGGCAACTATATCCTCAACGGAACCGATGTCAGTAAAATGGATGACAACAGGCTGGCCGAGATCAGGAACCAGGAGATCGGATTTATTTTTCAAACGTTTAACCTGCTGCCCCGCTACACTGCGCTTGAGAATGTGACCCTGCCTCTGATTTATGCGGGAAGAGGGAAAAGTGACCGGGTAGAAAAAGCAAAACAAACCCTCGGTGATGTGGGCCTGGCCGATCGGATGGATCACAAGCCCAATGAGTTATCCGGTGGCCAGCGACAAAGGGTGGCTGTTGCAAGGGCCCTGGTAAACAATCCATCCATCATACTGGCGGACGAGCCTACCGGTAACCTCGATTCAAAGACTTCGGTGGATATCATGAAATTGTTCGGGCAGATTCACTCCCTTGGAAATACCATTGTTCTGGTTACCCATGAGGAGTCTATTGCGAAATATGCCCATCGGATCATCCGCCTGCTGGACGGGAAGATCGATAAAATTGAGATCAACGAGAACCCGGAGAAATAGTGTTTCGGTTGAACATTTGGCCCCACAATACGTTTGAGGCGTTGTACCCATTTGAACAGTAGTTGAAAGGATAACGCCACATGACAAAAAAATCTGGCATATATACAAAGGGAGGCGACAGGGGTGAGACCTCGCTCATCGGGGGCAAACGGGTTCCCAAATTTGATCCGCGCATCGAAGCCTATGGATCGGTAGATGAACTGATGGCACATACCTCCCTGCTCCGGGACCTTGTGGAAGACGCAGAGCTGAAATCGGACCTGCTGACCATCCTGGATATTCAAATGTCCACTGCATCCATACTTGCCGCAGATTGCGATGATTGTCCGGTAAAGCTTCCAGAAGTTGGTGATGCGCAGGTAAAATTTCTCGAGGAGAAAATCGATGAGATGGATGCATCTCTGGAGCCGCTTACCTCTTTTGTTATTCCAGGCGGGCACCTGGCCGTATCCCAGGCCCATGTGGCCAGGACCGTATGCAGGAGGGCGGAGCGTGCCATTTTAAAGCTCGGCAAGGAGACAGCTGTGGATGAAGAGATCATTGCTTTCTACAACCGGTTGTCCGATTATTTTTTCGTGGTATCAAGGAAAATAGCCAGCCTCATGGGACTTCAACAAAAGCCGTGGAAAAGCGGGTTGCAGGAATAATATTTTTTTTTAAATTTGCCGAATTTTACAGCACCTAGTTTCAATCAAATTTACTACGTCGATGTACTGGACTCTGGAATTAGCCTCGAAACTTGAAGATGCGCCCTGGCCTGCTACCAAAGAGGAGCTGATCGACTTTGCCATCAGATCGGGTGCACCTATGGAAGTAATTGAGAACTTGCAGGAGATCGAGGATGAAGGGGATGTGTATGAGAGCATCGAAGACATCTGGCCCGATTATCCGAGCAAAGATGATTTCTTCTTCAATGAAGATGAATACTGAAAAAGGAGCATCCGGCTCCTTTTTTTATTTCCAGATAAATACATCTCTCCAGGTCATGGGCCTCCATTGTCCCACCCATTTGAAATCAGCCAATCGTGATTCCGATGCGGGGAACTGGTCGAGCGGAAAATAGGTTCCGTCGGGCTGGGTAGTATAATTTACCCTGGAGATCTTGTTGTCCTTGAGATAGATGATCAGGTCGGAGCATTCTGTTTTGTTGGCGCCCATGATGGTGCCCTGGTCCTCTGCGTAGTAGATGGTCTGTCCGTTCCCCGAAACCACGATCCTGGTAAGTTTGTTATCCCTGAAATATCCGGTCATCTCCTTGCCGCGCATCTGGTCGAATTTGACCGAATCGATCTCGGAGGCCACAAATGCCACCCCGGTGAGGTACATCCTGTAAAGTTGCTGGTCGGCCATCACCACCCTGATTTGATTCGCAGTGAGTTGATTCTCCTCGGACCAGAGTACCGGTTCCCCGAAAAAATCGAACGTACTGTCCGCCTCCGCATACACCAGGGAGTCGCACATCACCTGAATATCGGGCCGGTAGATCTTGACTTTGTAGTAGGCTTTCAGAATCCGGCTCTCCTCCTCCATACCGGGATGCTGTACCGAACGAAGGGTGTCCGCATGGATATACATGGTATCTGTCCCGTCCACCTGGATCATCAGTGCGCTGTCGGTCACCATGGCAGAGTCAATATCGCTGAAATAGAGTCCGAAATGTCCTCTGAGAATCATGTTTTCGGCAGTGTCGACCAGTTCAACATTGGAATTGGCCCTCCCGAAACCGGACTCCGCCTCATAGTAGAGCGTATCTCCTCGCAGGGTACGGCCTTCCTCCTCCAGGTATGCGTGATCGGTAACAAAAGAGATATCTTTCTGGCTGTCGTACCACCCGTTTTCGCAATAGATATACCGGCCTTCATTAAAAATCTCGGTGGGACCCGAGAAATAGGAGATTTCTGTATCGGTGTCGTATCTCAGGCTGTCTGTCCGGATGGAATAGTCTGGATTGGTGATCACCACACTATCCATGAAGTAGAAGATTTCCGGTTCAACCAGGAACCGTCCCCTCCCACTGGTGAGCCGGTTGTCCTCCTGGGTAAGGATCCCACCCCCCATGTAATAGGCTATCTGAGCTATGCGGTCATAGTTGAGCGAATCTGTCAGCAGTGTAATATCTTTGTTCTCCAGTTTCACGTTGTGCCTGACCCTGGCCAGTTTCCGGGTTCCGTCATAGTATACCACATCCCCGGTGAGGGTAAGTGTATCTGCCTGTACCACTTTTACATTGCTGAAGGCATCCACTGAACCTGTGGCCTGGTAGAAGTAGGCCGAATCGCAGGACATGACCACATCCTCATGTTTCAGCCGGACATCCCCCAAAAGTTTGGTGGCATCTTTACCCAGTTTGACATCGAAAGCGGTCAGATCTGCGTTCAATATCTCGATCAGGGTGACATTCTGGCTCCGTAGAAAATCATGCGGGAACAGCAAACAACCCAGAAGCAAGGCAACAAGGATCCGCTTCATCCCCGGCTGTGTCATCGCTGGCTGGTCTGTTCACCCGCAAGAAAACATTCTCTGAAGGAATCATCCACCCGGATATAGGTGGTCTCTTTTTTCTCGGCATACCATTGCTGCATCACCTCCTCCATTTTCTTTTCCAGCGCCATCTCCTGTAACAGCAGGTAATCCTGTTTCAGGTTGGCCCTGTGAGGTTCGGTTCGTGATCTGAGGTGGAGTATCTTGAAGCAGGTTTTATTTTTCTCATCGGTGGTTTCATAAGGTTCTGTAATATCTCCCACCTCCAGGTCCCGTATCATGTAATAATCCTTTGTTGAGAGCTGGTCAAGCTCAAAACGTGCGGCCATGGTGCGGGGATTCACAAGCAACCCGCCATTCACACTGGTATTCGGATCCTGGGAGTGTATCTTGGCTGCCAGATCAAATCTCATGGAATCGGCATCAATCACAGTCTTCAGGCTGTCCAGCCGGCTGAGGGCTTTCTGCTTGGCATTGGCATTGGCCTTCGGATTCATCAGGATGTGCCGGGTGTTGGCTCTGTCGCCCCTTCTTTCGACCATCTGAATCAGGTGAAACCCGAATGAACTTTCCACTATCTTCGAAACCTGGCCCGGTTTCAGTGCCCAGGCAGCATCGGAATAGGCTTTGTCCAGCTCGCTCCGCATCATGAAACCGAGTTCCCCTCTTCGCGACGCTGTAGGTCCTTCAGAGTAGAGAATGGCCAGGGTGCCGAAATCCTCACCTTCCATCACCCTTCTCCTCAGCTCCAGCAGCCGCTCCTTCACCTCAAATACCGCCTCTTCACTATATTCCGGGTATGCTACGATCTGGGCGAGCTGCACCTCTGTATTAATGTATGGTATGCTGTCCGGGTGGAGGGTGCGGTAGAAACTTCTCACATCCGATGGAGTGGTGGAAACATCCTCCGTGATGGAACCGCTCACCTCCTGGGTGATCATCTGTTCACGGATGGCCTCCCTGAGGTCATCCTTGATATCGAATATCGATTTGTTGAAATACTCTTCCATCTCCCCCTCGCTTCCGAACTGGCTGACAAAATATTCCAGTCTGGCTTCCATCTGGAGTTCAACCATATCGGGACCGACTTCCACACTGTCGATCTTGGCCTGGGCCATGAGCAGCTTCTGCTCCACAAACTGATTGAAGATCTGGCACTTTATGTCCGGTGAAAGGTACATGCCGGACATTTTCATCTGAAGGTACTGTTGCTCCACATCTGACTGCAGGATATTGAAATCACCCACCACACCGACCACCCTGTCGATGATCATGGGCTGACCGGCCATCATCCCTGTTATCATTAGTCCGGTAAGCAATCCTATCCACTTCTTCATCATCATCTTGGTTAAAAAATTTCAAACTGGTTTCTGTTCACTCCATCATGATATACGATCTGTTCCAGTTCCTGAAAGAACTCGATCTTTCTTTTATTCAGAATGATACTGGTGATATCGCCCGATACCATCTCCAGGGGAGCTACTTCCCCCTCGGGAAGGTGATCGGTTACATGTACCAGGTACCGGTAATCGCTGTCGGAGGTCTCTATGTTCCTGTTGTATCTGAGGTAGCGCGACGGATCGGAGATCTGCATGGGCAACTGCCTGCTGATGGAGGAAAAATAGGTCCATGAGTCGTTGAAATCACTGAATTTATCCGCATAGCTGATGGAATACTGCTCCATCCGGTCCAGGTCTTCTTCGCTGTTGGAGCGGGACCATCTCCTCAAATCATTGATCTGCGGAGCGGCAAGTGATACCTTCACGTAGGTCCCTTTGATCACATCCTCTGAAAGGATAAAGTTGCTGAGATTTTCCTCGTAGTAGCTGCTTATTTCCTCCTCTGCAACAACCGTGTCGAGTTTCTGTTGGAGCAGCTTCTGCCGGTAGGTGTAAATAAGAAGCGACCGGTAATACTCGTCGATCTGTTTTTCAAAATCTTTCTGCTCTTCCGTGAGCTCCTGCTCTGCCCTGTGGAGCATCAGCTGGTCTTTCACCCAGGTATCAATGTATCTCTTTGCCAGTATCACACTGTCCTGAACCGAGCTTTCCCCCGGGATGGCATCACTGATGTCCGAGGGATAGAGGTATTGTTCAAAAACCCTGGCCAGTGGCTCCTCCTGGTTCTCCCCGTTCATCAGGGAACAACCACCCACAACCAGGGCAAAGATCAGGATGTATAAAGATCTGAACTTCATGATCATGGGTTGATACTGGACAGCAATTCACGGTTCACTTCCAGGGGGTATTTCTGTTTCAGTTCTGTGATCCAATCCGATTCCAGGTAATTTTGGTAATCGGATGTAATCTGGCCACGTGCCTCATCGAGTTCCTTCGGTTCAGGATCGCGAACCCCTTTGATGATGATGAACCCATGACCCTCTTCTTCCTCATATACCGGACCCGGTCCCGGGATCCTGTTCAGCCGGTCCACCCGCTCATTTTCGCCTTCCACCACCAGCAGGTGATTCATGCTGATGCACGGAGTGGT
>Ga0209536_100014187_pt1 | contig 11458 bp, 10 predicted proteins | sample DeeMarSeWOR28_12_FD_187461 | JGI IMG/M metagenome (GOLD analysis project Ga0209536, IMG submission 187461) | Marine sediment microbial communities from White Oak River estuary, North Carolina - WOR-2-8_12 (SPAdes) (version 2) | ecosystem: Environmental > Aquatic > Marine > Intertidal zone >... | reverse complement strand
AATTAAAAGATAAAGGTAAAGATTTTGACAAAGTTTTAGAAGATAAATTATGTCATATTATTCTTAGTCACCATGGTAGATACGAGTTTGGTTCTCCACGTATGCCAAAAACAATAGAAGCATTTGTTGTTCATGCTGCTGATTTAATGGATTCACAGGTTAAAAATTTCATTCAAAATATAGAAGAGGGTAGAAAAATTAGCGAAGATGTTTGGACTTTTATTTGGGATTCTGATATTGGTCAAAAAAGACCAATGTATCTAAAGCAAGATTAGGAGGGAAAATATTGTGAAAAAGGATATAATGGATATTATTTGCTGTCCGACTTGTAAAGGGGATTTAATTCTTTTAATTAAAAAAGAGGAAAAAGAAGAAATTATTAGTGGTTCTTTGACCTGTAAAAAATGCAACTATGTTTATACAATTGAAGATGGAATACCAAATCTCTTACCAAAAGAAAACTAGGATTTCATAAATATTTACTTAATTGATTAACAAGTTTTGTAGCAGTTTCTTTATTTTTTCCATCAACATATTTTGTGTCAATTGCCATTTCTATGCAATTATGAAACATTTCAATTTCAATTTTAGATAATTCAAGTGTAACTTTTACCATTTTTTCCTCCGACCCTCATTTTATCAACATTTATTGTTTTATAAATTCTTGGATAACAGTGTTAATTGACAAAAAAAGAAAAAACACATTAGTTTGTTCTTTTTATTTATTTAATAAAACTGTCAATATCTCTTAATAAATTTTTTGATTCTACTAAATCTTTTATATATCTTTTAAAACGTACAGCACGTCTGTCAAGAATAACTGCAACACCTTTATCAGTTTCATTACGAATAAGTCTACCAATTGATTGCAGGAGTTTTCTTGCAGTTGGTGCTTCAACAGTATACTCCCAGCCTTTTCCAAACTTAAGATCATAATATCTAAGTAGTCCTCTTTGTCTTGCAGTTGGTTTAGGATAAGGAATACCAACAATAACAGCAAGCTCCAGTTGCTGTGCAGGAAAATCCATTCCCTCGCTTATTCTACCACCAATTACTGAAAAAAGAGTAGCGCCACCCTTGTTTTTACTACCTTTTTCTTTAAATTCTGAAACTAGTTCCATTAGTGCTGTCTGTGACATTGCTTGTTCTTCTACAAACAAACATCGTCTTAGTTTATTGTATTGATCAAGATTACGAAACAAAGCCATTAAGTTGAAACTCGGGAAAAAAACCATAGTATTTTTTGGAAATGTATTACAAATGCTTGTAACATAAGTTTTTAATTGTTCTGTATTTTCTTTATGCTTACTAATTTCATCATATTTTGTTGTTACATCAGATACATACAAAACCAGTCTATTTTTTTTAGGAAATGCTGAAGGATAAGCAACTAGCTCTGTATCCTCAGGTAAACCTATTGAATCACGATACTCCTCCAATGGCTCTAGAGTACCTGACATGTGAATAGAAGAATGAAAATTTCTAATTATCTCTGTTCCAATAGAAGGATCAAGACAATATGCTTCAATTCTTGGGTTTTTACCATCATGTGAATCAACAACTAGTTTAGCATAATGATTTATATCAAGGTTTATCCAAAAATCAAGTAGTAACCCGAGTTTATGTAGATATGAGCGAGGTAATTTACCGTCCTTTTGTTTATATTCCTGAATTTTTTCACCATATGCAATTAAATCACAAATTATATCATGTAAGGTTTTAGAAGTAATTTTTAGCCGGGATAAAACTTCTGCTTCAAATTCATGGGAGGGAATAAAGGCATCGTCTTTTTTCAAAGGCTCCTTTCTAAGTCCATCTTCTAAAACACCATAAACGTAAGTATCTCTTAAATCTCTAACAATTTCACTAATAATTTTACAAAATTCAGATAAAGAAAATCTATCTTCAATAATACGTGGATCACCATATTTTTCAGCTTCAAAAACACAACTATTTAACATAAACATTGAAAGTTCCACAGAAAAAAGCTCACGAATATAATCAGGTAAATTATGTGCCTCATCAATCACCAAAATCATGTCCTCCTCTGATACAGAAAGACTATCAAAAAGCATATTTCTAATCATCAAATCAAAAACATAAATATATGGACAAACAACAATAGTGGATTCACGGATTAATAATTTATTAATTTCATAAGGGCATATTTGTTTTTTTTCACAATAGTCAATAAACTCTTCAGCGGCGGGAAGCTCTTTTTTAACCCATTGAATTGTTTTTTCTAATTTTATTTTATCTAAAGAGTTTTTGTAATAAATACAACCTTCATTTTTTTTATTTGATCTTGCTTTTTTCTTTTCATTTGAACAAAATCTGGATAATTCCTCAGAGGTTCCTTTAGATAGCTCTGTATCAACTCTTGCTAAAATACACATATTAGATCTACCTTGTATACCGACTCCAAAAATTTTATCCTTATATTTCTTATTTTTATTTTTAATAACTCTTAATTCAATTATAACCTGTCTTTGTTGCGCATTTGTACGTGTAGTATAAATTATTTTTTTATTATTTTCAAGAGCATAATCAAGGGTTGATGAAAGAGTACATATTGTTTTTCCAGAGCCTGTTCCTGATTCAAAAACAATATCTTTTTTTGACTCCAATGAATTTTTTATTGTTTGCATTATCGCTATTTGATTTTTACGTGGAATATAAGGAAAAAGATTCATTTCTAAAAAAGGAATATAAAAAGAGCTAAAAAGAGTTACCCAGACATTATTGAAACTATTTTAAAACTTTATCTTAAAAAATTAAATATTTTATATGTCAAATAGAACCTGTACGTGATATGGTTTTTTTGTTTTTACTTCTAACATATGATAGGTAACTGCTTTTATTTCAGATCCGATTTTGTGTTTTGATAAATTAAATTTTTCACCAAATACCTTTGCTGAAAGTTTATTGTTTTTTTCATCCAATTCAACTTTAAAAAAACTAAAAACAAGGTTATTTGCACTATTTAAAAAAAGTAGTTCAGAAAGCCAATCAACAAGTAACTGTTCTAGATTATCAGTTTCAAGCTCAATATTATACTGTCCAATATTTTCTATCTGGGAATTATTTGTAATGATATCAAACATACCTTTTGCAACGTTTTCAAACGCCTCTGCTAGTGTTTTACCATAGGCTTTAATTCCAACATCTGCAGTATGATCAACCAAATCATAAGTTTTCATATTATTACTTCCTCATTTAAACAAATTTTTATAATAAATGTTTATTTTTTTAATAATTTAAATAATTCAAAGCCTTCATTTGCTGCAGAAACAAAAAGAGTCTTTGATCAATTTCATTTTCATTTGGAAACTCTTTTTTTAATATTTCAAGAATGCCTTTAACAGTTTTTTTCCCGTCACAATTCTTCCACACTATAGAACCTATTTTATCCATATTCGCGGTAAATTTATCATCTTTTTTAATAAACTTTAAAAAAGATTTCCCTAAAGAGCTGGTAAACTTCGGAATTTTTATTTGAACCAGCCCTTGTTCATCTAAGCTCCATTCATATTCTTCTCTAACTGGAACATATCTTAGAAATTCATCAACAGTAGGCAAGGTATATTTTTTTTGTTTATTCTTCCTTATTAGCAAAGATTTCCCTCAATGGGATGTATGCCAGTAGAATTGCAATAAACAGGAATATCAATATTGCAGGTAGTATTGGTGGGAATTCAAATATTGCAAAGTTAAACCCAACAATAATTAGGAATGCAACTATAACACCCATTAATGCTTCTCCAGCGATTAATCCTGCAGTAAGTAGAAGACCTGTTCTTATAATCTTTTCTTTTGGTTTAACATCAGTTTGTTTAATCGCCAGTTCCCAATCACTTAATTCTTCCTCTTCAGCACTACCATATTTCTTTGCTATGTGTCTGTTTGTAATATATCTAACTATACCGCCTAAAAATATTGGCACGCTTAAAGTAAATGGCAAATAAATACCAATTGCAACCGGAAGAACTGGTAAATTAATAAGAATAAGAACAAACGCTAAAACTGCTCCTGCTAAAACAAACGGCCAGACCATTTCTCCACCAAGAACTCCTTTAACAATACCCTGCATTAGAAATGCTTGAGGTGCAGGTAAACTAGGACTACCAATACGATATGCTTGATTAAGTGCTTGAATAACAATTGCTAGAATTGGTGCAGCTGCAAGAACACCTACCATCTCTGCAATTTGTTGGTTTCTAGGTGTGGCACCAATCATTTGACCACATGCTAAAGATTGAAGCACATCACCTGAAATAGCAGCAGCACAACAGATAACGGCAGCAATTAGTATGGCAACTCCATATGCACCAATAGAACCACTTACGCCAAAAGCAAATAGTATTAATGTTGTAATTAACAAAACAGATACAGTTACACCAGAAATCGGGTTATTTGATGACCCTAAAATACCTGCCATATACCCAGCAATTGCACTAGCAACAAACGCAAATAAAATAGCAAAAACAGCCATAACTGCAGAAATAGCCCATAAATCAGAAATTAATCCATATACAATAAATACAGGAATAGTTAGGGCACCAATCATTAAAAAAACTAGTTTTATATTGATATCCTGCTGAGTTCTTTTTTTAGCATCAACTTGACCACCTTTCATACCTACAATTGCTTCTTTTATACCACTTGCTAGATTTGATCTTAATTTAAAAATTGTATAAAGACCACCAACAACCATTGCTCCAACACCGATATAACGTATGTATTTTCCCCAAATAGCAAAGAAACCCCATATTAGTTTACCAGTTTCTAAATTTCCTCCGCCTAAATCAAGTACATCTTTTAAAACCTCAGGATCAGCAATTTGAGGTGTAGGAAGCCCCGTTGAAAGTGCAATTAAAGGAGCAAGTATTACCCAACCTAGTAATCCTCCAACAAAAACAAATGAAGCTATTTTTGGTCCAATGATCCAACCTACACCAAGAAGAGCCGGAGATGCTGCAGTACCACCATAGATATAAGCTGGTTTATCTCCTCCTCCAATATTATATCTACCTATATTAAAAATACCTTGAATAGTACCACTAACTGTATGTAAAGCAACTTGTGAAAATTTCAAAATTGCGGCAACAATAACACCAACTGCAAGCCATATTCCACTGACACCGGTACCTTTAGTTTTTGTTTTTTCAGAATTTGCCGCTTCACCACCAACTGTTGTTGTAAGAACAGCGGCTACAGCTACACCCTCAGGGAAAGGAAGATCAGTTTTTATTATAAGTGCTCTTCTTAGAGGAATCATCCATAAAACACCAAGCACACCGCCTAACATCGCAATCATTGTAGTTTCTAAATATTGAATTTCTGTCCATGTTCCAAGAAGAACAAGTGCTGGAATGGTAAATATAATACCCGCTGCTAGTGCTTCACCGGCAGCGGCTCCCATCATACCTATATTTACTTCTAAAATAGTTCCTTTAAAAGGTTTTAAAAAAGCAAAAGCCATAACCGCCCCAGGTATAACAGCTGAAACTGTCATACCAGCATAAAGACCCAGATAAGCATTTGCTGCTCCTAAAATAATAGCAAGTATTGCTCCAACCAAAAGAGCTTTTATTGTTAATTCAGGAATTGATTTGGAAGTAGGTATAAATGATTTAAAATCTTCTCTTGAATGCATATTAATTACCTTTATTATTAATTCTATATTATTAATATATTTAAGTATTTATAAAACCATCGGTTTTATACATTTATTAAAGATATATCAATAATTAAATCTGTAAATTATAAAACTACTATTTTAATATTGCCTTTATTTTATAAATCAATTGGGTATCTAAGAATACCTGCAATACCACTAAATGCCGAGTATAAAGAATCTCCTTCTTCACTACCAAGTGAAATAATCTCAACCTTACTCCCAATCTTTTCAGCTAAATCAGATAATTCATCAATCAAATCAACTTTTTCAACAATCTCCATGGTTGATTGAGTATTACATTTAGGGCAAGCTTCAGGTGAAAAATTTTTTAAATCATCTTCAGAAATAGTTCGCTCCTCAATATAATTACAAGAGGGGCATTTTAATTTAATTCTATATTTTCTTAAATTTTCTGATAAAAGTAAAGTATCAACAGCACCTATCTGTAATGCTCTTCTAATTTGATTTTCACCATAAACTGATAAACTACCTTTACTTTTTGTTATCTCTTTTAAAAATGCTTTCATAAGTTTTTTTTCTTTTGAAATTTTTAAATTTGACATTGTTTCTGAAGCAGCGGATACAAGTTCTTTTAATCCATATTCATCAGTATAGCCTGTATCAAATGTTTCAACTATTTTATCTTGAACTTCATAATGCAAATAGTTTTCATCAATAAAAAATTGCTTAGTTGGACCCGGACCACCAACAAGAATACCTTTGATTTCCTTTTGATTACGAAATATTTCACTTGCTTGTTCACCACATTTTACAAACCATTCATGGGCAGCAAGTTCTGTTAAACGCTCAAATCTTCTTTGAGATTGTCCACCTCGACCATGTTTACCTGGTACATGAGACGTCATATATTTTAGTAAATCTATTCTATTTCCTCTTAGAAGTCCTATTGTGCATTCTCTCCTATCAATCAAAAATAAACCATATATTTCTTTTTCAACTAGCATCTCTTCTAAAGGTTCAATAAAAAAAGTAGAATCGCATCGATAAAGGAATATGTTAATTGGTAAAGGAGGATCAATAACATAAGCAACCATGTCAGTTTTATCGCTACCAATACTTTTATGGCCCACAAAAAAAACAATTCCATTTTCAGGAGGTTGTTTAAATTGTTTAAGACGACTCATAATTGATTCTATTGCAGATAGTACATTTTTCATTGTAGTTTTTGATTTAATATTTTGAGATTGAGAGTATTCATTTTTTAGATAAGAAGTAACATCATGAATCTGTTTATTAGGAGGTATATAAAGAGAAATCAGTTCTGTGTGCCTACCTCTGCACGCTTTAAGTTCTTCTAGTTGTCTTTTAAGATCGTATTTTTGTCTCTGAGTCAACTCAGTCATTTATTTTTTTCACCTTTTTCAATTCACTATAAATAAACATTTATAAAATAAAAGATTTATTTTATTGTTACAATTCAACAATCTCGCCTGTTTTTGGAGTAAAAATCTCTGCAATATCACTTAATGATTCAGCTAGTAGTTCTCTTTTATCACTATGCATAATAACAATTTTTTCAGGGTTACATTTTTTTGCAAAATCAATAAGTTGACTATGACCTGCATGAGCTGAAAAATCAAAATAAGCTACTTCACACTCTACTTTTTCTGCTACACCATAAAAATCCAGTTTTCCTTTATCAACTAGTAGCTTTGCATTACTATCTTCAACTTGGTAACCAGATAATAATACAGCACTTTTTGGATCATCCTTTAGTTTCCTCATATAACTTAATACAGGTCCACCATCCATCATACCACTTGAAGTAACAATGACCTCGGATTTTAATGCTAGTTTTCTACCCTGATCAGAATGAACAAGATTAACTTTATTCAAAGCCTTTTTTAGACCCTCGAAAGATCGAAGATATCTAGGATATCTTAAAAATATTTTAGATACTTTTCTACCCATTCCATCATACCATATATCAAAACCAGATTTAGCAAGTACCATTAAAAGCTCTTGGGATCTAGATACTGCAAAAGCAGGTAGTACTGCTACTCCTCCTCTTCTTACCACTTCATCAATTTTATCAATAAGAGCCTTTTCAAGTTCATCTCTATTCTGAGGATGATCTCTTCCAGCATAAGTACCTTCCAAAAACAAAATATCACAATCAACAGATTTAGTACCTTTTACAATTTTTGAATCAATAGTGTTAAAATCACCAGTAAACAAAATTTTTTTATCCTGAATAAATTCGAACATAACAGAACCAGGAATATGCCCTGCAGTATGACTTACTATCTCACAATTTTCTCCAAGTTCTTTAGTTTCAGACAACTCAATAGGAAGGATATTATTTTTTGCTTCTTTTATATCAGATCTTGCATAAGGTATAGCATAACCATCGCTTTTTGCAATATTTAGAGTATCTTTGTGTAGTAAATCTGAAATATCACTAGTTAATTGAGTAGTTATTATCTTTTGTTCAGCCCTTGAAAAAAGCCAAGGAATCATACCCGAGTGATCTAAATGAGCATGTGTTAATAAAACTAAATCAATAGGCGGTGGGGGAAGAGGATAAACAGGTGGTTTGGTAGGTGACATACCATACTCAAAAAGTAGTTTTATTTCAGGTGTTTCTAGTACCATTGCTAATCGTCCTACTTCTTCGACACCCCCGAGAAATTGAGCTTTCATTGCATTTTTCATCTGAAATCAGAAGGGGAAAGTAGACAAGGGTTGATTAATGTTTGGTTTCTATTCTTTAGGTTTTACTTTAAGAGTTGATTCATCTTTTTCAATAATAATAACTTTGGTATTTGGCTCAATTACCGTATCAGATTTTGCCTGCCAATATTCACCTTTAAAACGAACATATCCTGGTTTATCAGGTAAAATTTTATCTACTGTCTTTGCTTCTTCTCCAATAAATGTACCAATAGCTGTTTTCTTTTTTCTAGCTTGAATAATTTTGTATAAAAGAAAAACAAAAAATATTGCTACAAAAATAACAACTACGACTATTAATATTATTGCATCGTTTATCCAATCCATAGATATCACCCATTCATTAGTGGAATAGCTAGGAATAAGAAAGATACCTCCAACTAGCAATGTTATTATTCCACCTATTCCAATAACACCAAAGCCTGGTGTTGCAAATATTTCTATTATAAGTAAAACAGAACCGATTATTAAAAAGATTATGCTTAAAGTAGAAATTGTAAATCCTGAACCAACTATTGATAATAAAATAGCAATAACTCCAAAAACCTCAGCACCATAACCAGGGGAGGATATTCCAAAAATTAAAGCAAATATCCCTATCATCAATAAAAGAGATGTCAAAACCGGATTTGAAAAAAATTTCATAAAAATAATTCCTAAAGAAGGTGAATATTTAATCTGCTGAGCATCTATTGAATCGATAATTATTTCTCCATTTGCAGTAATTACTTTTGTTCCATTAATTTCCATTAAAAGTTGTTCAATAGACGAAGATACAAACTCAATAACACCATACTCTTTTGCTGCAGTTGAATTTAATTCAAGATTCTCTGTAATAAATTTACCTACTATCGTTTGATTTCTACCGTACATCTCAGCTCTTGTTTCAATCCATTTTACAAGAGCATTGATTGTTTTTGAATCATTTACAAGTTTTGTTCCCTCAATAGTTATTTCAACAGGTTGAGCAGAACCTATTATTGTATAATCAGACATTGCTGCGATATGAGTACTAATTAGAATTAAGGTTCCGGCTGACCAAGCTGCAGAACCAACAGGATAAACAAAACCAACTATAGGGGTCTTACTTGTGTTAATCATCTCAGCTATTTCAAAAGTTTCCTGAAGTCCGCCACCGGGAGTATTTAATAAAAGAATAATTGCTTCAGAATTTTCATTATTTGCTTTTTGTATACAATCTTTTAAAATTTCTACAGTCGATCTATCAATAGTACCGTCTAGCTCAACAAGAAGTACATTTGAACTTTTAGAAGCTTTACAAGTAATTGATAAAAATAAAAGTAAAAATAAAATAAAAAAATAAAATTTTTGCTTCATTATTTCTTCTGTGTCACTGCTTTAGCTATTCCTGCAATATTTCCTATCTCCCCGCCTGGTACTATTATAAGATTTTTTTCTCTAGCTATTTCAGTTAATGTCTGCAGTTCTCTTAATCTTAAAGCAATAGGAGTTATTTCGTAAAGCTTTGCTGCTTCTGTCATTTTTGCTGATGCCTGTAGTTCTCCTTCAGCCATTATTATTCTTGAGCGCTTTTCTCTCTCTGCTTCTGCTTGCTTAGCAATTGCTCTTAACATTTCTTCAGGTAAAGCTACATCTTTTAATGTTACAGCAGATACTTTAATTCCCCATGGATCAGTTCCTAAATCAATAATCGATTGAAGATTTTTATTTAATTCTTCACGCTGTGATAAGATTTCATCAAGATTTTTTTGTCCTAATATATCTCTTAATGTCGTTTGTGCAAGTAAACTTGTTGCAAGATCATATCTCTGAACTTCAACGATTGCCTTCTGTGGATCAGTTATTCTAAAATATACAACAGCATCTACATCAACTGTTACATTGTCGTTAGTAATGATTCTCTGTTTAGGAACATCAATAACTCTTGTTCGCAAATCTAGTCTAATGTATGAATCAATTATTGGTATTATAAATACAAGACCAGGGCCTTTAATACCAATTAATCTACCTAATCTAAATACAACGATTCTCTGATATTCAGCCATTATTTTTATTGCTGCAGCAATTATAATCAATAGGAGTACAATAATTATAATTATTATATATAACATAATATCTAGCATTATATCACCTTCAACTATGAATTAGATATTAACATATTAAGTGTTTCTGTAAAATTTATTTATATAACTTTTTTATTAGGTATATTATCGGGGAATAATTTATCATGTCTGAAATTATGAAAATTAAGGCAAGAGAAGTTCTTGACTCCAGAGGAAATCCAACAGTTGAAGTTGATGTTAAAACAGAAGATGGTGTTTTTAGAGCGATAACACCAAGTGGTGCAAGTGCTGGTTCTCATGAAGCCGTAGAATTAAGAGATGGAAATAAATCTAGATATTTAGGATTGGGGACGTTAAAGGCTGTTGAAAATGTTAATAAAAAAATTGCTCCAAAGTTAATTGGTCTTGATTGTTGTCATCAAGAAACAATAGATAAACTTATGATAAAACTAGATGGTACTGAAAATAAAAACAAGTTTGGTGCAAATGCTATACTTCCAGTTTCAATAGCTGTGACAAAAGCTGGTGCTGTCTCAAAAAAACTCCCATTATATGTCTATATAGGAGCACTATTTGGAATAATACCACACAGATTACCTGTTCCCATGTGTAATGTAATTAATGGTGGTAAACATGCAGGTCAAGAAAACTCAATCCAAGAACATATGTTGATGCCTACAGGTGCAAAGAGTTTTTCAGAAGGGATTAGAATGGTCTCAGAATGTTACCATCATCTTGCAAAACTGCTTAAAGAAAAATTTGGAGCAGGTGGTGTTTTAATTGGTGATGAAGGTGGTTTTGCTCCACCGCATTTATCCGATGTTAATGAAAGGCTTGATTTGATGCTTAAAGCAGTTGAAAATGCTGGATTTGATGGACTTATGCATATTGCTTTGGACCCAGCATCCAGTGAATTTTTTAATAAAGGAAAGTATAAAATTGGTAAAAAAGCATTTTCTGGAAAGCAATTAGTTGATTTTTATGTTGATCTATGTAAAACATATCCTATTATTAGTATAGAAGATGGCCTTGCAGAAGA
>Ga0209536_100014186_pt1 | contig 11460 bp, 11 predicted proteins | sample DeeMarSeWOR28_12_FD_187461 | JGI IMG/M metagenome (GOLD analysis project Ga0209536, IMG submission 187461) | Marine sediment microbial communities from White Oak River estuary, North Carolina - WOR-2-8_12 (SPAdes) (version 2) | ecosystem: Environmental > Aquatic > Marine > Intertidal zone >... | reverse complement strand
GCCGGTGACCATTCCGAAGTTCATCGGCAAGCCGGTCAAATACTGCGATTTCAAACTGGGCGATCCCAGCTCCGACACATGGCGGTTTTTGATTGAAGGTCTGGGCATGATGGACACCGAGCCGGTCGATATAAATGGCACCAAAATCAGCCCGCGGGATATGTTTTTCAAAAGGCTTCCCCCCACCCTATCACCCAAAAAATGTGTGGAAATGGTGAAAAACAAAAAAATCATGAGCCGATTGATTCTTGCTGTAGACGTCAAGGGAAGAAAAGACGCTGAATACAAACACTACAAAATGTGGACCGAAAGCCCGAATATCGTTCAAGCCTGCGAGAAGATTCCCGGGGCCAATGATGTTTCCTGGATAACCTCTGTGCCGGCTTCCATTCTGTCGCTCATGCTGCTGAGGGATCAGGTCAAGCATGTCGGCGTATTTCCGTGTGAAGTATTGGATAAAGAGGAACGCAATATATTCTTTGCCGGGATCAGGGACTGGGATGTTAAGATTCACAAACAAGTCTCGACAGAGATGTAAAGCTTGAATTGAACGATGTCCATGGCGCAGGGTCTGCGAGCCGGAGGCCCACAGGACCAGGGTTCCGATCTTGAATAAAAAATCAGCGATAAGGAGGCTTAAAAATGGTGGGAAGAAAAAATAAGCATACCGGTTTGGTTGTGTGCCTGATGGGTATATGTATTTTGATGCTTACCTTTTCAGGGAACGTTTTGGCAAAATCCAAGAAGGCCAGGCTAAGTGTCGGTTTCACAACCGAAGAAGCCCTTGCGAATCTGCAAACCGGCGAAGCATGGCAGTATACCGAGATGGGAGCCGTGTTTTGGCCCCTCATTTACGATCAATTGTGGATTCTGGGGCCGCCCCCCAACTATGACCCCCTGCCCATGCTGGCAACCCACTGGGAAACCGAAGATTTCCAAACCTGGCGGTTTTACTTACAGAAAAATGCCAAATTTCATGACGGAAAGCCGGTCAAGGCCGCGGATGTGGCCTTTACCCTGTGGTATCTTCCGAAATCTGATCCATCCTGGGACTTCCCGGACAATGATATCGAATCGAAGAAATTGATAAAACTCATTGATGACTATACCATCGAGTTTACTTTGGTGAACAAATGGCCCGGCAAGTATCCGCCGGCTTCCTGGATGCCGATTTTGCCGGAACACATCTGGAAGCCCCACAAAAGAAAACTGACTAGGTTTAAAAACGAAAAAGCCATCGGCTCCGGACCTTTCAAGTTAAAAAAATTCAAAGGCGGCGAGTATATCTGGATGGTAAAAAATGAGGATTACTGGGGAGAAAAGCCATATGTGGATGAAGTCGTTTTTAAAAGCTTCGGAGGTCAGGATGCCTTAAATTTGGCCCTGAAAAAAGGGGAGGTTGAATTTATCGGTTACAACGGCGCGTCCCCGTTGTCGGTTGAGGATTTCAAAAAGACCAAAAACGTCGATGTGGCCGTCTCACCGGGCATTGAGCTGGTTTGGATCGCATTCAATCTGCACAAAAAAACCGCCATCCAGGACAAGGTGGTCAGACAGGCCATTATGTATGGGGTCGACCGTGACAGGATTATTAAAATGGTTTATCTGGGATATGCCAAGCCTGCGGACAGCTTTATCTACCCGGAACTCCCGGAGCATAATCCGAATCTGCCCCAATATGATTATAACCCCGAAGTTGCCAAAAAAATGCTCAACGATGCCGGGTATGTGGATAAGGACGGAGACGGTATTCGAAATGACCCGAAAACCGGTCAAGACATCGTACTGGAATTTTTGGTGCCGTCGGATTGGCCGCAAGAGGTCAAAATGGCCAAGTTGATCAGGGAACAGGTCAAAGATATTGGTATCGAAGTCAAGATGAAAGTGGTTGATCTGGACACCTATTACGAGTTCATCTACACGCCCATGGACGACAAATTCGACCTTTCCATATCTGCAGAGGAGCCGGGTCCCAACGGCTCCTGGATCTGGGAGTTTGTGCGAAGTTTTGAAGGCGGTGGCAAAGGATGGAATCAATCATACTATAACAATCCGAAATTCGATGCGTTCCTGGAGAGCTATCTCACCGAAACCGACTTAGCCAAACGCAAAGAATTTGCTTATAAACTGCAGGAAATCATTGCCGAGGATTTGCCCTGTGCGCTGCTGGTGAGACCGGATTTGATCGGACCCTATCGAACCGATAAGCTTGAAGGTCATGTGGAAGCCATGGGCGGGTTTTCTAACTGGATCAACAGCTGGTCGTACTTTAAAATAAAGCCTAAAGAGTAGCCAGGGTGACTGCAGTGGGTTTGCGAGGTTTTATTTTTCGAAAAATAGTCGCGGCTTGCCTGACCATTGCGGCGATAGTCTGTGTCAATTTTGTCATCTTTCGGATGGCACCGGGGGATCCTATCCGGATGATGTTCAGAGATCCCAGAGTCAGCGCTGAGAATTTGCAACTGATGAAAGAAAAATTCGGCCTGGATAAACCCTTGAGCGGGCAATTCGTTGCTTACGTCAAGGGCCTGACCCGCGGGGATCTGGGGTTGTCATTTTCCCACCGACGTCCGGTCCTTGAGGTCATCGCCGAAAAGATACCGCCGACCCTGCTGCTGGTCATCAGCGCATTGATAATAGCCGTATTTTTGGGTGTGGTCCTGGGCGCGCTGGCGGGCTGGCGGAGTGGAACGCGGTTCGACACCTTCATTCTGACGGCATCGCTGACCATGTATTCCATACCGACCTTCGCTCTGGGAATTATTTTCTTGCTGATATTTGCCTATCACATTGCCATTTTTCCTTTGGGCGGTATTGTTACCCCCGCATCGGGCTTCGAAGGCTTCGAACTTGTAAGGGACGTGTTGTGGCATATGTTTTTGCCGGCGATTTCCATTGTGATCTGGTATGTGGGTGAATATGTTCTTTTGACCCGCAGTTCCATGATCGATGTCATGGGGCAGGAATACATCACCACTGCCCGCGCCAAGGGTCTCAAAAATTTCAGAATCCTTAAGCGTCATGCGCTCAGGAATGCAATGCTGCCGGTGGTTACCATTACCGGTGTGAATCTGGGGTTTGCGGTAGCCGGCGTTATTGAGGCCGAGACAGTCTTCTCCTGGCCCGGTGTGGGGCGACTGGTCTATGATGCGGTCTCAAAGCGGGATTATCCATTGCTGCAGGGCGTATTTTTGTTGTTTGCTTTTTCGGTGGTTGCGGCAAATCTCATCATCGACCTGGTTTACGGCTACATCGATCCAAGAATTAAGGTAAGAAGTTAAGGCAAAAATGCGCCGGTTATTAAATCAAACCGAAAAACTGAAACTGTTCTTTAAACTCCTTTTCGGCCATCGAATGGGGCTTTCCGGATTTAGTATCATCCTGCTGTTTATGTTTGTGTCGGTCTTTGCGCCATTGTTGGCGACGGTTGATCCTTCCCGGTCCGGCGAATTTGAAAACATACTGCTTTCACCTTCTTCACAATTCTGGTTTGGAACCGATGATTTGGCACGCGATGTCTGGAGTCAGATCCTTTACGGCGCCAGGGTATCTCTGACCGTGGGATTTATCGCGGCTTTTATCACCGTTGTTACGGGCACCCTGGTGGGGCTGGTGGCCGGCTATTATGGGAAACTGGCGGAAGAGCTGCTCATGCGAATTGTTGATTTTTTCATGATGCTGCCCGAGCTTCCTCTGATGATTGTACTGGCGGCGGTGCTGGGTCCCAGCATGTGGAACATTATCTTTGTGGTCAGTCTAGTCAGCTGGCCGACCACAGCGCGGGTGGTTCGCTCACAGGTGCTTTCGCTCAAAGAAAGACCGTTTGTAGAGGCCTCCCGCTGTATCGGCGCCGGCAACGTAAAGCTGATGTTTGGTGAAATTCTGCCGAATGTGGTTCCGCTGATGTTTGCTCAGGCTGTGATAATGATCACGGAAGCAATTTATGCCGAAGCGGTGTTGAGCTTTTTAGGCCTGGGAGATCCGACAAGTATCAGCTGGGGTATGATGCTGCATTTTGCTTTTGAGTCCGGCGTGATGGCCCGGGCATTGTGGTGGGTCATGCCACCGATTTTCAGCATTGTTGCCTTAATTGTCAGTTTCAGCCTTCTGGGCACTGCTATTAGTGATATTTTGGAGCCGGGATATAAAGAGCAGAAAGGTTACTAGAAAGACAGCAGTCAGAGGTCGGAAGACAAAAGGCAGAAAGCAGAGGGCAGAAGACAGAGGCTATAATTCATTGAGGGATTCGGGAATTGAGGCATTAAGGAATACTGAGGAAACAGGAAAACATGGCTTTGCTGGAAGTTGAAAATTTAAAGCTGCATTTTTTCACCCGCCGGGGAGCGGCCAAAGCCGTGGACGGCATTAGTTTCCGGGTTGAAAAAAATGAGACTTTGGGGCTCATCGGAGAGTCCGGATGCGGCAAGACAACCCTAGCCATGTCCATCATGCAGTTTGTGAAGCCGCCGGGGCGCTTCGTGGGAGGGAAAATTCTTTTTAACGGATCGAATATCGTTTCCATGACCGATGAGCAGATAAGACGACTCAGGGGAAATGACATCTCGATCGTTCGCCAGGAAGCCCAGAATGCCCTTAATCCGGTGATGACCATTGGCAAACAAATCACGGAATTGATTTTGCAGCATGAAGCGGTCACCAAGGCCGCTGCTATGGCCCGGGCAAAAAATCAACTAAACCTGGTGGGTATCAACGATAAACGGATTAACAGTTACCCCCATGAGTTCAGCGGCGGCATGAAGCAGCGGGCCATGGTGGCGATCGCCACGGCCTGTAATCCAAAATTATTGATTCTGGATGAACCTACAACCGGTCTTGATGTGATCGTTCAACGCCAGATTCTGACCATGCTTGCTGCGTTGCGGAGGGAGCTTGAGCTGACCGCGGTGTTTATCTCCCATGACCTGTCTGTTGTGGCCGAAACATGTGATCGTGTTGCGGTGATGTATGCCGGAAAAATTATGGAGCAAGCCGATACCCTGGCTCTGTATCAGCGCCCCCTGCATCCATACAGCCAGGCGTTGATTGGTGCCTATCCCAGCTTAAAGGGAGAAAAAAAGAAGTTAAAGAGCATCCCGGGGACGCCGCCCAGGCTGATAGATCCGCCGCCGGGCTGCCGGTTTCAACCGCGATGCTCTCAGTCCATGGATATTTGCCGGAAAAAAGAACCGCCGGCAGCGGAAACACAGGGCCATATCGTGGCCTGTCATCTCATTGAGTAGGATGACGTGATGAGCCAAATTTTAAAGATCGATAATTTGAAAAAGTACTTTCCCCTGAGAAAAGGATTGATTGCAACTTTATTGGGTGGGGGAAAAGGTTATTTTCGAGCTGTTGACGATATCAGCTTTGCTGTCAACAACGGAGAGATTCTGGGATTTGTCGGTGAAAGCGGATGCGGAAAATCCACTATGAGCCGGTCCATTTTAAGGCTGATTGAACCCACCGCCGGGAAAGTGTATTTTAGCGGCACGCGGGTCGACTCTTTGGGCAAGAAGGAATTTAAACCCTATCGTAGATGGATGCAGATGATATTTCAAGACCCATTCGGATCCCTCAACCCACGCAGAGCGGTTTCAGAGACCCTGAGACAAACCATTCGAATTCATGAATTGGCACCGGATAAATCCGGGGAGAACGTCCTAATTGAAAAAACGCTGGAAGAAGTCGGCTTAAAGCCGGTGGATGAATTTTGGAACAAGTATCCCGGCCTGCTAAGCGGAGGACAGCTCCAACGGGTGAGCATCGCACGGGTAATGGTGCTGCAGCCGAAACTGGTCATTGCCGATGAAGCGGTATCCATGCTGGATGTTTCCGTAAGAATCGGGATCCTGGACTTGCTGCTGGAAATGAGAAATAATTACGGCATCAGTTTTATTTATATTACCCACGATCTGATAACCGCACGCTATATTTGTGATCGGGTTGCCATTATGTATCTGGGGAAAATTATGGAAATCGGTCCAACAGAAGAGATTATCAACAACCCGACACACCCCTATACCCGGGCCTTGATAATCGCCGTCCCGGTGCCTGATCCCACGGCCCACATATCTGAACTGCCCATCAGGGGGTATGTGCCCATAGCACCGGGGGAAAACGACGCTGGCTGCAACTTCGCGCCCCGGTGCCCTTACAGGGAAAGGCAATGCCGCCAGGATGAGCCTGAAATGAGAAAAGTTGGCAGAGATCATTACGTTTCCTGCTTTGCCGTTCAAAAGGGCTAAAGGTCGGCAACGTATGGTCTTATTGGATGAGATCGTTTTATATTAACTCAAACTAGCAAAGGAGAAAAAATGATGAGAACTAAAACGTCGAAAAAATGTTTGCTTTTTGGCCTTTCTACGATGCTGTTGGCTGGTGTTATGCTGCTGTCCGGCTGTACCAAAACAATAGATCCGTCAACGGTGCGCACCGACAATCTCGAGCTTTGGGAAGAAATCGGTTGGACGGATATGACCCCGGCCGAACAAGCGCTTTGGCAAAAACTCGGCTGGAATGAAGACAGCTGGGAAGGAGAGGCGAAAAAGCCACCTTCAGAAGATAAATATTGGCGGCAGTTATCCGATGAAGAACGCTCGGCAGCCGAGCAACTGGGTTACACCAAAGAATCATGGGATGCAGAATAATTTTTATTATTCGAGTATTTTTTAATTAAATTAATTTTTTAATTCAATTATTACAATTTTTATTTATATTATTCGATTTATTTGTCAATAATTTTATTGACAAATTTTTCATGCTGCGCTATCCCATCTAGGAAAGATTGACATTAATCTGCAAAATTAAAGGAATTCATATGGGCAAGAAAGTGATCATCGTCGGCACCGGGGCCCAGGGCAGCACCATTGCAATGCGCCTGGATAAAGAGCCAAATGTAGAAGAAATTATTTGTGCGGACTATAACTTGGAAGCCGCTGAAAGGCTGGAGAAAACACTGACCAAGGCAAGGGCGCTGAAGGTGGACGGCAGCAATGCCGACGATGTTTTGGACGCCGCCCGGGGTGCTGAACTGCTGGTAAACGGCCTGCCGCCGGACTTTAATTTGACGCTCATGGAAGCAGCGCTCCAGGGGAAAATGAATTACCAGGACATGGCCTCCGGCCCGGTCGAAGATACGGACTTTGTCAATGCCGTCAAGCGTCAACTGGCCCTGGATGAAAAGTTCAAATCCACTGGTTTATCAGCCTTGATCAATACCGGGTCGGCTCCGGGACTGGTGAACGTCATCGCCCGCAGCTCGGCCGACAAATTGGATCGGTGTGACCATATCGATATTTATGTCTACGACGGTATCTGGACCAACAAGTTCATCCCCTTTTGGTGGTCCCCCGAAACGGCGTTCGGCGATATGGCCGCCCGCCCGGTAATTTATGAAAACGGGGAATACAAACGGGTCCAGCCGTTCAACAACCCGGAGATGATTGAATTCCGCGGCCTGGGACCACGGCGTATGGTGGATCACGAGCACGAAGAGCCGGTGACCTTCGGCATCTTCTTCAAGGACCTGAAAACCGCCACATTCAAGTATGGCGGGCCGGCCTGCGATCTGGCCGAGTCCCTCTACCGGATGGGATTGTTGGGCGAGGAGCCGGTAGAGGTCAATGGTTCTTCCATTGTTCCTTTAAAATTAGTTTGTAAACTGACACCGCCGGCGCCATCCAATCCCGAAGCCATTCAGGAGGCACTCTCGCAAGGAATGGCTCTGGAAGAAGGCGCCACTTTGATCCGTGTCCGGGGAATCAGGCAAGGCAAATCGGTCTGCCTCGACAATTACGTCAATGCACCCGGCCTCAGCGAGAGTTTTGAAAAATATGGTATCACCCATGAGTCGTTTCTGACCGGGCAATCTGCGTTCCTCTTCACCAAGCTGTTTGTCAATGATATGATCGACGCAAAAGGAGTATATCCTCCGGAAGTGCTTGAGGCCGAACCGAGACTGTATTACCTGGCCGAAGCGGCCAAACTGGGAATCACAGTGGATCAGATAGTAGAAACCAGGCTTTTTTAAATCGGCCGGGTTGGGATCACACTTATGGCGTGTTGGAGTAAGGGAGCATTGGACAAACAGGGGTCAATTCTATCTTCTATAACTAAAAATTTTCGTTACTTTCGTTTTTCAGCAGTGCATCGATGATTTGTGGAATGAATTCTTCAGCCTTGCTTGCATGAAAGCGGGTAGATGCAGCCCCGTAATGCCCTCCGCCGCCAAAGCCGGCAAGCAGCACGCCGGCATTTACATGGCAGTGGGGATTAAAAATGCTATGCCCCACACTGACGGCGATGATCTCTTTGTTTTGGTCCTCGTGGCGAATTCTCACTTGGACGAATGACTCCGGATAAAGTGCATAAACGAGAAATCGATTCCCGGTCGGGGTTTTTTCCAAATGGCGAAAATCCGTAATGGCAACGTGCTTTTCCAGGCGTGTGTTCGCCTTCAAATGAACCGCATACTGCTTATTTTGATTGACGACATCTTGAGAGCGCCGCCTTACCTCCGGATCTTGCAGAACGTGTCCAAGATCGTGGTTCCCGAGCAGATATACCAATTTATTCCAATAAAATTCATTGGGAAACTCTCCATTGAACACGGTCATGGATAGCAGCACATAGTCATGTTTTTCGGGACGGCACACTTCATCGAGCGTAAGATCGGCCGAATCGATTTTATCAGTGGCTGTTACCAGTTCGCTGAAGTCACGCTTGAATCGATCCCTGTAATGCTCAAAAATAATTCCTGCCGCCGACGGCGCAATCTTAAATACCCCTTTGAAGGGATGGTCAACCTGATTGGTATAGTGATGATCAAACCAGCGGGTGCATTTATCAGCGTAAGGCAGGTTGGCAATGATGTCTCCTTCGCGGATTTCCACCTGCCCCCGCTGCAGGGCATTGGGCTCAACCCATTTCACCGGTTCCTTGATGCCGAGGGCATCAATCAGCAGGACGGCACACACAACCCCGTCAAAATCCGGCCTGGTTACGATTCGCATGAAAGTCTCCGCATATTTTTTTTGTAAAAAAAATATATTGATGTTTTGAAACCATTGGCATATCTAATCAACCTGGGTTGGGCGGTTCAGGGTTCAGCGTTGCGGGTTGAAAGAACCCCGATCGGTTGTAACCTTTGAACCTTGGATTTTTGACCGCTTAACCTACTTATTTATATTATTATTATATAGAATTTACAAGGAGGATTCGCACCATGGCACTGTACCTGGTTCAACACGGCCAAAGCCTGCCAAAAGACATCGATCCCGACCAGGGTCTTTCCGCAGAAGGCGTCGCCGAAACCAAACGCATCGCCGATGTGGCTGCAAATTACGGAGTAAATGTTTCAGACATCAAACACAGCGTCAAAACAAGGGCGCACAAAACGGCTGAAATTTTTGCATCTGCCTTAGATCCACCGAAGGGCATCGCAGAAGTGGGTGGATTAAAGCCGCTGGACGATGTCATCACATTTGCCGCCTCCATTGATCCCGCTGAAAATACTATGCTGGTCGGTCATCTGCCCTTTATGGAACGAATGACCGCCTATCTTGTGACCGGATCCACGGATAAGCCGGTTTTCAGGTTTCAAAACAGCGGCATTGTATGTTTGAACAAAGAATCGGATAGCGATTCATGGGTGATTGTCTGGACGCTGATGCCGAAAATAGGTTAAAAAAGGTTCCGGGTGTCAGGTTTCAGGACGGAGGTACTTATGGGTTTAATCCTGAAGGTTCGTGTGAAAATTCATTTATTTAGACAGGATTCAGCCACCAAACTGAAGGCGGGCTTTCAGCAGAGATTTTCAGGATTTTTTGAGGTTAGTTGAGCTATATCCTGGCCATCTTGCTGATCCTGTCAGAAAATGGAGATGATGATGAATTTTGAGTGCGTTATCTATGAAAAAAATCAGGGGATCGCGATCATCAAATTGAACCGTACCCAGGTGTTGAACGCCATGAACAAGCAGTTGTGGCTCGATTTTCAGGCAGCCCTGGAAGATGCTAAAAATGATCCTGAAATAAAAGTCTTGATTGTCACCGGTGAAGGCAGGGCCTTTTCTACCGGGGCTGATTTAAAGGAATCAAAGACCCGGACCCCGGAAGCCTATCGGGATTACCTGGAGGAACTCCAGGAAGCTTCCCGCAAAATCATTCGCTTCGAAAAGCCGACCATCGCCGCCATTAACGGATATGCGATCGGTTCGGGCTATGAATTGGCCCTGGCGTGTGATATCCGGATCGCGGCCGAAGAAGCTAAAATCGGTTCTCCAGAGGCCAGGGTGACCTCGTCTGTGACCGGCGGGGCCTTTAGATTGGTTCAAGATTTAATCGGACCGGGCAAAGCCAGTGAACTCCTTTTTACCGGTGAATACATTGATGGCAAAGAAGCCGAACGAATCGGTCTGGTCAACAAGACGGTCCCACTGGAACAACTTGAAACGGAAGTCCGGAAAATGGCGGAAAAAATCACGGCCTGTTCGGCCATTTCCTTGAAATTGATCAAAAAAGGTTTACTGATGGCCCGGGGCGAAGCCAGTCTTGAAGCATTGATGGATTTTGAAATCGAGGCCTGCCTGACCTGTGTTGCAACCAAAGAAAGACAGGAATCCTTGAAAGCGTTCGAGGAGAGAAAAAAAAATTGATGCGAGTTGCGCGTGGCGGATTACGTATTACGGGTTACGGGTTGCGCGTTGCGGACTGCGGGCAAAAAGGGCATCGAGAGGAATTCGGAATTCCAATATCTGTCATCTGACCTCTGACATCTGTCTTCTTTCATCTGACTTCTGTCATCTGCCTTCTGTAATCCGGCTTCCGTCATCAGTCATCTGACACCAGTGACCAATAACCAACATCAAAGATTAGGAAAATAACCGCATGTCATTAGAACGAATCTTAAACGCCGAGTCGGTTGCCATTATCGGTGCCTCCAAGAATGAAACCAAACGCGGGTATCAGACCATCCGGACGCTGCTGGATGAAAAATATGAGGGCAGAATATATCCGGTAAACCCCAAAGAAAAAAGTATCCTGGGATTTAAATGCTACAAAAAAGTCTCTGATATCGAGGAACCGGTGGATGTGGCGCTGGTGGCCACCCCGGCCGGGACCCTGCCGGCGGTTCTGGAAGACTGCGGCCAAAACGGAGTTGGCGGAGCGGTGGTCCTGGCAGGGGGATTCGGAGAAATGGGCCGGGAAGGCAGGCAGCTGGAAAACGAAATGGTCGCTGTGGCCAAGAAGCACCATATTCGTTTGATTGGTCCCAACACCTCCGGCATGCTGAATATGCATGACAACTTAAATCTGGTGGGGTTGAAGGATGCCCCCAGGGGGGACATCGCACTCCTTACCCAGAGCGGCAACATGGCACTGACGTTGATCACGGAAGCAAAAATCAAGAGCCGCAAAGGATTTTCCTATTATATCGGCGTGGGCAACGAGGCCGATATCA
>Ga0209536_100014185_pt1 | contig 11462 bp, 12 predicted proteins | sample DeeMarSeWOR28_12_FD_187461 | JGI IMG/M metagenome (GOLD analysis project Ga0209536, IMG submission 187461) | Marine sediment microbial communities from White Oak River estuary, North Carolina - WOR-2-8_12 (SPAdes) (version 2) | ecosystem: Environmental > Aquatic > Marine > Intertidal zone >... | reverse complement strand
CCTGCAGCCCCGCTAAGGCGGGATCTCCGCTTCGCTCCGACAAGCTCTGCAGTCCCGCTAAAGCGGGATTCGAAATGTAAGGAAGAGATTCTATTTTATAGTAGTTCGCTCACTAACCCCGCAGCAAGCTACGGGGAGTGCGCTCGCTGTAGCATTTTCAATGACCAAAACAAAAAACAGGTTTGGAATTTCTAATTTTGGTCATTGTGATTTGTTTGATATTTGATATTTGTGATTTGGAATTTCTATTCCTCCAATATTGCTGTACTCCAGGACCACATAGAATCATTCTCCAGAGCGCGCTTTTTTGAGCATTGCTATGGGCTTAGCCATATCCAATATGTGGGTGTGGATCTTTTCCAGAGTTTCCCCCGGAATGCCCATCATGAGATGACATCCGTCTATGTCCGCTTTCAACCGGCATCCCAGTCCCAGAAAAGTGATATTTGGCACCCCTTCGAGTAGCGGTAGTGCCGTTATGTCCGCACAACCCCCCAAGGCCCCACCAGATTGAGGCAACTCCACTTTTCCCCCCTTTTCATAGTTGACACCGTAGAGAAGCCACATTACCTGCTCGCTGTCTGCTGTGAAAACCACCACCTGGGGAGTTTCCTTGAAAGTGGACAGAGGCGCGATGAGAACGGCCTGGGTTTTACCTTTTTCCAGGTAGGTGGACTTGAGAATGGTCTCAGCGGAAGCCTCTTCAGAACCGAACAGCCCGACGCCATATTTCTCCAATACTCCATCGTCCAGGAAAGCCTCCATATCCTGCTCAAAACCTAGCACCGAGGTTCCCAGTTTACACCCCATTTGCTCCTTTTGTAGCAGCAGGGTTTGTCCTGCGCCGGCCAAAACCAGGGCCTGGCAATAGCTTTTCAAATTCTCTTGGGTGGGGGCCATGTCTGGAGGAAGGGGATCGTTCTCTAGGTACAGCGTTACTCCAACAGGTTCATATTTTAAATCCAAACCTTTGACCAGATCATGGGAAGGGGTTTGAAAGTCGCTCATGGAAACCCTCACAATCTAAATTAATTGCTAAGGCGGTAGATCTTTTGAAATTTAGTATACCGAGCTTTAACGAAAAGACTGGCTCGAGCACTACTGACCACGGCTATTCCAGGTAGGACCTTTTTACAATATTTCAAGGTTTTTTGAAACGCTATCTTATGGACTTTTTCAGCGCTGCAGCTTCTTCTGGTCGCGGTGCTCGGCAATGAACCCTTGAATGAACTGACGTACTGCCCGAGGGGCCCTGGTGAAACGCACACCCATACCACAGGGAGGAACGTCCTTTTCGGAGCAGTATACCTGTAGCCACGCCACTTCTACACGGGCACTCAGGGTGCCGTGATTGGGTGCTAGGATATGGAGCTTAAAGCTTTCTTTAGGCCTCAGGGGCTTGTCGCAACGTATAAACGCTCCGTTGGCACCAATGTTCTCCATCTCTGCCACTATGCCCCCATCGGTATAATGGACAACAACCGGCCAATCCACTGGGACTCTGCGATGGCGTCGTCTCTCTCTTCCCATATGCCACCTCCTACCAGAAGTTCCCTGCAGTCTGCCTGCGAGAACTGGGAATGCGCTCGCCCCGTTGAATCCCGCCTTCGGCGGGTCCGCGTAGCGGAATTCTACAGGGCGAGCCCTGTTGCATTTCCCCAAGGGAACCTTATTCAAAGGAGCGGGTTGGAGCATAGGGAATGGCTTCTAGCAGAGTAGTAAAAACTTGTCAAGCAAGCTATCCGGAAGGCATAGGATGCGGTTTTAAGGTGTGACAGTCGGTTAGAAAAGGTAGCTTACTTTGTTAATTCAGAAGCTTAGCTGAGGTAGGGGCTCGGGCACCTTGTCCAGTACACCTTTCGCCACCAGCATATCGGCTAACTTTCTCATATTAGAATTGAGGTATCGGAGCACCGCCTGATCCTTCGCTGGGTTCCAGCCGTATTTAGTCATCTCTTGCTGAACCTCACCTGGTGGTTTCTGCTGAACTAACATCCGATAGGCAGCGATGATCCCGCCTGTCCGTTGGGTGCCTGCTGCGCAGTGTACCAGAACCGGTTTGTTATCTCGCACTGCAACATGGATGAATGCGATTGCCTCGGCATATTGGCGGATGTCTCCCGTGCCATTACCCTGGAGGAATATCTCTAATCTTTTTATACCAAGGGTCTCAGTGGCACGGACCTCGGCCTGCAGATCTTGGTCCTTGGGATATCCGCCGGTAAGATCGACGATCCTGGCTATGTCATACTTTTTGAGCGTTTTTTCCACCAAAGCCCTGTGCAGTCGGCCGCAGCGGTAGATCTTGCCTGGCTCCACCACACCGAATCGTTTAGGGATGATTCGATCCTCAAGTACCTCTTCCCACAGCCACACTGAGCCGGCAATAAGTAAGATTGCCAGCACAAAGAACAGATATCTTTTGCGCTTGAATTTACTGTGGGAAGATGAGGATGTTTGATTTGACGTCATTGTGTTGATTTCGAAACAAGAAGAGATTCAGGAATTTAGGGATTGAGGGAATTTGGAATTATAGGGCTAAAAGACTGCTATCTCCCTGTTTTCGCAATTGCTAATTCCTCAATTTTCTAATTCCTCAATTTTCTAAATCCTCAATTTCTCGATTTCTCGATTTGTTTTGTGCTCCGGATTTCGGATTTACATTAAATATTTGTCTCTGTGGTGAATCTTGAATAATCACTGACAGCGGGCCGGACCACTACCGTAATCTGCAACTTCAATTTTCTGTACTTTACCCCCTTTGAGAGTGAGAATTCGCATAAATCTCAACGCACCGCAATTGTAGGTCCACTTTTCTATAATAAACCCGTTTGTCTTTATGAGTTCTTGCAGGTCTGGTTCACCACACTTCTGGAGCAGCTCGATGGTGGGGTCTCCGACACGAACGATTTCACCTCCGCAGCGAATATTCTGGGCTATACCCAGAACCGGAGTGAGCAGGGTAATACCCAGCAATGCCAATGTCCACATCAATTTTGCCGATCCTAGCCTCACTAATCGGACCCCCGACAAATCGCTTAATTAGCAAAAAACCTACCGACATAGCCGCTGGCTTTGTTCTGTGAGCCAAGCCGCAAGGGTGGCGCTCCCACAGGGGGCTAGTCAGAAATAAACGGTTTGTGTTAAGACAAAATCTGTGCCCGTGAACGAAATCCCCCCAACCCCCCTTTACGAAAGGGGGCATTTTATTTGTCTTCGCAACCTATCACCAGCCTCACCTTTTGACTTCCCCCCTTTTTTAAAGGGGGGACCGAGGGGGGATTTTCCTCTTTGCCAAAAGGGAACCGAGGGGGATTTTGCTGCGTCTTGGTCTTCTCGAAGAACACCGCAGCATATTCACTCTACGAGCATAGCTGAACCATACAACCAGCAAAGCAGATTGATTTTTAAAGTATTAATCCCTGGATTGGTGAATCTCGGAGCCTAGCATAAAACGTTGGTATTGACAAAAAGGATTGTCGACTATTGATTATTAAAATGTGAACTGCTAGGCTGGCCCGTGGCGAAGTCGGCGCAACCTCCGCCCCTCTGAGACCTGCCAGGAGATAAGCCCGGGTATTCCCAATAGAAGTACGCGAACCCGCTTGGTCAGAGAAAGAGCCAAGGCCACTTCAGGGGAAAGACCGACCAGGCCGCCGAGCAGGAGGAATCCTCCTTCTTGAACCCCCATAGCACCTGGTATCAGAAAGGCGGCAGAGCGCACTGCTTGGCCAAGACTCTCCAGCAGCAGAGCGTTGCCCAATTTGGTGGGGACATCAAGGAAATATAGAGCCAACCAAACCTCACCAGTGCCGACAATCCATCCAAATAGACGGTAAAAGGAACAGTACAGAACAGCGCTGCGATTCCTATAAATTCTATTTATGGCAGCGTCCAGCGCTGCTGCTCCGCCCACGAATGAGTGCAAACCCCGGTTGCCGGTAAAACGATCTAGAGCCCCAGCTATTCCACCGAAGAGGCCCCGACGCTGCACAATATAGAAACAGGTCACCAGAAATCCCATAATGCCAAGGCTGATCAAGATCGGAAAAATAATCTTCGGGGCGCCGCTACCAAGCAGTAAGCCGAGGCCGATGGCGGTAAAGATGATCTGGGTCACCACCGACACAGTCAAGTCGACAACTATACTCGCTCCGGCCACATCACCCGGTAGGCCGCGGTGCTTTGCCAGTCGTGCCTTGACAAGGTCGCCTCCCACCTGTGCCACGGGTAGCAGTCCCTTGATGGATTCACCGACCCAACGCACCCACAGCAGTGTTTTAAAGGCGAGACTCTCTTCCTTGTCCAAGAGTGCCTGCCAGCCAACGGTTAACAAGACCAGAACCACCAGGTGAAACAGGGCCACCCAGATCAGACCCCAGCCGGCAACGGCTAGTGCTGCGGCCACATCTGCCACACCATAGTAACCAATGAGGACTATGAAAAGGCCCAGGCCTGAAAACAAAAAAACATAAGCATTGGTCTTGATTGAGTTTCCCGACGATATATTGGTCAAGGTATCACCTCACTCGCCTGGCAGGAGCAATACTTCTCTGTTACGGGAGGCAATACTGTTGATTCCCTTTTTGTACCAATTGGATGCAACAGTTCACTCATTATGTTTCTCGATCCATTGCAAGCGATGGAGCTTTGCAAAACAGGCGCCTAAATAATTCATTTGTTACTGGGGACGCAATCCTTTAGACTTACATTATACAACAACCTATCTTGACTTGTGTGATTCCGGTGGTTAAGTTACCTATACTACTGGAAATATTGATTAATGCGTACTGTATTTTTGAAGGCCGGAGCAGCACAGACCACGTATGTGGAAGGAGAGTGAAGGTTGAGACCGTTGCTAGTCAGAGAAGTGTCCCTAGCCGTCGCCTTTGTGGCTCTCCTGTTTTCGTCTCCCGGTTGCTCCCTGGAAAGATATGGTAAAGCCGCTGGTAAACAGAGGTCTAAAGCCAAGAACATCATTTTTATGGTTACGGATGGCATGGGTTTAGCCGATGTTACCGCGGCGCGCATATTCAAAAATGGATCAGACGGCGTGAGGTTGCATCTGGAGACTCTGAGCCACACTGGCTTGCAGCGGACCCACTCCGCCGATAACTATGTGACCGATTCCGCCGCTGCTGCCTCAGCCTGGGCCAACGGTGAGAAATTTCGCAACGGCGAGATCTCTTGTCACGACGACAACCGGGATGGCAAGTGCGAGCCAGCACCCGGCCCCACCATACTGGAGATTGCCAAAGGCAAGCGGAAGTCCACGGGGTTGGTGGTCACTTCCGCCGTCACCCATGCGACTCCCGCCGCCTTCGGCGCTCATGTCTTTACTCGAGGGTGCGAGAATGAAATTGCCCGGCAGTATATTCAAGTAACCGGGGTGGACGTTATTCTTGGTGGCGGATTAAATAGATTCGATACCAATGTGGAGAATGGTGACGAGTGCTCCACTTATGGAAACTTTATTGCTGAAGCCGAAACAAGAGGATACCAAGTTGTTTACACTAAAAACGCAATGGACAGTAGTGTTGCAAGGGGTAGTGAGAAAATCCTCGGACTTTTTGCACCCAAGGGCAAAACCCCGGAACTCTTTCGAGTTGACCCGGAAGTGCAATACCCACCTGCTGAGCCGACACTGGCCCAAATGACAGCCGCTGCTCTCAATATCCTGGAAAAGGACCGAAATGGTTTCTTCTTGCTAGTGGAAGGCTCCCAGATCGACTGGGCTAACCATCGAAACAACTTAACTTATCAGATCGCTGAAACCCTTGGATTTGACGAAGCCGTCAAGGTAGTCCTGGATTGGATTAACCATGAGCCCAGGAGAAAGTGGAACACTCTAGTGATCATCACCCCAGATCATGAGACCGGGGGCTTCGCCATCAATGCTATGGACGGAGGATCTTATGCACCTGGTGACCTGGTAAAGGATGCTTGGACCACTGGAGAACACACGGCCACTGATGTCCCGGTCTGGAGCCAGGGCCCCGGCAGCAGGTATTTGGGAAGAGCTCACGACAACACAGATCTTTACAAGGTCATGAAGGAGGTTCTGCGCTGAGAATCTTGATATGGATACATGAGATTGACGCAGTCTCTATTCCCTGACCAGGGTTTCTTTGAGCAACAGGCAAGCCACGAAAGCGATTATCCCGCAGACAAAAAGGGCGAAGAATGCCAGCTGGTAACCTGCCAGGGTGAAGGCCCCCTCCACTAGTCCCTTCTGTTCGAGCAATAATCCCAGAAAAGGTTGAAACAGTGCGCCCCCGGCAAAAGGAAAGAGATTTACCAACCCTGTTGATGTCCCTGCCATCTGCACCGGAAAGAGCTCCTTGGTAGTGGTAAAACCTACTACAACTATGGCACTGGAGAAAACACCCAGGCCCAGGCAGATCAAATAAAGGACTGGAATGGAAAGACCACCGGTACGGAAGGCCAAGAGGGCGGTAAGACAGAGCACAATAAAACTGGAGAGTACGAGGACCGGTTTTCGCCCTTGGAAGACTCGGTTGGAGAGGAAGCTGACCAGAGGGCTTCCCACGATCATTCCAACGGCTATCATTGATAGGATTTTTCCTGCCTGAGCCTTTGTGAGCCCGTAGATCTGCATGAGATAGGGTCCTCCCCAGAGCCCCCCAAAGGAGAAAAAGATGGCGCAGTCGAAAAAGAACCAGATTGCCACCGGCCAGAACCAGGGGTAGGTGAGCACTTTCTTCATCCCTGCCATCAGCCCTAGAGGAGGTGGGCTTGGCCCTGCAGGTTCCGCCGGCGAGGGCCATCCTAGATCCGCAGGGCGGTCACGAACAAAAAGCCAGACCAACAGGGCGAGCAATAAAGTAAACATTCCGACAACAACAAAAGAGGAGCGCCAGCCTATCCGGGTGCTGAGCAGAGCCAGAGGAGCAGCGGCGGTCAGGGAGCCCAGACCTCCCATAGCCATCAGGATGCCAGTCATGGTGGCAAACTCTCTGACCCGAAACCATTCTGCCAGTACCTTCATGGTGGGTACAAAGAGCATGGAGACTCCCAGCCCCACAAGGGTGCGTCCGACAACAGCCCAAAAAAGGGAAGGTGCCAGACCCAGCAGGATGGAGCCCACAAAGGCCACACTGAAAAATAGGGTAATTGTCTTACGAGGTCCCCACGAATCAGAAAGAAGACCGGCAGGCAACTGCATGATGGCATAGGGGTAGAAATAGGCCGAGCCCAGCAGTCCCAGCAACGCACCGCCGGCTTGAAGATCACGCATCATATCCACGGCCACCACCGCCGGGCACAGACGATGGAAATAAACCAGGATATAGGCAAAGGCAAGGATCCAAAAAATAAGCCAGCGATAGCGCAGGGCTTTATTCAGAAGGTCAGTCAAAGTTTGCTCCCATCGTTATTTATAATTGAGCAACCTGGCTTCGTTGGCCATACCAGATTGGGCTGCTGTGGGAGCGGCTTTCCAGCCGCGACTCTGATCGCCCCAGAGAACTAGAGATGTCCGTGGATATCTAGCGCCTCAATCAAAGAAGTACCTTTACGAATATCCTCTCTTGCTCTGGAATCCTTGTCCGCCCATTCTATAACTTTGGCGGTAATCTCCTGGACCAGCCCTGCTGCTACAATAATCACCCCATCATCATCAGCCACCACCATGTCACCAGGCGTTACGGTCAGCCATTCCTCCAATGCACCGCGCACTTTTATGGGGACCTGCCGGTCGGATACGCGCCAGCGCCCGATAGCCTGGGCTGGCGTGCGGTAACGCACCATCATTGGCAACTCCAGGGTCCTGAGGTAGGCTAAGTCTCTCACACCTCCGTCTACGACCACTCCGGCACAGCCTCTTGCTTTCATGGCCTCGGCCAGTAAATCTCCGAAGCAGCAGACACCCTGGATATCGTTGCCTGACCACACCGGTACAACGCCCGGAACCATAGCATCGATGGCTGCCAGTTTGGCTCGATCACCACTCCCTGACCACTGGTGAGACTCCCCGGTAATCGTGTAGGCCGGTCCAATGAACCCTATGCCCGGTCCAGGTATGGGGAAAAGGGAATTGTCCAGAACCGGCGGCAAATGCCCCATCGTATCGAACACATCAGAAATAACTGCTGTTCCTGCTTCCATGAGAGATTTCAATGATGGTTCCATTTAATAACACCTCCATGACCCACGCAATGCCTCTCTTCTTCAGAAGAGAGCCCCAGAAATCTCCTCTCCCCTTGAGGGGAGAGGATTAAGGTGAGGGGTGAACGAATAAACAATCAGGAAAGCCCCACCTCACCCCTACCCTTTCCCCCCCCTAGGGAGGAGAGGGCGAGAGTTTGCCTGTTGTATGGATTGGATAATAAATCGACAATATCAATCTCTACCTAGCACTTTCAACTTAGCATCGATTAACTCTTTGTGACTAAGACGCAGCAACTTAGCCAATTTGTGAACCAGATAATCTTCATGTTTGTCAAGTCTTCCATCTGCATATACAACCTTCCATACAGTCTCAATAATCTCAAGTTTTTCATCCTTGGTATAATTCTGATTGATGAGATTGGTAAAGTGCCACAGATCTACACTTTTTTTTAACTCCTCGTCGGCAGCTTCAATGAGAGCAGTGGCATGCTCGTCTGACAACTCATAATCATTTCTTAGAATGGATATGATGCTTTCTCTTTCAGACTCACTGAAACTCCCATCTATGGTAGCCATCTCAAGAAAGAGAGCACAGGTGGCTATGCGAATATCGTGAACTGTTGTTTTTTTCTTATCCACAGATCGGTCACTACTCTTACCGAAAAACTTCTTCAACTTAACGATCATCTTCGCAATTACCTCCAGGGAAGAATGAACTAAAAGATCTAAATTTAGGAATTCTGAGATTCTGGAATTTAGGAATTATTAAAGAAAAATTGCCTGTTTCAATAATTCCCCAATTCCTTAATATCTTATAGCCTTGATTACAAAGTAGATCCCCACAATGATCATAAGAACCGAGGATATCTTGTAGATCACATCTCTTCTCTTCAGCCAGCCGAGGTCGGCAAGTTTCGCTACCACTAGGAGTGAAGGAACAGTTCCCAGCCCAAATGACAACATTAATCCTGCCCCGATCAATAAGCCCTTAAATGTGCTCTGGACTTCCATTCCGGCCCGGGCAGAAGTTATCAGGGCCGTATAAACCGGCCCGCAGGGGAGTAGCCCCAAAAGCATTCCCAGGGGGAAATAGGTAAAAGTTGATTTTGTCTCAGTCAGCTTACGAAACCCTCTGGATAGCAGCCACTCGGGATTGCAGTAGTCCCCGAAGATTGAACCCAAGGGTATCCAACCGGCCATAGCGAGTCCCATAACGATAATGAGAATGCCGGCAAGGATCATTACGGTTTTCTGAAGGCTGGCAATACTTGCGCTTACTAAGGTAAAGGAGCCGGTCGCCCCCATAACACCGCCCAGGAAACCGTAGGTGGTGATCCGTCCAGCATTGTAAAACAGGTGCGGAACAATTACGCTGCGCCCTTTCAGGCTCAGTGACAGTGAGGCAACGATTGGCCCGCACATCCCGATACAATGGCCGAAGCCAACGGTAAAGCCGGAGGTAAAAAGAATGAGGTAGATGGTTTCAATAGATGACATCGAAGACAAACTCCGCCGAGCCAATATCAGGAACAGTTACCGTAGCCCTCCAGGTACGGCGACCACTGGGTCAGCGGACAATAACTCCTTTCCCCTGAAAAACAGATTCTCCTGCAGGTTTTAGAGTAACCCGATTTCTGCCCATATTCATTCCAGGCATGCCCAGATCGATGTAAGGATCTGCCCCAGGTTTTTCCCCTGCATAAGAGACGGTGAAGGTAAGGTCTTGCATGGCCTTAACCGGCTTGGGACTAATCTCCAGACTTACCTCGGTGCCGTTTATCGCTGCGCGGCATGGCCCGGCATGGATGTCGCATTTCACCCAGTGAGATTCGCTCTCTCCGCTACTGACCGGAGGACGGAGAACAAATGTTAAGAGACCAAGTACAGCAATACACATACTCACCTTGATGCTCGTGTTCATACAGAACTCCCTGTTTGTAAGTGGCTAGAGCAAAGAATATAGTAAAACTATTTCTACTTCTCAACCAATAACCTATGGGGCTAGACCCAACAAGGCTATCTTCATTATTTTCGGCCGGTACGGTGGCCGGCACTACATGGAAGGATTGCATCATGACCTCAATGTGACGCACACCACTTCTGTAGGAGCAAGCTTTGCTTGCGAAAAAAGCTCGTCTCAAGATCCCCTTGTTCGCAACCAGAGCTGGTGTTATTGCGTCATTCCGGAATCCGTCGCAGGCGGATATCCGGAATCCAGGAATATCCGTAGCTTATCTGGATACCGGATCTCGACTTCGCCTCGTCCGGTATGACAGTTGTTATGCGTTTGGGGTTACTTAAATACCCTGTGAAGAATGATTCCATACAATTTTAGGCACTTTAGACATTTTAGACATTTAATCATTTTATATCACTTTATCTTGCGTCAGCCAGATTCGTGGCTATATTTTGAACAACCAATTGCAGAATTAGACTGTTTTTTTGTAACTGTATTAATCTGCAACCTTCAACACAGGAGGTCTGAAATGGCACGTTTGTTATATATCGAATCCTCTCCACGCAAGAAAAGGTCTGCTTCAATTGAAGCTGCCAAAACCTTTATAAGTGAGTATGAGCGTACTCACCCGGAAGATGAGGTTGAAACTTTGGACCTTTGGGCAACTCACCTGCCGGAATTCGATGGAAATGTAATTGACTCGAAGTATGTCATCCTTCATGGTCTGGAACACACAGATGAACAGAGGCAGGCCTGGAAAGCTGTAGAGGATGTAATCGCCCAGTTTACCCGGGCGGACAAGTATCTCTTTTCACTGCCCATGTGGAATTTCGGCATTCCCTACAAGTTGAAACATTACCTCGATGTGATCGTCCAGCCTGGATACACCTTTAGCTTCAGTCCCGATGAAGGGTACAAGGGGTTGGTGACCGGCAAACCCATTGCCGTGGTTTACGCTCGGGGTGGCGCCTACGGTTCCGGCACCGGCGCTGAGAGCTACGACCTGCAAAAAGCCTATCTTGAGCACATCCTCGGGTTCATAGGTTTCAGTGACTTTCGAAACATACTAGTGGAGCCAACCCTGGTATCCCCCGAAGATAAAGAAAAAACCATGGCGGCAGCCAAGGAGGAGGCCAAGAGGGTTGCTGCGAGTTTCTAGTCCATAGATGCAGGCGCGGCTGACTACGGATAGCTAGTGATCCTGAGGAACGAAACGGCGAGACGGAGATAAGAGGTCAGAAGTCCGAAGTTGATGAAAATTACAAATCACAAAATCCAAATATCAAACAAATAACAATGACCAAAATTCCAAACCTGTTTTGGTCATTGAAAATGCTACAGCGAGCTCATTCCCCGCGGCTTGCTGCGGGGTCAG
>Ga0209536_100014184_pt1 | contig 11462 bp, 7 predicted proteins | sample DeeMarSeWOR28_12_FD_187461 | JGI IMG/M metagenome (GOLD analysis project Ga0209536, IMG submission 187461) | Marine sediment microbial communities from White Oak River estuary, North Carolina - WOR-2-8_12 (SPAdes) (version 2) | ecosystem: Environmental > Aquatic > Marine > Intertidal zone >... | reverse complement strand
ATTCTCTAGATTATTCGTCTCATGAATCACCCTGAGCCAATAAGCGCTTTCTTTTGCTTCCTTACGGCTTATTTTGATTCTCATTGAAAAGTCTTTTTTGCCTAATGATTCATTGGCTTCTATATAATTTGCACCTACCGAACCGGAGGCCTTTATCAATTGTCTGCCATCCTCGATATTCGCAGTTGTTTTCGGCGATGTCTTGACGAAAAGCCTAACAGCTTTAGCGAATTGAAATGTTCTTTCTTCGAATTCATATACTGGTTTTGAATTTTGAATTTTGGTCATTGTGATTTGTTTGTTATTTGATATTTGTGATTTGGAATTTCTATTCCTCCGTTACTCCATTCCTCCGTTTCTCAATCAGGGATACCTCACTTGTTCAGTTCGAAATTGGTCTCGTTTGATCGGTTTGCCGGTGTCTACTTTCACGACATTGTTTTCAATGAATATGGGATAGATATCCAGTGGTCTGGGAGCAGGTGAGTTAATCACCTCTCCGGTGATATCAAAAGCGGATGCATGACAGGGACAGGCGAATCTCTTCTCTTTTGCAACCCAGGGAACCGTGCAACCCAGATGGGTGCATTTGCGAGACAAGGCGAGGAAGCCACCATCTTCAAGTCGTGCGAGATAAAAACGGCCGCGGACAAAGGCTGTAACCGAGTTGGGTTCGAATTTGTCGACGGTCCCGGCCATGACCATGGCATCGGAAGCTACTCCGCGCGCTTTGGATTTATTCGAGCGTAGAAAAGCGAACACCACCGCAACAACTTCGGCCAAAGCCACAAGCCCCAGACCAACCCAGAGCTTACTCAAGAAACTTCGGCGCGAAGGTTCCGTCGCAGCAGCTTCCTCTTTAAGTCCTTCATTCATAGAATAAGCCCTTTGTATTACCGGTCACATCCGCAATCCGCATTCCGAAATCCGCAATCCGAGATCTCATACTTTCCACGGCCAAGTAAGTGCCATGCCCTCTCCCCGGAACCAGACGGTGGTAATGGTCAGAATAATAAAGGCAAAGAGCAAGAGAACAAAAACCGCCTGAACAGTTTCATTCTTCGTGGCGCTGTACTTTCTCTTCATCAAAGCATAGAACCCGCCGAGAATCGCCAGGATCATAGCAACTGGCAACAACCCGCTGCTGAAAATTGGTGGGATGCCAGGCAGCCAGGCGGCAAAATCGAAAAACAAATCGTCCGTCAATACCAAAATCGGCGTAAAGACAAGGGCGATAATTGAAGCAACTATGGCCATCCGGCGTCCCCGGTGCGAGGCGAACCAGACTCCGGCGGTGTTTTCATCATAGGGGATGTAGGGCAGAAGAATTAAAATCCCAGCAAAAATTAATGGCATCACCGCAAAGGCAAACAGGGGGTGGATATGTAGCAACAGTTCCTGCAGGCCGGCAAAGTACCAGGGAGCTTTGGTGGGATTGGGACTGAGACCCGGATTGGCCCTGGCTCCGAGGGGCGCATCATAGACTACGGACAGTAGCATGATAAAGGCGATGAGCACCGCAGCAACAACCAGTTCCCGTAGAATCAGATTGGGAATGGTGGGCACCATTTCGCCTTTGTTGGCAGGATTCTCTTCCGGCGAAAGGGGGACCACCAGTCCCCCGGCTTTGCGCACCCTCCAGAAGTGAAAGGGCAGGAGAAGAAGGAGGCAGGCTGGAATGATGGCAGTGTGAATGGCAAAGAAATTGGACAGGGTCGCCGATCCCAAATCGGTACCACCGAGAATTATTTGTTTAAGCCCCTCGCCAATTAGTGGAATGTATTCCAGCATTCCAGTACAGATGGTAACGGCCCAGAAAGCAAGTTGGTCCCAGGGCAACAGATAGCCGGTGAAGTTTGACCCCAAGATCAAAACAAACATGGTCAGGCCGATGATCCAGTTGAATTGTCGCGGTGCGTGAAAAGCCCCGGTGAAAAACACCCGCAGGAAGTGAAGGAAAACAACTATCAGAAGTACATTAGCGCTCCAATGATGGATGTTCCGGATGAGCTGACCAAAAAAAACGTCGTTTTGCAGGTGAAGGATTGATTCGTAGGCCTTGTCGGGAACCGGCTGATAGGCAAATTGCAGCATCATTCCCGTGGCGAACAGGAGCACTACCAGGACTACCGCCATACCGCCCAGCCCCCAGGTGAGACTGAATCGCAGCGTTCGCTCCTGGACAACCTTAGGACGGAAGTGCAAGACCAGAGTATTCAACCAACCCCGGTAGCGTTGCCGCTCGTCCTGAGCTTTGGAAGTATGAGGGAAGATGGAATACCAGATTCGTTGAAAAAGGTTGGCTTGGCCTGTTTTCACATTCTGCGAGGGCATTATGCAATCTTTCGGAAATTTGTACAAATTCCATCTTGAACAACCTTAGTTATCCTAATGCTATTTCACAGTCAATATCAAGGTGGTCGGAAGACCTGACCATAGGATCGGAATGAGGGAATGCTGAACATCCGAATAAGCCATTGAGATTTCAATCAGCTTGTAAGCGCAAGTGTCGATTAAGCCGTTTGAGAGGAAGGCAATCAACTTTGAAATAGTCTTTTTGCTCAGTCGAGCTTTTTATTGGTGTATTTAGTCGGTTCTCTAATTCCCAGATTCTTAATTACTTCCCTATGCTCTACGCTCGGATAGCTTAGCTCGAAACGGATCCACACCTGAGTGGAGGTTAACAGGGCAAGCCTCTTTGCCGCAGAGAAACGGTGGATAGCAGGCTCAGGGACTTTCGCCCAACAGGCGGCTGATGCACTTTTTGAGATCTTTGATCTTGACCGGCTTTGGGAAGAAGTCATCCACTTTCCCTCGCATTGCCTCTATGGCCGCATCCAGGCTGGCAAAGGCGGTGATCATAATCACTTTGATCTCGGGTGACTGGCTTTTTACCGTTCTGAGCACATCCATGCCATCGATATTTTTCATCTTCAGATCGGTGATGATCAAATCGAATTTCTCTTCCTGCAATCTCGCCAGTGCTGGCTCTGCGTTCAGGAAAGTCTCAACTATGTAGCCGTCCTTTACCAGAACAGCTTTTATCATCTTCCCCACAATGTTTTCGTCGTCAATCACCATGATTCTGTGACCATTCATTTACTCACTCCTTCCCTCTGAGTATGGGTAATTCTATAGTGAAAGTCGTCCCAACTCCGACTTCACTTCTTACTTTCATCTTTCCCTGGTGATTTTTGATAATGCTGTAACTGACGGAAAGCCCGAGACCTGTCCCGTCTACACCCTTGGTACTGAAAAAGGGATCAAAGATGTAGGGTAAGACGTCAGGTGATATCCCTTTACCTTTGTCCTCAACCTCTATGACGACATAATCGTTGTCTTCTGACAACCCCGTCACAATCGACAATTCACATTTGGGAGACATGGCCTGGACGGCATTGGTTATCAGGTTGACAAGTACTTCTTCAATGTTGTTCTCATCAATAAACACCTTTGGCAGTCCATCTTGCAGGCTCAGTTTGATTGCAATACAACAGACATGAAGCATATTCTGGACGAGCTTGAGCGTCTTCCTTATGATCTTGTTAATATCAGCCTCTTTCAGATTCGGCTTTTTGGGCTTTGCAAAATCCAGAAGATTCTTGACAATTTCCTTTATCCTCTCGGTTTCCTCTCCCACCTTCTCCATATAGTCGATTCTGTCTTCTCTGCTCAGGCCGTCATAGAGTTCCGCATAGGCTTGGGCAATCATGGAGATGTTATTGAGGGGATTTCCCAGTTCGTGAGCCACGCCTGCGGTGAGGATCCCTAGAGACTCCAGCTTTTTCGACTGAAGAATGATCTCTTCCCGGTTCTGGAGCTCTTGAGACATGGAGTTGATCGCTTCCAAAACCGAACCCAATTCATCACCCGAAACCTCTGCCTCCACCTTATAAAAATTACCTTCGGAGATGGAATTTGCAACCTTTTCTATTTTTTTTAGAGATTTCAGTATATTAAAAAGAATCAGATGGCTCAGTCCTATGGCCAAAACCAGGATCCCGCAAAAAGAGTAAAACAGGACGTTTGTCGACCTGGAGATAATGCCGTTTACTTCTTGCCTTTCGAGATGGGTGACACTGCTTGAAAATTCCCGTAATTCCCGACCCGCTTCTCGAACCCTACCCTCTAATTCCTCGTTTCTCCCTTTACTTGATTTCGTTTCCTCGATCACCTCCACGTACTTTCTCAAGCTCAGTCTGAGGTGCTTGTATCTCTTTTGACCTATGGCCTTGACTATATCACCGCTGACCGAATCTATCGCTCTAATGTTTTGGTTCAGTTTTTCTTCGATTGTCAGGATTGCCGATTCATCTTTGTAAAAAAAGTAGTTTTTCTCAGCAAGTCTGATTTCAAGAAAGGAGGCGTTGAGGTCATCAGCTATTTCAACAAATCGCAGTTTTGCCAGGACCAGATTCAGGTTTTGATGGGCAAAAAAGAATATCGCTGCCATCAAGATAATATGAAAGACATTCGCAAATATTATTTTAGTTACCACTTTCATGGCTATTCAATCACCCGGACATGATGTACTTTGGAATCTCGGCTTGCTCCTTTCTTACCGGCAGATACCACAAGCCGCCGTCCCCGATTATCAATATCCCCGCTACTATCAGGAAGAAGTCCAATACAGTCAATATGTTTAAACCGAAATATTCGATGAGACCCAATCCAATCGAGACGAAGGCAACGCCTGTTCTGATGAAAGAGAGACCGGTTCGAGCGCGGGCGTAGATGGTGCGGTAACAAGCGGCCAGGGTACGCTGAGCGGATAGGAGGTTTCTCTCATGGGCCAGCGAAGAGCGGACCTTATTGTCGAGAGACGTAGCAATAAAGACACATTGGTTCGGGAGTGAATCCACCAGTCGTGCCAGCATGGTGCCTTTCGAAGCCACGTGCCTCGGTTTCTCTTCAACGAACTGATAGTTTTCCAGAAAGTACAAAGTTGCCGCGGTCACCTCCACCAGGGTATGGTGCCGGGGTGGACGCAAGATTGATTTCTTAATCCGACCGTAGCTGTAGAGTCCGGCAATGACAAGGCAAATCCCCACTGCCATCAGCACCCAGTAGAGGGAGGAGAAAGGGCTTACCCGCTGAAGACGCATCAGTGTTCCGGTAATGGCAATCAGTCCCAATCCCCCCCGGAGCAGGCCGAGGTTGGTTCTTGCCCGGGCAAAATCGGTCCGGTAACAGGCCAGTCTCGTCCTCCAGCGTGCCATGGTGTTTCGCCAGAGAGCGAGGCCTGTTCTCTCATTGCCTATCAGGTGTTCAGCAGGACCATTCAAGAAATCTTGGATAAATCCCAGGATGTCCTCCTCCAGGGCCACCCAGAATTCATACCTGCCAGCTGGAATAAATGTCTTGACTTCACTTACCACCACGGGGTCTCGAGGATTATTGGCAGCAATGACCACGGTCTCCCCGGATCTTATAATGGGAAACCATTGACTCAAGCAGAGTCTTCCGGCATCGAGTCCGGCCAGCAATTCGGGTGGGATCGGTCTCCTCTCATCGTATTCCACCCAGGGGCAATGATAGTACTCGGAGAGCGCCTCCAACAGTTTGCGCCGGGGGATATGGTGTTCGTGACGGAGAATTCTCTCGAGTCCCATATCTCGATTCTGGGCGGCGACTGCCGCGGCACAAAGCTCTTCAGCGGAGAGAACCCCCAGGTCCACGAGAGAGTGCAACCTCTCTGTCTCGTATGCCATTGCTGGCTCAGAGGTCGTCATGGCTGAAGATCACCTTTTGCCAGTATGCTGCAGGCCTAGCATAGTCAGGTATGACGATTTCCATATCCGCAAAGCAGTAAGGGAATTGCTCTTTTGTCCTCTCTGCCGGGATATGCCAGTAAAAACCATCTCCGATGAGGACCAGCCCAATCAGCATCAGGATCAGGTCAAAAACTGCCCAGGCTGCACTGCTCGTGCCGAAATACACCAGAAGCCCCAGACCAACAGAGAATATTGCCGTTCCTGTCCGGATAAAGGCCATGCCCGTTCTGGACCGCGCCATGATGGTGCGCAGCCTTGCCTTCACATTGCGTCGGTCGGCAATCAGGGTGCGTTCCAGCGCCAGTCCCGTAGTTCCCCAGATTCCGGGTTCATGTGACTCTTTGATGGAGAGCGTGGGGGGAAGGTCGTCAATGCTGAGCCGTTTCTGAAAAGGCCGAAACATGAAATCCCAGATGGAGTGCCCTCTCTCCGTCCGCTGGATGGCCTGCAAACCTGCCTTGCCGGCCCGTCGCCCGGGAATGTACCAGTGGAGCCCCTCCATGGTCATCGCCACACCCCAGAGGATGAGGGCCCCATCAAAAACCGTCCACCGGCCGGCAGGGAATTGCCTCAACAGGGCAATCCCAAGTCCGATGAAGGCAATCCCCGTGCGGGTGAAGGCAAGCCCGGTGCGGGCTCTTGCCATTATCGTCCGGTAGTGGCCGAGAATGGTCCGTTCCTCTGCCAGGTCAGTTCTGTCAATGGCCAGAAATCTCCGTTTCATGACGGTTGATAATCTGTTCCACCCGGCCCGCAGCTCTTCGGCACCTCTGATCGGAGCTGTACGCGTAAAGACCGGACTCTCCCCCGGGTCGGCAAGTTCGAGAACTGTGGTTCCGAAGGTATGCTCGGTAGCAGTGTAGGAGGGCCGCCGTTTCCCCACCCTTCGAGCCGGCAGATACCACAGGAATCCGTCTGTAACCATCAACATGCCGGCGAACAAAAGGATCACTTCGAATATAGCCAGATACCCTATACCGAATATTCTGAACATCACCAGGGCAATGGCCATAAATGACATGCCGGTGCGGATGAAGGCCAGACCCGTTCTCCCTTTGGCCAGAGCTGTTCTGTCCCCCGCCATCGCCGTGCGGCGATCGGCGAGAAAGGTTCGCAACCTGGCCAGAGGTGTTCTGCCGGCACTGGGGGGAAAATGGGGATTAACATCCTGATTGTTTTCAATTATACGGATGAGGTCGGAAGGCAGCGCCAGTAACCAATCGATCTCCTCGACCCTGAGTGTTCTCTTGATCTCTTCGGTTAACGCCGGATCACGGAAATTGCAGACAACGACCCAGGCTTTCTCCCCATGCACCGCAAGAGGGAACCAGAGAGCCTGCTTTAGCCGTTCCAGATCCAGCGGCCTGAGGACTGTCTCGGCAACCAGGAGTCCCTCATCGTATTCCAGGTAAGGAAGTTCGTAGTGCTCGGAGAGACACAGCAGTATCTCATGTTTCGCGACGCCGCTCTCCACCAGGAGTTCCTCAGGACGGCTGCCTGCGGAGATCGACTCCTCCATGATTCCCGCCAATTTCTCCCTAGTTACGATTCCCTTGACTACCAGCCTCTCAAACTTCAAGGGCTGGAGTTCCTCTTGACTCCGGGAGAATTCCACTGGCCACTGGGAAGAATATTTTTCCGACGACACGGTCTACCTTGCCCCGTCTGACATCCAAGCACGAAAGGTTCTTCAGCACAATGAACGATGCAGGAATCTGGCCCGGTCACCCAGCACTACCTCATGGGAGGGATTTGCTCATGCTGAACCCCTACTCCCCCGGGCCGCGTCATTTTCGGCGTTCTTGAGCTTATTCCTCGATCCACCTTAAGTCAAGGGATAGGATGGTTCGGGACCCAGGAAGCTCGAGAACGCCGAAAAGAGAGGGCTAAAGACCCTGAAAACATCTCCGGCACGGCCTTAAGATGAGAGAGATGCTCAATGTGGTACGTAAAGTTCTTGATGCTGGTTGATCTGCTCTGAGTTTCTTGCCAAAGCCCCTTTTTAAAAGCTTTTATCTTCAGGTTTATTGGTCTTCGGCAGTTGAGCCTGGTCCTCCGCCCTCTGACCCCCCACCTCTTACAATAGATGACGGCGAAGCCGAATGACCCAAATGGCCTTGCGCCCTGTGCCTTTTGCCTCATATCCAAGCTTGGCCCGACCACGGCTCACGGAGGAGGGGCAATGATCAGTGGAGGCCATCCTATTCTTTCCCTGCCATATTCTCTAAGATTTGTTTGATCTGGTTTAGTTCTTCGCCATATTTCCCCCAGTTGCCCTGTTTGAGGTAATTCAGGGCCTTGTTGTAGTGATCCAGAGCCTCCTGCGCCATGGCGGGAAGAGTACCGGTGGGTAGCCGGATGAGCGCTTTGGCTGCTTCTTCCTCGGGCACGGCCGCTACCGAAAACACGGCCCGCAGGGCCTCGTCTAGGTCCTTACGCATCTCCAATTGATCTCCCTGGACTGCGATCACCCGTTTCAGCTGCGGCATTTCACTCTGTTCTGACTGGAGATAGACGGGCTCTACGTATATGAAGGAATGCTCGATCGGGATGATCAGCAGGTTGCCGCGAATCACCTTGGACCCCCGCTGCCCCCAGAGGGTCAATTCCGAGGATATATCCGGTTTTTGGTTGATCCGCGCTTCGATTTGCATGGGGCCATAGATCAACTTTTCCTTGGACAGCATGTAAATAAGAAGTTGCCCATAATTATCCCCATCGCAGCGGGCGCACATCCAGGCGACCATATTGTCCTTCCCGGACGGGGTCAAGGGAAGCATGAGAATAAATTCTTCCGAGGTGGAGTCCGGCAGCCGCATGATGATGTAATAGGGCAGTATCGGCTGTTGGATGTTCTTGTAGATCTCCTGGGGTATGTTCCACAGGTCTTCCTTGTTATAGAAGACCTGGGGGTCCGTCATATGGTAGGTAGCATACATCTGAGCTTGAATAGTGAACAAGTCCATAGGGTAGCGCATATGTTTTTTCAAGAACGGGGGCATGTCTTTGAATGGCTTAAACAGAATGGGAAAGATCTTGCTGTAGGTCTGAACCAGAGGATCGGAAGGGTCGATTATGTAATAGGACACGTCTCCATTGTATGCATCAATAACAACCTTCACAGAGTTACGAATATAATTCGGCCCGGCTTGATTCACTTTTTGGGAAAAAGGCTGTGAGTAAGGAAACATATGAGAGGTGGTGTATGCATCATGGATCCAGTAGAGATGACCGTCATCCCCGACCACGAGATAGGGATCCGAATCATATGAGAGGAAAGGTGCTATGGTGTAGTCGCGATCCGTAACGGTGCGGTGGAACATGATGCGGCTGTCGCTGGTTATGTAGCTGGAAAGGAGGACGTTCGGGTCGATGAAATTCCAGGCGTAAACCAGCCTGCGGAAAAAGCTGGAGATTTGCACGCCCCCTCTTCCTTCATAGGAGGCATACACGTTCTGATTGCCTTTGGGGTAATCGAACTCTTTGGTCCTGGTGTGAACAAGGGTAAAACCTTCCGTTTCCTCGCCGTAATAGATTTCCGGACGGGTAATTTCTGTGGAGGTGCTTGATTGGGGCGGGATGTCCTTGATAATGAGGTTGGGCAGGCCGTCTCGGGTGACCTCATTGACAGGACTCATGACCAGCCCGTAGCCGTGAGTATAGACGAGATGCGTGTTGACCCACGTTCTTGCAAGGGCGGGAAGCAGTGAAGCGGGCAGTTCCCTGGCGGCAAGGGCAACCTCTGTGTATTTGTTTCCAACCTGATAGCGATCAACGTTCACCCTCTTGAAATCGTAGTAAAGCCTGATTTCCTGGAGCTGTTTATAGGTTTGAATCAAGGGCCGGTGATCCCACAACCGGATATTGTGGATTGTGGGTTCGTTTTGTTGAATATCCTTGTAAGTCAAGCCCTGGTTCACGGTAAACGGCTTTTCCTGGGCCTTATCCAAGCCGAACCCCAACCGGCTGAAGTTAATGTTGTTTTTGATGTACGGGGTCTCCTTTACCAGTTCGTTGGGCTTTACCACGTATTGTTGAATTATGTGGGGATAGATCCAGGAAAAACCTATGAGAACAACGATATATAAACCGATGGTATAGGGAACCCATCTCCATCTCTTGAGAACCGGCATCAGGAAGAGAAAAGCCGCCATCACCAGCGCTAGAATCATGAGAACCCAATAGGCCGGGATCTGGGCGTAGACATCAGAGTAACTGGCGCCGTAAGCCGCGCCGCTGCTGGAATACATGAGGTCGTAAAGCTTGAGCCAGTACGTCCAACTGATCCCCAATAAAAATAATCCCCCCAGTGCACCCAGATGGGATTTTACCCGGGGATAGATGTGGAGGCGGTTTTGCTGAACCCCTATGGCTTGGTCCAAATAATATGAAAGGCCCACACCAATGGCTACCAAGAATAATGTGGAGAGGTACCATCCCTGGAAAAAGCTGTAGAGAGGCAGAGTAAAAATATAGAATCCAACGTCCCTGTGAAATATCGGGTCGGAAACACCAAATGGAGAGCGATGGAGGAACTGTAAGAAAGTCATCCACGACTTGGAAGCGCTTGACCCCATTACGAATGAGAACAAGAGGACAATTATTGCCCATACATAGCTCGAGTATGACTGATGAAAAATGATCGTGAGGGCGGAGTGGGGCTGTTCCGAGGCAGTAACTCTTATGGGGCGGGTGGCTCTCCCCCATCTCCTGGCGATGACAATATTCGCCCCGGCGAAAATTCCAAAGATGGTGAAAAAGACTGCAAAGGCCAGAACTTTTGCCCAGAGGATCGTGGTAAACACCTGGGCAAAACCGATATTTTCAAACCAGAGCCAATCGCCATAGTACTCAACGAAGATGGCCAGCATTGCCACTGCTGCAATGATGACCCCGGCAACAAAGAGGAATTTCTTTTTCAAGTTCATGAGAAACCTCCAGAGTTGGAGATGTAAACGTACAAAGGCAGGTTGTCCGGGAGGGGCTGCCCATCCCGTTACACCAGAATGGTGTAGCCTACTCCTCTGAAGAGCAAAAATCAACGCCACCCTCATGGAGGCTGGCATGGTAGTCGGGTCTCGAACGGCAAAGTGCGGATTAAACTTGATTCATACCATGCTGGAATTTACATTGGCATACGATATGGAAAGTTTTCAAGGCAGGAGGGGAGATTACATTACGCCATACTTCTTCAGCTTCTTGTGAAGGGTGCGTCTGGTGATTCCGAGTCGCCTTGCGGCTTCACTCTTGTTGCCTCCCGCCGATTCGAGGGTGTTCAAAATGGTTGCCTTCTCTACTTCCTCCAAGGGCAAATCGGCTGGCAACCCCTCCCTGGCCGACTCCGGCTCTGGGACTTCAGCCCCGCTAACAGAGAGGGGGAAATCCTTTTCTGCAATGTATTCGCCCCTGCAAAGAATGACGCCGCGCTCAACAGCGTTCATCAGTTCACGCACATTTCCCGGCCAGTCGTATCTCAGCAGCCGATCCATGGCCTGGGGTGTGAAGCCCTTGATATGCTTGCGGTTCTTTTCAGCAAAGGTTTCAAGAAAGTGCTGGGCCAAAAGGGGGATGTCTTCTCTTCTTTCCCTCAGAGCAGGCGCAGCCAGAGCGACGACGTTCAACCGGTAATAGAGGTCTTCCCTGAATCCTCCAGCCTCAATCTCTTTTTTCAAATCTTTGTTTGTGGCT
>Ga0209536_100014183_pt1 | contig 11463 bp, 6 predicted proteins | sample DeeMarSeWOR28_12_FD_187461 | JGI IMG/M metagenome (GOLD analysis project Ga0209536, IMG submission 187461) | Marine sediment microbial communities from White Oak River estuary, North Carolina - WOR-2-8_12 (SPAdes) (version 2) | ecosystem: Environmental > Aquatic > Marine > Intertidal zone >... | reverse complement strand
CGCCTATGGTTTGTGCCGGCCCATCGTTCCAATTGGGATCCTGAGGATGTGGCCTTTCGCTGGCTTGACTATCATACGTTGCTAGAAAGAGAGTCCCAGCACCATCGTTTGACATTGGCTGCCTACCGGCCGCTCTCGCAGGTGGAACCGGTCCTGCGCTTGTTTGACGCACACATGAACGACCTTATCCGGTTGGAAGGAGCCTATGTCACCGTCAATGGCCAACCTACACCGCTCTCAGATGATTTGCCTATTCAACTTCAGGCAGAAGATGTGGTTGAGTTGAGCCTGGTATGGCAGGCGCTGTCTGAGATGCCGGCCGACTACACTGTTTTTGTCCATCTTCTCGACGAAAGTGGACGCCTGGTGGGCCAGCATGACGGCGTGCCAGCCAATGGCACCCGGCCCACCAGCGCCTGGGTTGAGGGCGAGCGCATTCTGGATAAACATCGCATCACCATGCCGGCCGATTTGGCCGGTGGTAGGGGGACGATTGTCGTTGGCATGTATGATTCCAACACCATCGAGCGCCAGTTATTTGACGATGGGACAGATCAGGTACCGGTCTCAAAAATACACATTTTGGAAGGGCAACCATAATAAGTTCGCCATCAGTCAAAGTAATGCCGAACGTAGGATCTCAGCATATTTCGAGTTTCGGCTTAGACGGATAGGAAACTGGGCGCAAACTTGCTCTAGACGTTCTGATTGAGATGAATCACCCTTCAGTTCTATGACCAACAACTCTTCAACAGGCAGACGATGGTGCAGGTTCGGCCGCAGGCTAAAGCTTTGATCATATACCTCTTGCGCATAATCTAATGTGGCCCGTAACTCGCCGTCATGTGTGACGTAATATTCGCGGCAGTATCGGTTGAGCAACATGGGTTGATTGGTTTTTTCCAAGAGATGTTGCCAACTGGCTGGGACGTTTGCCGTTACATTGGCCAAGATTTGGGACCAGGATTGGGAGAGGTCTATTGGCCGGGGCAAGCTAAACCGAATTTTACCTCCCAACCAATTTTGTTTGTATTTCAATTCTAAGATCGGCTCGTCTGGATCTTCCCCATACCACCTAATACGAAGCTTTTGTTTATTGCTCAAACTACTTAGATTTGCATTTAGTAAACTCAAATCTATTGCATCCAGGTAGATATTGTTCACAATGCGAGGAGGATAAGCGGTTCGGAAACCTTCGGGATTCAATTGAATCCAATTGCGGGCTAAGGCCAACGATTCAGCTCCACAAGTGAGTTTAAGCTCGTAGCGCCAATCTGGGCTTGGTTCGAGCCGGTGGATCTCAATGTCATTCATGACTGTTGTCACCCGATAATCCTTCACCTGACGGCAATAGTGACGGTGGATATCCACTTTGTGCCGGGGTCAGTTGGACATCATCACGGCCGATGAGCCGGGTGGTGACACTCACCTCGATGTCCGACAAGCCAACTAACTCGCTGTTTAGACGCTCGATCTCAACCAGGGGTATATGGAAGCGTAGGTAACTTAAAGCTGGCATACTCTGGGGACTCAGGATGATTCGCCCGGCGTCATCGTCTAATAGCAGGTTCGGATCCTTTTCCTGAATCCAGCCCGGATTCACTTCTAGAAATGTAGTTCCTCCGATGTTAAATCCCGTGATTTCTATAGGCAGGCCAAAGACATTGGCTACATCCACTTGGATGAAGTCACTCGATGGCGGGCCAAGATAGGCGAAGATAGGCCGGATCGGATTCAAACTTCGCTCCATCTGCCGCTGCCGTTCGCGTAAAAGATCCCAGGGCGGTTCGACGTTCTGCTCCACACTGAGTGCGCGTTGGAGTTCGCGGAGCTCCGGGTCGATTTGTGCCTGAAGCTGGTCAATGAACTCCGGCCGGCTCACACTTTGTGCAGACTCCAAATAGCTGCGTTGAATTTCCAAATCATCGAAGAGGTTACTGGCGGATATTCGGCTATTTTCCTGCAAGGGGTTTCCGTTAAAGCCGATCGGTTCAAGCTTTCCGCTGTCTGGGTTGTAATAGAAGCGCAGGTTAACCAGGGAGAGCGCGTCTGTCGCTGCCCAAAGATCTACCAGAGCCAGGAAAGCACCGTACTTATCCACATCAAAAACATCCCTTGCGTCAACCTTGCCCTCTTGAAGCGAGCGCAAGAGGCCGATTGCCTGGCTTCTCTGGGCAGCAAGTTCAGGGTCCCGAAGTAAGCTGGAGTCGCGAAAAGCGTCGACCTCAAATGAGCGATAATCAGCCATGGTCAAGTTCAAGAACGGATCGGCTAAAGCGGCCCCTCCGTTTCCTTCATAATACCGGATAATCTCCCATAGCCGATCAGCGTCAAACTCGACGATAACGCCTGGCACTCGTCCTTGGCTGGTCATTATTTCCTCTCCAAACCCCTCTTGAATCGCATAAATGCCCTGAGGCTGGCCATTCAAGACCAGATTCGCGAAATAGGTGCGAGAGGTAAGCAATCCGGCCTGCTCCAAGGAGCGGGTAAAGGCCCATTGGTTAAGCCAGTTATTTTCAGCCGGATCTTGGAAGGTGAAGCGCCGCATCCCATATAAAAATTCACCATTCCGGGTGCGTACGTCAATGGGCCACTTTTCACCTTGGCCGAGATTAACCGCAGGACCTTGCCGCAAACGCAGTCGCACCGGTATCTCCTGGATCTGACCATCTGGTTCTCTGAATTCGATGGTTGCCGGTTGGAAATCAGTTTCGCTGGCTAAATAAACTCCGTCTGACAGTGCGGAGGCCCGCTGACCAAGCAGGTTTTCACTCTCGGTAAAGGCCATATTAATCGTAAGCGTAGGTAACTCTGGCGCCGATAGATATGTTTGCACATATGCAACCGGATCAGTCGTCGCCAGTTTGCCCAATTCGCGCCAAATACGCGAGCCGGCATAAACCAGAGCAATCAATATAATCAATAGCGCAATGAGGCGCTCGTATTGGCCCCGACCTGCCGCCGGCCGCCTTTCCCCAATTTTCACGACGACTTAACCGCCAATGGTGTTGTCCTGTTCCACGAAACTGAACTCGGAACCTGGGACATTTGACTTTAGATCATCCATTAAATGGCTTAGCGAAGAGTCATCGGAGCAGTCAATGAGGTAAGTGGCATGAAGACTACCATCGAGATGATCTAGGCGACGAAGATTAGCCGTCGATGTGTGGGCCAGAAGAACTTCATTAATCTCGCTAAAACTCGCCTTCGTGTCAGGGGTAGTGATATTCAGAAAAAGGTTGCTCTTCTGGCGTCGAGGGGATAACGTAGTGTTTGCAAAAAGATAGGCTATGATAACGACAAAAGCAGCAACCGTGACTGCCCGCTGATCTGCACCTAACCCAATTCCGAGGGCGATGGCGATGAAGAGATAGATGAGTTCCTCGGGCTCTTTGATGGCGGTTCGGAAACGTACGACCGATAAGGCTCCGACAAGACCCAATGACAGGGCAAGCGAAGACTTGACGACAGAGATGACTAGGAGAACGGTCAGGGCGAGTACGGGTAGGGTGCTGGCCAACTTGGAACGATTGGTAAATGTCCGGCCGTACCTGGTATAAAACCAGGCCAGAAAGAGGCCCAAAACAAGACACAGGAGCAGGTTCACGAGAAGTGTGTCTAACGACACGGGGATGGACCCGGGTAAATTCAGCAAGTTTTCCATTTTCTCTCCAGTAACACAGTATTCTGTTTCACACAGTACGACGAATGATAAGAACGCTTAGTATACCAAAAGATGGTCCTGGAGTAAGACTGGGCAGGTGGGAATGTTCCGGCTAAATCGCACTTTGGTGCTTTTGGTCTTAGCTGTACTCATCTTGCTACCAATATGGGCCTTGGAAGGTCGTCTGGGACAGTCGTCCGCTGCAGAGCCGATGGCGGTTCAGTTTTCACATCCAACTGGGTATTACGAGGACGGGATTCAACTGAAGCTGGACGTCGCTGCTCCGGGCGCTCGGGTGCGTTTCACAACCGACGGCAGTCTGCCCACGGCGTCCAACGGCACAGACTATAACAGACCTCTATATTTGACGGACGATCCGGAGTCAGTTGTCGTCGTCCGGGCGCGGGCCATCGCCGAAGACGGATCGCTTGGTCCGGTGGCGAGTGCAACCTACTTCCTGGGCCTCGACGTGACTTTGCCGGTCCTATCGTTGATTGTCGAACCAGACGACTTGTGGAGCGAGGAGCGGGGTATTTTCTTTCGACCGGGCGAAAGAGGGCGGGAGTGGGAGAGATTCTCAGAGATAGTTTATCTTGACGATTCGAAACGTGTAGGTTTTGTTGCTCCGGCCGGTCTTCGCGTGCATGGCCATCAGAGCCGCTGGTCGGCTAAGAAAATGCTGCGACTCTATTTCCGCTCTGAATATGGCATGGCCGAGTTGAACTATCCCCTTTTCCCGAATGGCGAGATCACTGCTTTCAAAAGACTTGTCTTAGATTCTGGTGGCCAGGATCAGCCAGCTCAGGCAGGTAATGGCACCCTGTTGCGCAAACCATTAGTAACGAGCCTGGCTAAAGTCTCGGACGTCATCGTCCCCGAGGACCGACCCGTCATTTTATATATCAACGGCAAACTGTGGGGCATTTATTTCCTGCGTGAGCGCATGGACTCATTTTACTTTGCCGATCACTATGGCATTGGGGATTTGGATATCCTTGGTTATTATGATTTTGATCCTGAACCTTTTGAAGGAGATTGGACTCATTGGAATGAATTGATGGCATATGTGGAGTCGCACGATCTAAACGATCCGGACCATTATGAATTCATCCAAAGCCAGATCGATTTAGATAATTTCATCACTTTTCATGCATTCCAGATATTGATCGGAAATATCGATTGGCCTCAGAAGAGTCACGACCGCTTTCACCCCCATGTGCAGGCCGGCAAATGGCATTGGTTTCTATGGGATTCAGACTGGGCTTTTGGTTTGGCAAAGGGCAGCGGCGTGTTTCCAGATCCTGTATCATGGTTATTAACTGAAGAAGAAGCCAAATCCGACCGGGAACAAAACAGACGAGAGGTAAGCACCCTCTTTCTCAAGCTAATAGACAACCCCCAATTCGAGTTGGCCTTCATTCGACGCCTTGAAGCATTGTTGAACACAGCATTTCTCCCTGAACCGGTCGTTGCCGAGTTGGATTCGCTGGCTGAGCAAGTGGGCCCGGACATCGATCAAGAGATCCTGCGCTGGCAAAGCTCCGGAAATTGGGCAGAAAGTATTGAGCAAATGCGAAACTATGTCAGGCAGCGCCCCGATTTTGTCAGGCAAAATGTTGTTAAAGAATTAGGTTTGACCGGCACTGTTAACCTGACATTTGACCCGGCGAAGGGCAGGGGTACGGTGATGGTCAACGGCATGTTGGTTCCTGAGCTTCCCTGGAGTGGCGTTTTCTTTACCGGTGTACCAATTGAGGTGACGGCATTACCCGCTGATGGCTATCGCTTTGCTGGCTGGGAACCGGTTGATCTGCCACAATCGAGTACGCTAATCCTAACAGATGATTTCCCCGAGCGGATAAGGCCTCGGTTTGAAGCAGATCGCGGGAGCTCGGTTAGTCCTGAGGACGTCGTCATTCACGTGGATGGATGAACCCTCCATGTTCCATAAACTTCAGGCTCGCATCCATACCAAAGACATGTCGCCGCGCCAATATATATTCTTGTTATTTCTCCTGCTGGTTCCTGTGTTGGCGGCGTTAGCCTGGGGACCCTATTTCGACGATAGTGTCTATAGTTCACTACGCTATGCCCAAAATCTGGTATTCGGTCGTGGGCTTAGCCACGATGCTGGGATAATTGGCCTTGATCCACCGCAATCGGCAATAACCATCGGATTACTCACGCTCTCCACACTCTTGGGATCGCCTTCCCAACTCATATTGAGTTTGAGCGTTCTTGGTTGGGGAGTTGCAGCAATCATAATTTACCTCACGCTCAGGCCACTAAATTCGACGGTAGCCGCACTGACTGCCATTCTCATCGTATTCAGTCCAATGGTGACTCGCACCCTGGCCAGCCCTGTTTCCTGGGCGGTTGCCATTGGTTGGCTGGTCATCACGCTTTCGATCCGAAGTCAAAACGGGCGGTTAGTCCTTGGATTAATGCTACTTCTATTAATTTTCTGGTTCGACCTTTCAGTCCTGGCCCTACTTACGCTTTTGTTGTTTTGGCGCTGGCGAAATAACCGGCAAATATCTCGCTATGGAATCCTAGTGCTGGTGGTCTTCGTGCTGTTCTTGCTGGTTGTTAGGACACTTCTGTTCGGGCAACCCTTCAATATCCAGCTGTTTACCCAGCTCGGTGTCATGTTCGAACCTTTTCGTAAAACCGAGCTGGCCTGGCTGTTTTTGCCTTTCCTGGTACTGGGATTGGTAGAGGGGGTGATTCGCCCGTACATAACCAAATCCGATTTAGAAGTTGATCCTAAACGCCAGCCTGACTATGAGTTACCTCTATATGCCTCTTTCATGGTGTTCTGGGCTTTGATCGCTAGCTTGATCGGCAGCGCACTAGCCCCGGCTGTTGTTCATGTGGCAGTCCTCTATCTTGTCGCTCTCGGCTTAGCCTGGGTCCAGGAATGGTTTGCTAATCAAGGTAACCCATCGGTGGCACGTTATCTGACGCTGGGTATGGCGGGCCTGCTGTTGATGGTCCAGCTTTACGTGACTTGGCTTAATTATTTAAACCGGCCCGTAAACCGATACAAGCTTGAGGAGCAGATTGTCGAATGGTTGCAGAGGCAAAGTGATCCCGATGCCACATTATACGCCAGCCGGCGCGTCGGCTTTCTTGCAGACCGACCAACAATACCAGCCGATCCACCAACGAGGGATCCGGAACATTTGGCGGCCTTTTTCGAAAAACTCTCTACATCGTTGCCCGATTACTTCATCACCGGGGACAACATAGAATGGTTAGCCTTGACTCAGAGTGGCTGGATCGATGATCGCTACGAACCAGTGGTGCACTTTTCGTCTGATTATGCGCCACAGGAGGATTTGACTATCTGGGCCTATCGGCACACCTTATTCGATGAGGGTGAATCACAGGCAACCAATGTCGCCGTTGGAGACAGCCTGCAACTGGTGGCCTACCAGTATGAACCCACCGATATTCAACCAGGCGATGATGTTTACCTAACCCTTCATTTAAAGGCAACGCGGCCGATAACGGTGGGCTTTACCACCGATGTTCAGCTGCGATATATGAAAGATGGCCATATTTGGGCCTGGAGAGAGCATCTGACCCCCAGCTCAATATCTGGCCAGTATTGGAAGCCGGGCCAAATTCTCGCCGAAAGGATCAGGCTGCAAATTGAGGATAACATCCCCCTGGGGGCTTATGAAATGCAGGTGCTCTGGCGCTGGCCTGACCAGAGCGAGGAGAGGTGGCGTCTGTACCAGGACAATGACCCCAATCCGCTTGACAGATTGCGGCTCGGTTACGTGACGGCTCCACCACCGGTCGACGCCAATTTGGCTGAACCAATAGGCGCGACGTTTGGGGATCAGATCCGTCTATCCGGCATCAATGTTGACCGGGAACAAGAGCCAGGGGACGAGGTGGCTTTATCCCTTTTCTGGGAGGCACTTCGTGTTCCCGATAACCGGTACACAGTATTTGTACATCTACTTAACGCCGCCGGGGATCTCGTGGCCAGTCACGATGGCGAGCCGGTAGATGGCACTTATCCCACGGCCGCCTGGCAACCCGGTCCTTTGATCCAAGATACTCGCCAATTAAGCTTGCCGGCCGATCTGCCGCCGGGCGAATACGACTTAAGGGTTGGATTTTACCTCCTGGAAACAGGCGAACGTCTGCCAGTCGTCGGAGCGGAAGGAGAAGCTTACCCTGACCACGCTTTGCCCTTGTCTACACTCAAGGTGGTTCCATAGATACGCAGATGCAATTTGCCTAGACAAATCGGAGTTGTTGTAGGGTCTTTTATTTGGTCCCCCTTCCTTGCATCGTGGGCCAGTTTCTATGGTTCATGTTCGATCCTGGCTAGAAAGGCCCTTTTGTCCGGCAATAGCTCACCTGATTTTGATGATACCGGCAAACGCTCCCCATTTTCAATGTCGTACCAGCCAACGTAGAGTTCATATTCTCCAGATGGTACACTTTCCAGGTAAAGCTGGATCGTGTCCTCAACCAATTCCCCTTGCTCCCACCAGTTTGTGGGATATGACCAGCCGCGGGGGATCACATCAGCTTGGGCCAAAATCTGGCCTGATTCTGGGTCGACCAGGTGTAAGAAATTGGTGAATGAGGTATCCATTCGCTGTAGAGCCTGCCAATCAAGAGTCACCTCTAATATATCCTTAGATTCAGTCCCTAAAAGTTCATAGCCGGACAGGGCGATCACCTTATCCCAGGTCGCATGGATAACTTCAGTCTGCTCAGGCTCGGCGAATTTTCTGGGGAAGGCAGTAAAGGCCAGGTTGCCTATGGGCGCGGGATGGCCGACCAATAAACCGCCATCACTTTCAGCCAAGGATAGGGTGACAGTGTAAAAGCCTGTATTCAAATAGGGGCTAATAAACAGATCATAACCGGCCGAGACCAATTCATCGGCTTGCCATTTGGATGTTGGCCATTGAGGCGATAGCGATTGGCATTGTCGTTGGACAACTCCATCGCCCTGGTTGATTAGGCTGACACAGGCATCAAGATCCTGGTTAATATCTAAATTACCGGCCCACTTTGCCTCCACCTGAAGCGTGTCTCCCTGAACTGTCTCCGTAGGTGTGATAGAAGCATGAATCAGACCGATTTCCATCCTTCCATCTGAACTGAGCAGTAATTCGTCAGCCAGGGCAAAGTCACGCCCCAACTCGAGATCGGTTTGGAAGACCACCAGATCACCGTCTTCGTGAAACGGCTCTTTTATCAGCCAAGCCTTCCATATTTCAACTTCTTCTTTTGATAAGAAGGCTTTATCGAGGATCAAGTAGCGTATATTGGATTCAGATAAAAGCCGGAGCTGCTGGGCGACGTTCACGATGTCCGGGTCGGGTGTATCCTCACCTGAAAGTCGAAGGTAAGAGAGAAATGGTACCCGATCGATGAAATTGAAAGCTTCTGTCGATAACCGGGATACGTGTCCCTCGACGATTGGTTTTCCATGCACCAGCTGGTAACGCATGAAGGCTTTATCTGGATTTGCTCGTGGGAACATAGGAATGCCTGCTATTCCGAATTGACCCGGTTCTTTAGCCAACTCGTCGAACCATTCAGGCGTATCCAACGACATAGTAGGATATCGAACGATGTATTCGGCTAGAATGACTAGAGTCAGGATGGCTAACGCAGCCGCAGCCCATTGCCTCGAAGGCACCCGACCTAACAAAGCTTTGACTCCCAGGGCAACTAGCATGGCCATCGGGATGCTCAATAAGACGTTTAGTCGATCGGGGCTTCTGATGATTTTGATGATAAAGAAATCATCGACCAGCTGGTAAGGCAACGGTATGGGCAAAAGTTGGCCATTCACTCGCAGGTCTGGACCCAAGGCCAGGATGATGTAGACGAGGGCTGCCAATAACCAGAAAAGGGATTGAGGCCAAAAAGCAACCGTTCCGTAGACAGCCAGCAGCAAGACAGAGAAACCAATGAAAGGTACTAAAACCTGGTTTAGGATATCGAAGTTGCTGGCAAAATTCCTGGCCTCGCCTCCCCAAAGGGGATGGTAGCTGTTAGGGACCAGATAGGCAAGAAGGTCGGTCTGGCCAAGTTCCTCGTCCACGAAGAGTTCGTTTGGGTCGTCGCGGTTGAGTTGGGCAATGACCACCGGAGCCAAGAGCGGAGTCATAATGAGGAGAGATAACAAGCCGGCAGCCAGCAGCAGGCCCAGGGTTCGAGGCGTCCAAGTCGTTCTGTCGCTAAGGATTCTGTATAGAATGTACAGAGCGATGATAAACCCGCCCATCACCAGGAGTTGCCAGCGTGTCAAACCGACGAGGGCGACGAATAGGGCCGCGATAAAGGCATCCCGGGTTTGCTTACGATCAAAAAAGCGTTTCAAGTAAAGCAAAGCCAGGGGAATCCAGGCGATGAAGATGAGGTTAGGATGGTTATGATTGGAAAGGGTATAAGGCCAGAAAGCAACCACCAGGCCGGCGATGAAAGCTGCTGGCTCCGAACCTGTTTCCTCACGAGCCAGAAGAAAGGTAGAAAAACCATTAAGGATCAAAACGGCCAGGAAGATCAGCGAATAGGCCGCGCCATCATCAAAAAGAGCTTGAAGAGGTAGCCAGATGGCAATATTAACCCAAGCGATATTATGGAAGATCAGCGAGGTGCCTTCCGGATAATAGAGAAAATTCGTGTAGTAAGGCGATTGGCCAGATGAGAGGGCGTCTTTTATCCAGTTGAAGGTCCATAAGTGGACCCATGCGTCACCATCGCTGCCCGGGATGGCCGATCCCAATTGATCGGCAATAGGCCATGTCATGACGATGGCTAAGGCAGCGTAGATAAGAACAACGAGGACCGTTCGTTGCCACGACCAGCGCCTTTCCTCTACTCTCTGTGGTTCCATAGATACCCAAACGCGATTGTGCCTTCACAAATCGAAGTTGGCAAAGGATATAGGTGTTGTATTTGAGAAATAAACGGACGGGCTTATGATACAATCGTTGATTTGATAAACCTTCAGTAAAGCGATGATGGACGGAATAAACGACCTAGAACAGCCCGCCCGCTTTGGAAATCTTGGGACGGGCACAAAAACGGCCATTTTATTGGCCATTATCCTTTTGCTTGCTGCTGGATTGAGATTCTGGAACGTCGAACATGACACAGACCTATCCCGAACTTTTTCTGGAGATGCCCGGGGAAAATTCGGTCGAGCCCAGCTTATCGCTTCTGGTGGTGAAATCTCCACGACTCCTGAAGAGCGTTACCGCCTTTATCGCCAGCCCTTGTTTCTGACTCAGAGTTACGGGACGATTTGGCGGGTGATGGATCTCTTGGGCTTGGATGCCAGCGACGAAGGGATGCGCATGGGATTTAACGCCTACATGATCCTATTTTCACTGGCTACGGTCGTGCTCGTATTTTTTTTAGGTAAAAGCGTCTCTGGTGATCGCAATCAGGCGTTATTTGGTGCTCTTCTCTTGGCCACTTTTCCGGTGAATGTGGTAGGCAGCCTCTATGTGAAGGAGGACATTCCCTTAATGTTCTGGTTCACGGCGGCGATGGCGGCGATGGCTTTTCTCGTCCAGAGCGGCCGGAAAAATAATTATCTGTGGACCGGGTTGTTGGTCGGATTGGCCGTTGCCACAAAGTACACCGGCCTTTTGCTCCTGCCAATCTTCTTACTAGCCCATCTCATGGTGGTGTTCAAGCAACCCAAGGCCGATCGAATCAAGGCTTTATTCCCCTGGCAGATATTTGCAGGATTCGGCCTGGGCCTCCTGGCCTTCCTCATCTTCAATCCCCACGTCCTGACC
>Ga0209536_100014182_pt1 | contig 11463 bp, 11 predicted proteins | sample DeeMarSeWOR28_12_FD_187461 | JGI IMG/M metagenome (GOLD analysis project Ga0209536, IMG submission 187461) | Marine sediment microbial communities from White Oak River estuary, North Carolina - WOR-2-8_12 (SPAdes) (version 2) | ecosystem: Environmental > Aquatic > Marine > Intertidal zone >... | reverse complement strand
CGCGGATTTGCCCAGGCCTTGCCGACGGCAGCTCTAACAAGTCGCAGCAACGTGGCATAGTCCTGGTCGTGCTGGTCCTTGTATGTGACCTCAGAGCAGCCTTGCGTACCGCCGGCACTCTTTGCCAACGGAGCGTGCAGAAACAGGCTTTGTCCTGGTTCGTAAATATCAATCCAGTCGGCACGTGAAATCTCTGGAGCTTCGTGACAAGAGCTGCAGCGTCTCTTGTGGACGTCAGTAATCATCTTAATCAGCTCAGAGTCGGTGGCAAGACTGTAGGCCGGCGGCTTCTGCCTCTTGTTGACAAACCGATCGTGATAAGGGGCATTCCCATCGATCCATGTCACCAAGCACAGCCACTCTCGCCTGCTCAGCGAAGCTCGCCGGCCGCACGGTCCCTGACGAAGTACCTCAATGAGTTTGCTGCGCCGCGATCCGAATTCCAGTGGCTGCGTAATCCCTGAGTCACCCTGGACATCAGACCAGGATACAAGTCTATGTTGGACAATGGTCTCAAAGGCACGGTTGAATCCGTAACCTGGAATAGGGTCTGCATGGCCCGGTCCGCTGGTGGGCCCCGGCGTCAAGCCGCGACAGAAGTCCAGGCCTGCTGCGGGTTTGAGGCCACTGTGACACTTGACGCAATGGCGGTCGAAAATGGGCTGGATGTCGCGCAGAAAGCTGATTGCGCGATCGCCCCATGGCGGCGGGACGGGCTCGGAAGCCTCACGTTGCAGGGCGAGTGGATGTGGCCTGCTGGTCGGAGCCTGCCCCCGAGTCTCGTGGCAACCTACGCAGCCACGGTCCTCACCCGGTTGAAAGCTGATGAACGAGCGCATGCGCCGCAATTCCATGTGGTTCTCATCCAGCAGTTGGAAATATACCGGTGTATCGGCCGGGACGCGAAAATGAGCACTGCCGTCACTCTCTATTGGCACGGTTCCTATGACCTTGACCGGTGTCCAATTGTTGGGATATGCCTTCTCTGTATACCTGTGCCCGCCGTACTCATTATCGTATGGCCAGAGCATCCGGTGGGATATACGAATGAATCGAGCTTCGCCGCTGTCGATGCCGTCGGCTCCGTACGTCGCCTCAGTCACCACACAGGTAGCATACGGCTTGCTCGGATCGGTCTTGTCCGGCAGGATCGGAGGTCTCGGGCGCGGCTTAAGAGGAATGGGACTAAAGCAGGAAATATCCGGATCCCGGTACAGCAGCTCCTTGTTTCCAAAGACATCGATCAAGTACAGTCCATACCCGGCCGGTTCGGTTTGGGCGCTGGAGTAGGAATACGAGACCAGAAAGTGCCTCTCCGAAAGGGGCCAGACCGTCGAGTAGAAACCGCCCCTGTCGAATACACCGCTTCCTTCAACCGCCCTGCCCGACATGCCTCCTTCCGGAGGATGTACCCCTGGAGTCACGATCTCTATCGCCTCTGAATTGTTCATCCCCACCGTTGGCGTAACGATGACTACCGGTCCGGCTGCCAGTGTGTGATGGCCGGTGGCAATGGCGGCGAGTTTGGACACACCAGTTCCCGGAATCGACCGAACGTCCTCCAGGGCCCACGGCTCGTTAAGATGCTGTTTGAAAAGGGCATCCGCCCCCGTGCCATCCGGGCGAATCGTCCAGATAGACTGAACCTTAGCCCAGCCTCGTTCCTGGTATTCCCATCGCGTGTAACCGATCGTGCCGTCGGCGAGACAGTGAGGCAGGTAATCGCCGTCTTTAGAGACACTCATCCAGCGAATGTTGCTTCCGTCGGGACGGCATACAAATAGATTGCACGAGGTCTCGTCCTTGTCGTACTCGTTGCACTGCAGCGAGCAGCCGCACCTCTCCGACACGAATACAATGTCGCCGTTTGGCGCATATGTGGGATCCAGGTCGCTCCATTGCCCGTCCGTGATCTGCCTGAGGTCGGTGCCGTCGACGTTCACCTGATATATATGAATCGGCTCTTCGGTCCGCCGAAGATGGTAGTTCGTTAGCCGGTCTTTCCAGCCTTTGGGGGGCTGATTGCTCCTGGCCCTGGCGTAGCCGAACACGACGCGGTCGGCATCCCACCAGAGATCGATGCCGTGAACATGTCCCGGTCCGAGCGCCCCATTCAAAATGCCCCGAACCTCGGGTTCCTGAACCGGGCCGGCCATTTTCAGGGCACAGATATCGCCGCCTGGTCGGGACACCCATGGCATGTGATTCAGGCACACGTCCGGATAGGTTTCTTGAGTGAAGCGTTTGACAAAGAGCAATTGCTCAAAATCAAGCAGAGGATTCAAGAACGCAATTTGCCGTACCGCCCTTCTTACTTCAAGATACAAACTGCGACGAGTCTCGCCGGAGGCCCGATCGTCGAGTTCATTGAACTGGCTCTGGAGTCCTTCCAGCCGTGCCTTGTGTGTCTGCATGGGCATTCCCATCTGTTCCAGTTCCTTTGCGAGCTGACGGCCGGACTTAAGGAAGTGCTGTGTCGGATAGACGGTTTGAGCCTTCTTTTCGATCCTTCCTTTTGGTGTGGACCATTGGCTCGTGCTACTTTGATCGACCGCCCTGCCGAGTGCAAGATTGACCGAAGAATCGTCGACCCCGTAGATCTCTACCTCGTCCAGATGAAAGAATACCGGCTTGTCACTGGGGATCTGCAGTCGAACGTACCGTGCCGTGGTACCTGCCCGTTCAAAGATGACTTCCAGGGGCTCGGCCAGACGAATACCTCCGAAGAACCTGCCTTCGTTGCGGTGTCGGACCGTCCACTGCTCGGCATCCAGGGACGTCAGGACTATCAGATTGTCTGCGTTGTTTAGGCCGGGTTTGTAGTCCAGACGGTTGTAGACAACGATCCTTGAGATCGCTATTGGCTCAGGACCCAGATCCACCTGCCACCAGGGATTGGCCTGGTGGCCCGTATGAAATCCATAGGTTCCGTCCTTAACGCCGTCCACAGCACCCCGAGCGTCTTCCCATGTCTGCGGCGGTTTGGGCGGATCCTTCCAGGCCTCGGCCTGCCTGAGCCAATCGGCTTCGAGAAGGGGCCATGTGACATCGCCGGCCCCGCACACAGGGTCCGACCCAATCAGAGACTGAAGGAGAAGACAAGACAGTACTACACGGATCGTCGTCGCACCGGGCCGAAGAAATCGCAGTATGCTCACAGCACAGAAGAAACCCCACATTGTCAATGTCCCGTTAGTGCGATCAGAAGTGCTCATGGCTATTACTATAGAAGAATCGGTGGATTTGTCAAATGGAGCAAGACATTCGATATCCAATCCGATGCCTGTACCGGACAGGGAACGGAAGAATGATTGAAAAGCCTTGCAGTTTTCAGAGGAATCTGATTACCTATGACAGTCGAAAGGTGCAGCAATGTTAAGAAGCCATGCATATGGAGAATCTCGGCTCCGAGGTTTTACTTTGATAGAGCTGCTCGTGGTGATTGCCATCATTGCGCTACTGATGGCGGTATTGATGCCGGCGCTGCAGCGGGTGAAAGAGCAGGCAAAGGCGGTAGCCTGCCAGTCGAATCTCAAACAGTGGGGCCTGTATTTCTCGATGTACACCGACGACAACAACGGCCGTTTTCACCGAGGCTGGAACGATGGCGCGTATTTCGAGGATAGCTGGATGGTTGTGTTCCGGCCCTACTACCTGGACAACCCGGCCCTTTGCTGCTGCCCGACGGCGACCAAACGTCGAGATGAAGGGGCCGACTGGACCTTCGGAGCCTGGACGAACTCTTACGACGAGCACGGCAGCTACGGAATCAATATATGCGTTACGGACCCTCTGCCGGGTCGGGAAGGAGGCAGACCTCCCGAGTGGTACTGGAGAAGCCGCGATGTCAGAGGCGCCGCCGGTATTCCGCTGTTTCTGGATGACTACTGGTGGGATACACGCCCGCATCATACCGACGAGCCGCCGCAGTATGAGGGGCAGGTGGACGGCTGGTCTACAAACGCGATGAAGATGCTCTGCCTCAATCGTCACAACGGGCACACGAACGGCGTTTTTGTAGACTTCTCGTGCAGAACAATGGGACTCAAGGAGCTGTGGACACTGAAGTGGAATCGTGAATTTGACGTGACCGGTCCCTGGACAATAGCCGGTGGCGTGCGCCCGGAAGACTGGCCGGAGTGGATGAGAAGTCTCAAAGACTATTGAGAATTGGGCGAGAGAGATTGGTGCGTTCGTTGGCTGGCTTTCGCCAAAGATGATAATTCGGGCACTGTCTAGTGCTCCCGATTGAAACTCCGCGTACTTGCGCGGGCAACAGGTTTTACAATAACAGGGCTATCGTTTTTCCCACGGGAATTTACTACCCTGAAGGGTATCTCTTAGCGGCACAGACTGACGAAAGACCAGCATATGTACGAAACTGAGCGACGCCTTGAATTCCGCGGCGGCCCCATTATGAGCACGTTGCCGCTCTTTGTCTTCCTGATCGTAACGATGATCCTGGTCGCTCAGGGCGCACCGGAAGTGGAAGGGATGATCATCGCTTCGATGGTGGGCATTTCGGCCGGCATGCTCGTGGCAAAGGATATCGCCAAGTACGGTGAAGCGGTCTTTTCGCTCATGGCCAATCGTACGGGAACGGTTGCCGTGGTGTGCTGGCTCTGGGCGGGGGCATTTTCGGGGATCATGGCGGCCTCGGGTCTGGTGGAGGCCATCGTATGGATAGGCTGGAAACTAAACCTTCAAGGTTCATGGTTGACAGTCAGCATATTCATATCCGCAGCCGTTTTTGCGACGTCCCTGGGGACGGGACTCGGCACCGTGCTGGGATTCACCGCGATCATGTACCCGGCGGGTGTCGTGCTGGGAGCGAATCCGGCAGCAATAATGGGAGCGATTATCAGCGGCGCCGCCTTTGGCGACAACATGTCCCCGGTGTCGGATACCACAATCGTCTCTGCCGCCACGCAGGAGACCGACATAGGCGGTGTGGTGCGTTCCCGATTGAAGTACGCACTGATTACCTCTGCGGTCTCGATTGTGCTATTCTACATATTTGGAGCCAATCAGACGGCCGTGCCGCCCGCCGACGCGCAGAAACTACTGTCCGAGACTGCAGATCCGAAGGGACTGCCCATGCTCATTCCGGCGGTGATCGTATTTGTAGTGGCGATTTACGGACGTCATTTCCTGGGCGCGTTGACCGCCGGAATAATCAGTGCACTTATCATCGGTCCTGTCACCGGCGCATTCGGCCTCGGTACGACGTTTTACGTAACGGATGGTACGGTTGCAGGCAGTGCTGTCGACGGGGTCATGGGGATGGTCCCGGTCTGCGTTTTGGCATTGCTGCTGGTCACCTCCATCGGGATAATGTTGGCCGGCGGCTTCCTGCAGCACGCCATCGACTGGCTGCAGAAGCACGTGGCCAGGTCAGAAACAGGCACCGAGCTTTCCATCATAGGACTCGTTTCGTTCACCAACATCTGTGTATCGGTGAATACCGTCGCTATGATTGCCGCCGGTCCGCTCGCAAACATATTGCGGAAGCGCTTCAACATCCATCCCCATCGCAGCGCCAATCTACTGGACTGCGTATCCTGTTCATTTCCCTTTCTGTTGCCTTATGCGGCCGCGGTGGTGGCAGCCGTGGCGGTTCAAGAACAGGTGGCGGGCAAATACACGTTTGTCGAGGTCCTGGGGGTGAGCGACTTTGCGCCCTACACGTTCTATTGTATTGGCCTTTTTCCCATGATGATCCTGGCGGCGTTAACAGGATTTGGCAGAAAGCACGCGGCACAGGGCAACGCCCCGCCGGATGACAATCAACCGACGACAGATTGATTCAAAAAGGAGCAAATTATGCGCAGACAAATAATTGCCGAAAAAGGCGCCCCGCCACAGGGGATTTATTCGCCGGCAATTGTAGCCAGCGGAACGATCGCTTTTGTATCGGGACAGGGACCGGTAGATCCGCAGAGCGGCCAGCTTCAGTTGGGCAGCTTTGCCGAACAGGCGAAACTGACCTTCGACAATGTCACGACCCTGCTGGAGGCCGCGGGAACTTCCTGGGAGCATGTCGTGAAAGTGGGTGTATTCCTGGCCGATCTCAAAGATTTTGGCGCGATGAACGATATCTATAAGACCTATTTGACAGAACCCTATCCCGCTCGGACGACCGTTCAGGCGGGCTTGCCCACAGGTATGCTGATTGAAGTTGACTGTATGGCGATCGTCCACCAGGAGTCTTGACAGATGCACATAGATGAATTGGAAACTCCGTTTGCGGCGGTGGATCTGGACAAGCTCGAAGCCAACATTGCGGGATTGCAGCGCTACCTGGACGAACACGGCATCCGCAATCGGCCGCATATCAAGACGCACAAGATCCCCGAAATCGCCCACATGCAGATAGAAGCCGGCGCCGTCGGGATCTCATGCCAGAAGCTCGGCGAAGCCGAAGTCATGGCCGAGGCCGGCATCCGTGATATCCTTCTGACTTACAACATCATCGGTGAGGCAAAGCTGCAACGGCTTATGTCTCTGGCACGGCGAACCCGGATGAGTGTTACCGCCGATTCGGAATTTACCGTTCGCGGTCTTTCAGCGGCGGCTCAAGGCGAGAAGATCGAGCTTGCGGTCCTGGTTGAGTTCGACTGCGGAGGCCAGCGATGCGGCGTACAGTCACCGCAGGAGGCGGCGGCCCTGACTCGGCTTATCAATGCGTCGGCGGGACTACGTTTTTCCGGGCTGATGACCTTTCCGAGCAATGACCAGACAGATCCGTTCGTGAGGGAAACCAGGGAGATGCTGAAGGGGGACGGTCTTGAGGTCGAATGTGTCAGCGGCGGGGGCACACCCAATATGTGGCAGGCCCACACCGCTACAGAAGTCACTGAACACAGGGCCGGCACCTATGTTTATGGAGACCGTCACATAGTCAAATCCGGAGCGATGTCCCTCGACGATTGTGCCCTGACGGTGACGACGACCGTCGTCAGCCGCCCCACTGCCGATCGGGCCATCCTGGACGGCGGCAGCAAGACCTTTTCTTCCGATCTGCTGGATCTGGACGGTTACGGTACCATCATCGAATATCCCGAGGCACGCATGTATGCTCAGTCTGAGGAACACGGGCACGTCGATCTATCCGCCTGCAAAGACAAACCGCAGATCGGTGAGCGACTGACCGTCATCCCGAACCACTGCTGTGTTGTGAGCAACCTGTTCAATCAGATTCATGGTGTGCGCCGCGGCCGCGTAGAAGTCACCTGGCCGGTGGCCGCTCGCGGAGCCTTACAATAACGGAGCTGCACTGGATAAGTGCGATCTGTCGAATACCGGCAAAGAGACGAACCCCCAAAAGACCAAAGTGCTCTTTTGAGGGTCCAATTGTGACATTCCAATGCTACTCTTCAGACGCGGCCTCTAGGTTGTCGTCTGCAGGAGACTGTTGTGTATTAGTTCCGTCGCTTTGAGCATACGTATGCACGCATGTTTGGCATCGTCTCAAAATTGCTGTCGATCTGGAAACCCGCGCGCTCCAACATTCCCCTCACTATCCATTCCCAGGTACTGAACTCATCGCGAACGTGAACAACTGTCTCGTGCGCCATCTTCGGACCGGCAAGCTCTCTCATACTGCCTAACCACCTGCCGATCTTTTCCCGGTATTCCCTTGGATCAAAGTCAAAGACCACATCGACCAAAAGAAATCTACCTCCATGTCTAAGGAGGTCGTGTAACCGGCAGAGGGCAATCTGCTTCCAAAAATCTGGAAGGTGATGCAATGCGATGTTAGCGATGATGGCATCTGGTGCCTGGCCATCGTGTTCATAAGTCAAGAAACCCGCCTGTTCCAGGCTCACATTTGTCAGGCCCTGCTCGGCAGCCTTGTCAGTGAGTGCAGCAATCATGCCTCCTGAGGCATCGACAGCGTAAACGTGTTTGCACATTCGAGCAAAGTGAGTTGTCAACCCTCCGGTACCGCAGCCAATATCTAGAACTGTCGAATCCCGGGACAGGCCCAGAGCCTCAACTATCTTCTGGGCTTCTCGTTCAAAATCCCTGAAGGTTTCATGCTGTCTATCGTAATCTGCGACTACCTCCTCATCTGCATAATCGACACCGACCTGTACCGATTCATCGAAAAGCCACTTCGGATGATTCTTGCCCATATCGCATTCTTTCCATACGTACAACACCTTGGTTAACTGGCGTTTTCGCCAGCGCATCGGAGCTGAATGTCTGACTGATGTTAAGTTGGTGATTCCTCAATGTCTTCGTAAACATCATTTGAAAAACCGGGTGTGCAGATAGCCAGAAAGATCAAATCCTCCGAGCCGATGTTGGTGATGCGTTGGCGACACATCGGCGGGATCAGGACGACATCACCCGGACTCACTTCCTGCGGCGGCAGTTTTCCGACTTCCATACGCCCCCTGCCGCTGATGATATAGTATCGCTCGACGGTTCCTTTGAGCCGATGCCAGCGAGTTGTTATTCCAGGCTCCACTCTGGCCCGGGCGATTGACGCATCCGGGTCGTCCGGCCTGTTGCACAATTCAGTGATGTAACACTTCTCGGGTGTGTAGAACTCATCGTTGAGATTCTGCCGCTTGATGGCCTCTTTCATCTGATTCTCCTATTCGTCACCTGGATCGCCCTACGGTGAAAAACACAGCTAATCACCGGTCAGGTGAACCCGGATGTTCGGCCTCCTTCTTGCGTATTCTCTCAATCGCTTCCTGCACTTGCGGTGTTTTCGAGGAGATCTGCGTTGCGGCTCCTTCCTTGAACCGGAAATCGCAGTGGGGGCAGCCGTCTGCGAGCGTCTGAGTGCGGATCAGACCCCATCCCATAGCCTCGCTCAGGGCAATATCTGACATGCAGACGTATGGAGCAAACTCCTCGGCTCCGTGGCTCTTTACAAGGTTGAGATTGCCGCATTGAAGGTAGTTGACTCCAAAGTCAAATTCGTCTCTGTCACCGATGAGATACGCTATCTCAAAATCGCCGAAGCTCATCTTCTGCTTTTTCCGGGCCCGCCTCGCCACGATCTTTTTCACAAACCGAGAGAACATGAAACGCCTCAACAAGCGCCGCTTCCACTGCGGGAACGCCTCCAGTTTTAATCGAAGTGCCTCATGGCATATCTCCCATGCCTCTGCGGGTGGCTTGCCATGTTTCTTCATCGCCTTATGAGCTGCCAGTTCTTGAGCGGAGATCAGGAGAAACGTGTTGAGCGCCCTGGCACGAAACCCGGCAATGTAGGGAATTTCCGGGATCAGCTTCTCGTATTCTCGGCGGGCGTCTGTCGTTAACGTGTTGGCAAGGTCCTGACCGTAGCGTTCCACAAGAGAGGCCTTCATCAACGCGGAGGTAGCGTCAAAGTCCTTCAGGAGCTTCTTTTTGCGCGCGTTGTAGTAACCTGTTACTTGACTCGGCATTTAATCCACCTCTCGGGGCAGAAGGCTGCAGTTCCGGGGCGTACGTTAGCTGTTCCCGGCAGCGACCAATTATGTGGCCTTGCATTGGCTTGGTTGTCGATCTTACTTCTCTTCCTCCTTGTAGTGGTCAATATGTTCCCACATCTCGTTTTGGTGAAGCCAAATTGGATCGGCATTTCTTCGGACAAATTCATCAGCATCCATACCCTCGATTGTGGGTGAACGCTTGACCCGCTTCTGCTTACCATTCATTAAAACAGTCATATACTCTTGCCGCCGCTTTTTCTTTGCGGATTTCTGCTCCGGTGTGAGTCTCTTCTTTCGCCTTGTCATCTGCTAATATGCTCAGTGGATAGCGCAAGTGGCCAGCCGTGACGCGCGAGTGCCATCTGTTGAATCACAGTGCTGTCCTTTGTCTTTATTGAGGCACTCGTTTTAGTATATAGTATCCCTCCGTAGAACTTGCCAACTCCCAACCATCGTCACCCAGCTGATTAAGAATTGCCTCGAAGGTTTCTGCGCATAGACTCTCAATGCTACCCCTTTCGGAGGGAGCACCTTGTGATCGCTCCGTCATTTTGGCAAATGTCTGCTTAGTGATATGTGCGTGTTGCAGGACCTTATATTGAAAACGCACCGGTTGCGGATAGTCTGTTGCGCCTGCGAATGCAGCACACACAATAACAAGTAGAACGGAAAAAGCGGTGATGCCAACAAACAGTCTTTTGCATTCTTTGTTGCAGCGCATTTGATTCTCCTTGTTTGTCTGATAGCCCGCGTATTCTGCCTGAATCTATTCACCTAAGGAAAATGCCCTTTCAGCCGAGTGTATCTCGTCCGTTCCTTTGTATTTGAAAGTGCCGCGGACGTGAACGTGGCTCCATGAGACTGGAATGCGCACAACCAGAGGGAAGCGCTGCTTTACCTTTGGTCTGACAAAGTAGTATTTGTATTTCGCGGAAATCAAAGACGCCCTTTGCAGCTTCTCCGGAAATGCCAGACGTGGCTCATGGCCGTCGATCTCCTTAAGTGCAGCCCCGCGCTGGAGCCCACGGACTGTGACGCGAATATCGTCGAATCTCTGCTCGACATTGCCTTTGTTCTCAGCCGTGCATCCAATCTCTAGTATGCGTTCCTGTCCAGCCACGCCCAGGTCGCGGCAGTCAATATCGAACTCGATTCGCTGCTTATGCGATCCTTCACGGAAGAACCTATAGTACGTGAATACTGCCGCCGCTACCGCCAGGAAGATTTTTATAAACTCAACAATGAATTCGTCTGTACCCATGCTCAAAACCTAGTTGTCTCGCAAATTGACATTAACCTTTAAGGCCAAATCCTTGATTGTTGCTCTTAGAATCTTTGCCTTTGCTTTCAGATCAGAGTCATCTACTTGTTTACCTGCAAGTTGCTTCTTTGATTCTGTTATCGCACTGTTAATCAGTTTAATGGGCATTCGGGCACATGCCCTACAGTAAAGACTCATAGATCGGCCTTCATTATAGTCCTGGAGTAGTCGCTCGACCAATCGCTGTCTTTCTCTTTGGCCTTTCAGCCAATTCGCCAAACCGTCTTTGTTAATTTGCCTCAGGTTATCCGCCGCTGGGATCCACTCCGCGACCTTTCTTCTCGTCAAGATTGCACAAGTAAATACTTCACTACATTGTGCACAAGTCTCAAATCCATGCTTCTTTACACAGCAGTTCCAGATACTGCACCATGAATGTTGTTCACCCAATTTGCAGCCAATACATCTGCTCGGTGCCTTTGATTGGTACTTATTACACAACCCGCAGTATAGTCCACAGCAGCCAATGAGATCTTTTGCCTTGTCCTTCGTCATTCTTCGCGGCTTTCTAGTTGTGGTTGTTGTCTAATGCACTGGCTCAGGATCGCGGAGGTCCGAAGCGTATCCTGGATCCAGATGTTAGCGCATGTCACTTAATATATCAATGTTGTTTCTGAATTGCAGCCTGATCCCTTCTGGCTCCCTTGCTTGGTCTCACCGTGTAGACGATCTGCACCTTTTCGATGAAGCCTTTCTCTTCCAGCT
>Ga0209536_100014181_pt1 | contig 11463 bp, 8 predicted proteins | sample DeeMarSeWOR28_12_FD_187461 | JGI IMG/M metagenome (GOLD analysis project Ga0209536, IMG submission 187461) | Marine sediment microbial communities from White Oak River estuary, North Carolina - WOR-2-8_12 (SPAdes) (version 2) | ecosystem: Environmental > Aquatic > Marine > Intertidal zone >... | reverse complement strand
CTCTTCTCGCTGTTGCTCATCGCCGGAGTTCTGGCCGTCCTCGTGGGCTCGGGTGACCTCAGCAACCCAGAGCTTCGCGACACGTTCTTGAAGCTGCGCGGATTCCGGTTCGCCGCGGCGTTCCTCGCGGGTTCGGCGTTGGCGGTCGGAGGCGTGGTCGTGCAGGGGCTCTTCCGGAATCCCCTCGCGAGCCCTTCCGTGCTCGGTACGACCGCTGGCGCTAGCTTCGGCGGACAAGTCGCCCTCTTGCTCTACGGGCTCACGGGAGTCAGTGCGAGCTTCGTCGTCCCCGAGATGATCGTGCCGTTCGGCTGCTTCATCGGCGCGCTTGGGGCGCTCGCCGTGCTGCTGCTCTTCTTGCGTGTGACGCAGGACTTGCTGGCCCTGCTCCTGACCGGCTTCGTTCTCAGTGCCCTGTTTCTGAGCCTCAGCGCGTTCGTGACGAGTATCGCACAAGAGACGTGGGAGCTCGGACGCGCAGTGGTCTCTTTCTCGCTCGGCTCCGTGAGCGGAACCGGCCCGCGCCAGCTCGCGTTCGCGCTTCCGTTAATCGCGGTCGCAATCGTTGCATGCTGGTTTTGGGGCAGAGCACTCGACCTGCTGCTGAGCGGCGAGGAGGAAGCACAATCGATGGGCGCCAACGTGGGCGGAGCGCGATGGTGGTCGGCGATCTGGGTGAGCGTGCTGGTCGCCGGCGCGGTGTCCGTGGGTGGCAATGTGGGCTTCGTCGGCCTGGTGGTGCCACACATGCTGCGCCCGTTTGCCGGAACCAAGCATCGCCGGCTGATCCCGGCATCGGCGCTGGCCGGCGGGGTGTTCTTGGTCGCATGCGACGTCATCGCGCGCCTGGTTCCGTCGAGGAGCGAGATGCCGCTGGGTGTGGTGACGGGATTGATCGGCGCCCCGCTGTTCCTTCTCTTGCTGATCAGGCTTCGGAGGGAGCGCGCATATGTGTAACCGCAATGGGCACCTGTCGCTCCGTGCGTCGAAAGTCGGCGTGTCATTGGGAGGCCGCCGGGTGCTTCACGACGTAGACTTGGACGCGCATCCCGGTGAGGTGCTCGCGCTGCTCGGGCCCAATGGCGCCGGGAAAAGCACGCTCCTCAAAGCGCTCGCCGGATTGCTTCCGTATCAAGGCCGTATCGAGCTCGGAGATGTCGATCTCTCGTCACTTTCGGCCCAACAACGCGCGCAACGGATCGCTTATGTCCCACAGCGAAGCCTGCTTCGCTCCGCCCTCTCCGTTCTGGATGTGGTCGCGCTCGGGCGCTACGCACACGTCGGGGGGTTCAAAGCCCTCTCGAAGATAGACAAAGCAGCGATCGAACACGCGCTGCGGACCGCGCATGCCGACGCTTTGCGCGACCGCGTGTTCACGCAGCTCTCGGTGGGCGAGCAGCAACGCGTCTTGCTCGCGCGTGCCCTGGCTTCGGAAGGGCCAATCTTGTTGCTCGACGAGCCTACGGCGGCGCTCGACGTGGGCGAGGCGATGGCGGTTCTTGCGCTGATCCGGAAGCTGGCTGAACGAAAGCATACGATCGTCGTCGTGCTGCACGACCTCGCCGATGCGCGTTCGACGACCGACCGCGCGCTGCTTCTCAAGGAAGGACGCGTGGTCGAGCAAGGCGATACGAACGAGGTCGTAGCGGCCGAGCCAATCCGGAACGTGTATGGCGTCCGATTGATCGAGAATGCGCGAATTGGCTTTGCGCCCGAAAGCGACGCCGATGCGTGACGCCAACCGACTCAACACGGCGCTTCTCTTGACTGCGGTCGTGTCTGGCTTCGCGCTGACGGCCCTGATCGACAGCCGCGTGTCCTTTGCGCTCGCTCCCGGGATCTCGACCGTGACCGACGCCACCGGCGCAGAGGTCGCCGTGCGAGAATATTCACGCATCGTCAGCGCGAGCATCATCGCGGACCAGGTCTTGGTCGAAATCGTCGACCCAGCACGCCTGTTGGCCGTCAGCGCGCACACGCTACGGACGCGGAAGTCCGACGCTTATGCGGACAAGATCGGCGTCGAGCGCGCACAGGACATCGAGACAATCATCGAGCTTCGTCCCGACATCGTCTTCATAAACAGTTTCGTCGACCGCCGTCACGTCGAGCGCTTGAAAGACGCCCGCCTCAACGTGTTCGACATGGGTGAGATGCGCGGGCTAGAAACCCTGCCGGCCAACATCCGACGAGTCGCAGCGGTGGTCGGTGTTCCGGAGCGAGGCGAACGCCTGGCCAAAGCTTTACTCGAAGACCTCGCGGCGATATCCAAAGACATCGACGATGCCGATCGCAAGCGCGGGCTCTACGTGGGCATCCATGGCGACCGCCTCTACGGAGGCACGGTAGGCAGCAGCTTCCACGACGTGCTCGTCGCCGGTGGTGTGATCGACGTGGCCGCCGAGGCAGGATTTCGCAGTTGGCCTGCTTTCACGAACGAGCAATTGCTGAGCCTTGATCCGCCGTGGGTGATCACCAACCCCGGTACCGAAGAAGCCCTCTGTAGGCATCCGGGCCTCCAGTCACTACGGGCCTGCAAGCTCGGCCAAGTCCGCAGCGTCGATACGGATCTGTTGACCGACCCGGGTCTCGGCATGATGGAAGCCGCGCGGGCGGTCCGCGCAGCCGTCTACGGCAAATAGCTGCGCATCAGTCGAGAAGCGCGGGAAGCAGCTCATCGAACTCGACCGTGCGTTCGAACTGAGGAAACTCCTCCGCGACGTTGTCGGGACAGCGAAAGAGGATGCCGCGATCCGCCTCCTTGAGCATGGTCGTGTCGTTGTAGCTGTCGCCTGCGGCATGCACCCGGAAGCCGATGTTCTTGAGACCGGCGACGGCCTTGCGCTTTCCGTCCGTGATCCTCAGCTCGTAGCCGGTCACGCGATCGGTCTCGTCGGTCAACAGTTGGTGGCAGAACAGTGTCGGCTGACCCAGCTGCCGCATGAATGGCGCCGCGAATTGGTAGAAGGTATCGCTCAGGATGATGAGCTGGCTTCGGTCGCGGAGCTCGTCGAGGAACTCTTTGGCGCCTGGGAGCGGCCTCATGGACGCGATGACATCTTGGATGTCGGAAAGCCTGAAGCCGTTCTCGTCGAGGATCTCGAGCCTACCCTGCATGAGCTTGTCGTAGTCGGGCTCGTCGCGGGTCGTGCGTCGGAGCGCGCCGATCCCGGTCTTTTCGGCAAAGGCGATCCAGACCTCGGGGATGAGCACTCCTTCGAGATCGAGGCATACGACCAGTGGTTTCATGGAGCCTGACCTACCCGATTTTCGACGGCTAGCAACTCCGGCGTCGACCAGCCGGGACCTCGGGTCGTGGTTGTGTGGTGAGAGACCAGGCTTATAGTTCGGAGCAGTGGCGCGATCCCTCCTGACACTTGCCATGGCCATGGGGCTCGCGTCGCTCGGCGTCTGGCTCGGGAAGGCCATTCAGCTCGACACCGGACTCGAAGCGTTGCTCCCCGACGACTCGGCTTCCGTCTTGTCGATCGAGGAGACACGCGAGCGGCTCGAGCTCGACGAACCGCTGACGGTTCTGGTCGACTCGCAAGACGTGGAGCGCAACGAGGAGCTCGCTGAAGAGTTGGGGGGGGTCTTTTCCGAGTGGCCCGAGACGGAATGGGTGATGACCAGCTACGGTCTCGACGAGCTCGCAGAGCGGGCGCTCTACTACGTGGATGCCGAGACGCTCTACGAGTGGAGCGAGCTCGCAGAAGAGGCGCTCGACTGGGAGGTTTGCAAGCAGTCACCGCTTTGCGTGACCATCGCCGATCCACCCGAGCTCCCTGATGGAGACCAGATTCGCCATGCCGTCGACATCTCCCCGGCAGGGACCGTGTTGCGAGAGCTGACGGGCCGATCGGCGAAGGAGGCGGCTGGCAAGGAAGATGCCGACGCCGGGGGCCCGCACGCCCTGTGCAGCGACGACGGTACGACCTGCGCCGTGCAGGTCATGCTGAGCGGCTCGCCGGGGGATCTCGCATATGCGCGAATGATCAAGCGGCGTGTCGAGGAGATCACACGTCCCCTTTCGGCTGCTCAACGAGCCCCCACACGCATCGAAGTCATCGGCCGATACCGCGCGGCTCCAATGGAGCATGAGATCATCGTGGACGACCTGCGCCTCGTTTCCGTACTCGCCGCGGTGGGCGCGCTGCTCGTGGTGTTGCTCTTCTTTCGCGATGCGACCGCGGTCGTTCAGCTGATGGTGCCGATGCTGAGCGGTCTCGCCGTCGCCATCGGTCTCATCGCCCTCATCGAGCCGGAAATCAACATCATCAGCGCATCGGCGCTCGCGATCCTAGCCGGGATGGCGATCGACTTTGGAATTCATCTCTTGATGCACTACCAGGCCGCTCGCGCCGAGGGACTGCGCGCCGGGGCCGCGGCAAAGGCCAGCGTGAAGGAGCTTTGGGTCGCCCTCTTGGTCGCGGGTCTCACGACCGCTTGTGGCTTTGGGGCTCTGTCGATGACGGATTTTCAGGGCTTCTCGCAAATGGGTTGGATGGCTTCCCTTGGCATCGTGGTGACGCTCCTTTGGACCCTGGCCGTGTTCCCCGCAATGGTGGGGGTGCTGCCTGGAAGGACCAAGTCCGAAATCCCGCGGGCTGCGAAATCGCGGGGCAACCGTCGCTTGGCCTCGATAGGATTGGTGGGCGGGCTACTCGCACTGCCGTTGGCGGCTCAGGTGGGCTTCGAATCGAACTTGGCGAAGCTCCAGCCCGAAGGCGTCGGTCACGGCCTCGACTCCTCGATGATGCGTGCGCGCGGGAACATCAACGCGCTCTACTTGGGCGACTCGCGAGACGCCATCGATGCGGCACTCGCGGACGATCTCATGAGCCGTGGAGCCGAGCGGGCACTGCGTGTGAAGCCGATCGTCGTGTCGGCACAAGTGATCCTTCCCGAGGACTCCGACGAGAAGACCGAGATACTCGCCAGGCTGAAAGACAGCCTGAAGCGCGCGAGGGAGAAGGGCCTCGAGCGCGACGACGAAGAGCTCCTGGCGGAGCTCGACGAGCTCGAGCCATGGGTCGATCTCGATGGCCCGCCGCGCCGCGAGCACATTCCTCCATGGCTTGCCGCGACCCTGATCCAGAAGGACGGCTCGATCGGGCTTAGCGGAATCATCTATGTGCCCTTGCGCGGCTCCAACGCCGAAGCGATGGAACGGATGGCGAGCTGGCTCGATGACCTGCGGGCCGCGCACCCGGACGTCACGTTCGCATCGGCGGCGGCATTGCTCGGCGAGGTCACTCCCGCGTTGATGGCGGACGCGCCGTGGATCATTGCACTCGTGTTCTTGGGTCTCATCACAGCCACTGCGGTTGCGAGCCGATCGGTGGGTGTCACGCTGGATGTCTTCTTGGCGACAGCGCTCAGCACCGTGTTGTTCGCTGCCACACTGACCCTCTTCGGAATCGACCTCCATCTCTACAACTTGTTGGCAGTGCCGGTCGTGATTGGTCTCGCGGTCGACGGCGCCGTACACGTGCGCTGGGCGCAGAGCTCGCAGAGTCCGCGGGAAAAGTACGCCACCTACAAGGCCGTTGCCGCTTCGACGCTCACATCGATGGCTGCGTTCGGTGCGCTGCTCACCGCAGATAGCCCAGGCCTGCGTTCTTTGGGAGAGGTCGGTGTGATTGGCCTCGGCATCTCGTTGGCGGTGAACCTCTGGTGGCTACGCGCATGGTGCGGCCATGTGCAACCGACAGAAGTCTGAGCCCGCATGGCGCGAGCTCATCGATCGATGATCTCACCATCGATGACGCGGGTCGCGAGCGCCGCGAAGAGCTGCTGACTCGCGAGCCTGCGGAGCTCGGCCTCGTCCATCGTCCTCACGATCTTCTTCGTGCGAACCGATGCATACCAGTGAACACAACAGGTCCTCGGATCGAGCGCATCCATCGGGTCGACGCCGTCCCGATAGAATCGGAACCAATGGGCGCTGATCTCCGGAGGAAGCGGGTAGAAATATGGAGGGGGAAACGCATGGAGATCGTCGCCCGCATAGCTCTCATACGTTGCCTGCAGCAGATGGGTGCCGAGCGCATGGGGCTTGTTCCAGCGAGCGCGCGGCACTTCGGTCATCGCTCCGAGATAAGCCGCGCAAAACGCATGGCCGGCGACGCCACCCATGACCGCTCCGTTGACCGCCCGATGATAGTGCCGTTCGATTCGCGGGAAGTAGCGATAGCCGTGGGGGAGGCGACGGAACACGTCGCGCACGGCGGTTTTGAGGTATGCCTTGGCCTTGACCCTGGGGTCCCAGGACGCGACGACCTCGCCGGGGAAAACGATGTGCTCCTCTCCGAGGAACCCGGGTGCCGTTGCCAACACTTCATCGAACGGACGAATGGTCAGCGTGTCCATGTCGAGATAGACGCCGCCATCGCGATATACGAGCGCGGTCCGAACGAGGTTCGAGCGCGCAACGGGCGATTGAAGCTCGCTCACCAGGTCGGCGAGAGGAGGTCCTCCAGCTTCGTCACAAAGCGCCCGGTCGTCGAGCGGGACCAGCGCGAAGCCCGGGAGCTCGTGCAACTGGCCAACGTGTGGAACCTCGTCGAGGGGGTCGGCGTGGTGGAGGCGCACCGATGCGAACCCTCCGTGGGTCGCAGCCGATCGGATGGCGAGCGCGTGCAAGAACGGAAGCGTCTTCCCATACCAAACGAAGTGCGCGATCGCGGGAATCAACGCCCCATCCTCCGCCACTTTCGTAGCCCACGCGCATCGGAGACGCCACCCATCGTAATGACACCGCAGAACGTGCGCACTGTGCTAAACGGGCAGCGGTGATCTCGATCGTCATCCCAACCTACAAGGAGGCGGCGAACCTGCCTCACGTCACCAGGGCTGCCGCTGACGCGCTCGCGCCTCGGGGCTTGTGCTACGAGATCATCTTCGTCGACGACGACTCGCAGGATGGATCGGAAGACATTTGCGCGAGGCTCGCGGAAACCGATCCGGTTCGTATCGTCGTGCGCAAAGGAAAGAGGGGGCTCGCGACAGCCGTCATGCACGGGATCGAGATCGCTGCCGGCGAGATTGTCGTGGTGATGGACGCGGACCTGTCACATCCCGCAAGTGTCATCCCGGAAATGGTGGCGCGACTCGAAACGGGCGAGAGCGATTTCGTCCTGGGGTCGAGATACGTGGCGGGCGCGAGTATCGACGAGGACTGGAGTCTCTTTCGAAGGCTCAACTCCCTCATCCCGTCGATGCTTGCCGGGCCGCTCTGTCACTTGAGAGACCCGATGAGCGGCTTCTTTGCAATCCGACGCAGCGACATGCCCGATTCGAGCATCCTCTCCCCGCTCGGCTACAAGGTCGCGCTCGAAATATTCGTCAAAGGCAACTTTCAGCGTGCGAGCGAGGTGCCAATCCACTTCGCGGACCGGCAGTACGGCGAAAGCAAGCTGTCCCTCCACGAGCAGCTCAACTTCTTGCGCCACCTGGCTCGGCTCTATGCGCACAAGCTCGGCTCGCGATCGTGAAGCTGTTGCGCAAAGACCCTGCGGTCGGATGGATCGTCCTCGCGTTCGCACTTTCACAGCTCGCAGCGATCGGCTGGGATCTCCCGGGAAGCTACGGTTGGGAAAATGACGGGATCGCGCCCCGCGACTTCTTCGTGGGCATCGCGCTGAATCTCACACCGGGACAGGGTCACCGGTATCCGCTGTTCCACAACCTCGTCGTCGGCGTGCTCTGCATTCCCTTCCTCCTACCGGCCGCCCTTCGTGCGGACGCCTGGACGCTCCCGGCTCTGAGGGAGCAGATCCTCATGGTCCCGACCATGACGGGATGCTCGATCGTGGCGAAGCTCGTCAGCCTCTTGATGGCTTGTGTGTCGGTGATCATCATCGCCCGAATCGCACGCCGCACGATGAGCGCCGAGGCGGGTCGATGGAGCGCGGTATGGGCGGCCACCTCGCTCTCGTTCGCGTACTACGGCCGCGTCAGCAACCTCGACGGCCCGTATCTCATGTGGACGGTCGTCGCGATGGACAGGCTGTTGACTATCGCAGAAGACAAGCGGCGCAGGGACTACGTGTGGTTTGGAGCGCTCGCGGGTATCGCCGTTGCGACGAAGGATCAAGCGTACGCCAGCTTCGTCCTGCCCGGCGTGCTGTACCTACTCGTACTTCCACTGCGAAGTGACCGGCCCTTCGGGCCGCGCGCGGCCCATTACGTGAACACCGGGCTCGCCATGCTTTCTGCCTCGCTCGCACTCGGCTCGCTGGGAGGCGGCTTGCTCAATCCGACCGGCTTCGTCGCCCGCCTTGCAGAGCTCACGGGTGGCGCGAGCCATGATTGGATCAGGTACGAACGCTCTGTCGCTGGCGTGCGGAAGAACTTGGCTGACATCGTGCTCGGGCAGAATGACTTCTTCTGGCCGTGGGCCGTCGTAGCGCTTTGTTGGGTCGGCGTGGTCGTCGTGTTGGTGAGCGCAAGCGAAAGAGGCATTCGGTCCCGCACCTTCCGACTGCTTCCGCTCTGCGCCGGGGTGAGCAACGTGCTGTTCTTCACACTCGTCGTGGCGCGCTCTGAGCACCGGTTCCTGCTGCCCTCCGGCTTTTGGCTCGCGTATTATGGAGGCATCGGCGCGGCGGCCATTCTTTCGCGCGCGAGGCTGCGTTCGAAGGCCGTGCACCGAATGGCTTCGGTCGCCGTGGCGGGGCTCGCGATTTGGGCAGCCGGGCACAGCTTCCAAGTCCACCTCACCCAGCTCGGCGACGCGCGGCACGAAGTGAGCGCGTACCTTTCCGAGGTGGAGCCGGGAACCGTAGTCGAGACGTACGACCTATTGGTGCACCTTCCGCACTTCGACACCTCGGACGACTCCCCCTACGCTGTGCAACGCGTCAGCCGGCGACCGATCCCGAGTCGCAATCCATTGCTGGGCGCGAAGGAGATTGACGAGCCGTACGGCCTCGTGGGCGAGCGGCGCCCCGACCTGTTGGTCGTTTCGGAGCTCGTCGCGTACAAGTTCATTCCGGGCGAGCTCGAGGAAGGCGAGGCAACGCCGCCAACGCTCGCGCCATACCAAGCAGACGAGGATGCGCGAGAGTTCTTCCGCGCGGTGATCAACGACGCGCTGAACGGATACGAGGTGGCATGGATCGCAGCGCCGAAGCTACCGGCATGGGCCAACGCCCTAGGCATGCAACCTGTTCAGTTGCATGCGAGCGTAGGCGATCGCCAGTGGATCTTGCGGCGTTCCGATGATTGATCTCCGCCTGTCGCGACCGAAAACGGCGAGTTCACGCAGATTGTGCGCGACGACGACTGCACTCGAAGATCGAAACAGCAGAAAGCAGGAAAAAAGGGGGTAGACAGAACGTTCCACGATTGTGCATTCTCCGAAACACCGGGGTTCACATCGACCTCGGACCGCACTCGGTGCGCTCTCGCAGAAGGTGGAGGTGCGACGTGAAGTATGGATGGATCGCAGTAGTCGCCGTGATGGCGGCCTTGTTTACGACGGGGCAGGTCGCCGCACAGGAGTGGGGCGCCCAGGCACCCGATGACGCGCCCGACGTCGAGGCCACGGTCGAGGCCATGGACATCGAGACCGAAGCGGACGCACAGCTCGAGGCGGACGAGACTCCCAAGGTCACCGGCTTCCGTCCACCCGGTCAGTCGGAGGAGCCGGGCATGGGCACGCAGGCGGCCGAGCGCGAGCGAGCCACCCGCAGCATTGGGACGGTCGGCGAGAGTGTGCGCGGGAGCGGCAAGACCGAGGATGCGATCCCGCTGAAGTTCAACTTCCACGGTTACTATCGAGCTCGGTACAATTGGGTCGGTAACGCGCCGATGCCCGTTGGTAGTATCCCGAGCCAGTCTCGTTTCCCGAGCAAGAATGCGTCTTACGGAGAAATGCGGCTTCGTCTCGATCCGGAGGTTACCTACGGACCCAACCCGGACCTCCCGATCGCGCGCCTGCGGTTCACGATCGACGGCTTCGACAACGTGGTCTTCGGCGACAACGCCCGCGTGTTTAGCGTGCCACTCTTCGCGGTCGACCAGTCCCTCACCGATCGCAACGGCACCGACCTTCGCGATTCTCTGAAGCTCGAGCGAGCATGGATCGAGTTCCTCGTCCCGATCGGCCAAATCCGAGTGGGCCGAATGGAGTCGCAGTGGGGTCCCGGGCTGCTCACGCACGCGGGCAATGGGCTCGCCGAGTGGGGCGAATTCTACCGCGGAGAAACCTTCGACCGCATACTCTTTGCAACCCGGCCGATCACACTCGCGCGCGGCATCAGCAAGGGCGACACCCGGCAGACCCCGTTGATCTATGCGTTTCTATACGACAGGCTGACCCAGGATCCGGTCATCGATTCGACCATCTCGTCCGCATTCGACGGCAGCGTCGGAGCGGCGACGAACCCGAACTTCAAGCCGTTCTACACGACGTTTCCCGAGCGCTCGACGTTCCCCTTGGCCTATTTGACCAACCTCGATCGTCGAGTCAGCGAAATCGCCAACGTGCTGGCGTGGTTCGATGAAGACTTCGGACGTGGGGCAAGCGACGAGCTGTTCATCGGCACATACGTCCTCTACCGCTGGCAGAGGTCGACCGAGAGCCGAATCATCATCCCGGACGTCGCGTGGCGCATGAAGGGGACACTCAAGAAGCGAAGGAACCTCGCGATCACGACCGAAGGAGAATTTTATCCCATCCTCGGTCATAGCGGAGCGCTGGCATTCACCGGCGCGCCGGGCGCGGAGGATCCGAACTCGGCTTGCCCTGGCGCACCTTGCGCAGAGGGCAAAGCGCGAATTTTCAATCTCATGGCCCGCCTCGGTGTGATGGACGAAGGGAAGTGGGCCTTCCAAACCGAGGGCGGCTGGGCGTCAGGCGACGACAACATTCTTTCGGGCGCTGGGCAAGCTCCTGTGAGAAACGAGCAGCCCCCGGTCCTGAAGACCAGAGGGTTCAACGAGAACGTCAAGGTGGGGCTCCTCATGTACCAGGTCGCGCTCAGGGCTTTGACCTGGCAAGCGCTGTCTCCGATCAATGCGCAGGAGCTAGGCGCGAACGGAAGCGTATGGAACTCGAAGTACCTCATGCCGAGCTTCCGGTTCACGATCGTTCCAGGGCTCGAGGTGCATACCCAGTTCTTGGTGGCATGGGCTTCCGCACTCGACCCCTTCGTTTACAGTCCAACGAAGGACCCCACCGCTGCTAACTCGAAGTGCGCATTCGCGTCCGAGTGTTTCATGGGCTGGGAGGCCGACTTGGCGCTTCGCGCGAGGGTCGGTGCAAGGGACATAGTTTGGGTCGACCTCGAGTCCGGCATGTTCCAGCCAAAACAAGCATTCACTAATGCCGGTTTCAATGATGCCTGGCTCTGGACCGTGCAGCTGCGCGCTGCCATGATCTTCTGACCGGGCGTGGCCAAAGGAAAGGAACCAACATGAAACTATTGTACTTGAGCTGGGTTCTCGGATTGGCTG
>Ga0209536_100014179_pt1 | contig 11463 bp, 10 predicted proteins | sample DeeMarSeWOR28_12_FD_187461 | JGI IMG/M metagenome (GOLD analysis project Ga0209536, IMG submission 187461) | Marine sediment microbial communities from White Oak River estuary, North Carolina - WOR-2-8_12 (SPAdes) (version 2) | ecosystem: Environmental > Aquatic > Marine > Intertidal zone >... | reverse complement strand
AGAATCCCGACCGGGAAGATTGGGAACTCGACCAATGCTATTACTCTGTGAGTGATTAGCCAGCTGCAGCCCATTGTGTTCGGGGACGTCTCCCCCTGCCCCTTGGAGGAGGTTCGAGGCGGTGCTGGAAAAAACTTACTATCTTTGCGGGGCCTGGATTAGACAGGATCAAATAAGTATTACCCGGATTCCGCTTTGGGCGACATCTAGAGAGAATGACCGAGAACTATGGAAAGATACAGATGCGGCCATGGCCTTCTTGAACGATCGAGGCGAAGTCGTAACTTTTTGCCTGAACTGTGCTCTAGCTGCAACGAAGCGTTGCTGGGATCGGATACAGTCAACATCAGCCGAGCCTGACTCTTAAATTAGCATGGTCCGATGAGCGCGACGTTCAGACAAAAGGAAAACTTAAGAGCGTCCCCTAATCACACCCCTAACTGCCAGCTGTCAGCTGCAAGCTGAGAGTGGGAGCGTCATGAAATTCCATCACGTCGGGATGGTGGTGCGGTCGGTCAGCGTCGCCGAGAATCTGTGCCGACAGCGACTTAAGGACAAGGCGCCGCTGATCTGGGGGCCGGTGCCGGCCTTTCAGTGTGCTGTTGCTTTCTCGACTAGATATCCGATGATCGAATTCGTTGTCCCCGAACCGGAGTCGAGGCTCGTCAATTTCCTCGGGGGCAAGTCCATTCTCCACCACATCGCTTTTGCGGTCGAGGACGTCCGGAATCCTGTGCCTTTTTCGCCGGGTGATCTTATATTCGATGAGCCGGCGGTGGCTCCTGTCCAGGGGCTCCTGGTCAACTTTCTCAAACCCCTCGAGGGACTCCTCGTCGAGGTGGTGCAGAAGCCAAAAAGCAAGGGTTGATTGCGCACCGGATTTTGACAACAATCTTCTCCAAGCCTTCTGTCCTCTGCCGTCTAATTTCTGACTTCCGACCTCCGACCTCTGCCTCCTGCTAGCTGTCATCTTTCCCGTCTCGCGCGACTTCACGTCTCGCCCGTCTCGCTTTACTCCATGCCCCATGCCCCATGCCTTTTCAATTCCGCAATCCGCAATCTTCTCTCTGTCCTCTGTCGTCTTTCCTCTGTGCCGTCCTCAATTTCCTGTGGAAGCGACTTTTCCCGACCTGAGCCTGTCGAAGGTTAGCCGCGTTTTTATGTCTCTTAGAACAAATGACAACGGAGCGCTCCTCCAACCTCCAACGGCACAGCTCCATGCTTCTTTTCGTCTCGCCCGACCTCCCGTCTCGCCTGCCCTGAGCTTGTCGAAGAGCTCGTCTCGCCGGCATGCTTGCATTCCGCTCGTCTCGCTTTTCTCGCCAGCGAATGCAGTGAGCTTTCACGACCTGGGATTCGGCGCTGACTCTTTATGGCTGCTCTATGGTGTCGAGTCCGATTCCTGGCTTGTTGGTAGGAAAAAGGGTGCCGTTTCGCAGAACCACAGCACCACTGGTAGGGTCTTCCAGGAGGTCAAGATGGCCATCAAGATCCGCATATATTACATTAGGGCGGGCGAGAGCAAAGTGCAGGCCGGCGGCGATACTAAATGCCGCCTCGTCACTGCAGCCGACCATGGCCTCCAGCCCGGCTGCCCGGGCAATTGAATTTATATGAAGGGCCTCTGAAATCCCGCCGACCTTCATGAGTTTCACATTGACCATGTCCGCCAACCCACCACGAGCAATGCGAAAGGCGTCCCTCAAGGATGTGAGACTCTCATCGGCCATGACCGGGATAGGTACACCACTGCTCACACGTCGCAAAAGCTCCGGTTGCCCTTTGGGCGTCGGTTGCTCGATCAACTCCAGGCCGGCGCGGCGCGTCTCTTTGACAAGCCGAAAGGCGTCAGCCACCGTGTAACCCTGATTGGCGTCAAATCTCAACTCGATCCCTGTTCCCACCGCCTCCCTGACCTTTAGAATTCTTACAATGTCCGCTTGAACGTCAATTCCTCCTTTTAATTTGAGACACTTGAACCCGCGGGCAACCAAGTCTCGGGACTTTTCAACCGTTTCCTTTTCCGGGAGAATTCCGATGGTAACACTGGTCCGGATTCTATCCCTGAATCCACCGAGAAGGCGCCAAAGAGGAAGGTCGCACACCTTCCCCAAAATATCAAAAAGGGCCATGTCCACCGCGGCACGGACCGAGGGCTGAGATTGCAGTAAGGGTTTGAGCCTTTCGAGAAGCATGGCCGGGCGCAGGGGATCCGACCCTACTATTGCTGGTGAGACCACATCCTGGAAAGATTGCATGACACCCGCGACCGTCTCTCCCGTAAGGTGCTCGTCAGGAGCTGCGCAGCCATGCCCAATGATGCCGCGGTTTGTCTCAAGGCGGAGGAAAACATTACTGGCCACATCGATGGTTTCATAGGCGATAGTGTACGGTTCAGTCAACCGCATGGTAACCGGCCATGCTTCTACCTTGGTGATCTTCATAATCTGAACCTTGGGGTTAATACCGCCTTTGATAAATCTCGTCCAGGGTCATGCCCTTGAGGTCTTCGACAAACTCAACCAGATTATCAATCATCAGTTTCCAGATACGCTCACCTTTCTCCCTGGCCGCTTTGGTTGGATCTCCCAGCACACCTTCCGGCGAGATTTTCGCCGTGTGAGTGTACCAATTTACTCTCCTTTTGGAAGTGAAGTTCAGGTAGCGGCTGGAGAATTGTGGAACGAATTTGCGTGCGGCGTCAAGTTTCACCAAACCGGGTCGCACGGCCAGTGAGGTGCTGGTTTCAATCTCACCAGCGTGGACGTCATTAGGGGTTTCGACGAGGGCATAGATGTCAGGATCACTGGTTTCGCCCGTATCTACACAGGTGAACATGTGCGTATCCTGATTGATCATCTGGGCGGCAAAGTTCAAGGCAGGACTGTTGCCGCCGTGTCCATTTATAATTACCAACTTTACAATCCCATGGCGAGCAGCACTGATGCCTATATCGTACACCAATTGCGAAATGGTTTTGGGGCTGACGCTTATGGTGCCGGTAAAATCCTCATGATGGTAAGAAACCCCATATGGGATAAGAGGAAGGACGAGCGGCTTGGGATCAGTGCATGCCTCGGCCACCTTGAGAGCCAGATATTCGGCGTCGAATGCATCGGTGTCCAACGGAAGATGCGGGCCATGCTGTTCGATGGAGCCTACGGGTAACAGGGCCACATCGACCTCTTTGAGACGACTCTGAGCCTCCAGCCAGGTCAGTTCTCCCAGGATATAGGACCTGGATCCACGCCGGTGCAAGGGACGCACCGTAGGAGAACCAACAGTGGGGACCTCAAAGGGATACGGTTCAGCAATAGCCGGATCGTTCAAGGGATCAAATTCGACCCAGCCTCGTCCCTTTTTTTTAACTGCGGCTGCGGCGTGCTCCAGATAAAGCCAGTAGAGAGGCTCACGCAAGTCTACCGGGATGCCGTCCATTGGGGATCTCTCCGGGTCGAAACGCAGTTTCATGACTTCGGGTCTCTTTCGCGCCCTCACCGAACCAATGGATGATTTCGGCAGGAGCCCCTTATTTTTCAGGAGAAAGGCAAGGTGCTGAACGTCGCCGCTCTCCTGATGTATGCCCTTCTCCGCCAAGTTTTTCAGGCAAAGATCAATTTGCTCCTGCTTGTAGCCACAACCGGCAGGATCTGCCTCCAGAGCCACCAGCATGGCAACAATGCGCCTGCATTTTTCGCAGCGGCCGCACGGGTGGACCCGCTCTCCCTCTTTGTGGGTCGCGTGACATGACACCTGCAGAGTTTGGAGCTCTGGATAGCGCTCGGTCAGGATCTTTTCGATCAGAAGTTCGGAAAGCGGCCTGAGCAGTGAAAACTGGCTCATTCCCCAGCCCTTGCGATCAAAGTACCGTGTCAGGGCGTTGTCGAAGTAGCGGCTTTGGTCGTACAGTCCATCGTAGTGCGTGACACCCTTGTATGACAGCCTCTGGGTGGTGTCGAATTCATCTCCTATGATGATGCGTCCGATCCCCCTTTTTCTCAAGATAGGTAAGGCCCCGAAGAGAAACACAGCCACTGTCCACAACCGGATGGGGTACTGGTCCGCTCGTATCCTGGAGAAGTCCTTTCGGACAAAAGGCAGATGCCGTAACATCCAGGTAAAAAGCCTGTCGGAGTTGGTCCAGACCCGGGCAGTGTTTCGCACGTTTGCGGCAAAATGACGGTAAGCATTCAGAGAGGTGAACCAGTGTCGTCCCGATTCGTTGATAAAAATCGGGTGGACCTGATAGCCGAGCTCCCTGAGAAGGGCAAAGCTAAGGAGGCTGTCCTTACCGCCACTTGACAGAACAGCATGCCTGGATCGATCCACCATCCAGCCATCAGTCCCCTTGTTTTTTTCTCGTACTTTGGTCGCACGGGATTGCAGTTCATCGGGAAACACAATCTCAGCCCGAAGATAGCGTTTTCTCTTGAGGGGTGAAATCTTGGTAACTGGACCACCAAGAAAGGGGTTGGGTTCGAGGAACTTCTTGACAAATATCTCACGGGCGGTGTTTTCGGCCATATCCTTGAGGAAAGCTCGGTCATGTTTGTCGAACCAGCCGTGAAAGACCAACTCATCACAAAAAAGTCCGTAATTTAGGGCCACCTGGGCCGCCATGACACTGGCAAGGTTGAGTGAGGAAACCTCATCGGGAAAGAACGCATCTTCTTCAAACCGATAAATCAGTTCGTTTGTGTGGACCTCACCGTCTTGGCTTACCCTGTAAGGAGCCCTTACAGTCCGTGAATCCAGTTGCACCGGGCCTACTTCGAGCCGGCGAATAACCCCGAGGGCGCTCAAGGGATCTTTCTTTGGATTATCTATAGTCATTTACTATTTCCTACTATTCCAACCGGAGGCTGAAGGAAATCCTCTGTAGTAAAGGGGCTTTTGCGTTGTTTCTTCGATTTGTCACGAGCCTGATCATCTCCCCCCTTTTTCAAAGGGGGGCGCGAGGGGGGATTTCTTGTTTTTCAGATAAGGTTTCAGTGCAGCAACCAACGGTCCCGCCCCGTTCAAAAGAGGGTCACAGGCGGGAAGACGGCTCTCCTTGGTTATTGCTTGGCACACTTCCGCAATGTTACTTTTGTCCAGGTTCTCGTGGTTGATGGCTATTGCCACCACCGGTTTCCCCGACAGTAGTTCAATGGCTTGAATCTGTGTTTCAAGGGGATGAATGGGGTAGCCGGGGAAACCGTCATATTCCTGTCTCCCGGGAGCATGTTGGAGGACCACCACATCCGGTCTACCGGCGGCCAGAATCTCAAAGCCACCAGGATACGCAGGGTTCATCAGACTACCTTGCCCCTCGATGACAATCACCTCGGGCTGGGTCTCTTTCCATGCGGACCACACCGCGTGCTCGATCTCTCCGGCTACAAAGTCATTGACAAGGGAATCGAGTATGGTCCCGTAGCGAACTCCCTGCATCCAGGCTGTTTGCCCGGTTCCGATCAGCTCTGAGGTATGACCGGCGCTCTGCAGAGCATCCAGCAAAACCCAGGTGGTAGTCCTTTTGCCGATGGCCGAATCCGTGCCGAGAACTGCCACTTTTAGAGAGGTTACCTCCTCGATCTTTCCGGTGAAAAAGTGCAGGTCCTTCCGGTGGGGGGGCATGCGGATGTCGCGTAAAGCCACACCTTCTTGGGCGGCCAACCCTGCAATCTCAGTGTCTTCAGAGAGAAAATCGTGGAGGCCGCAGTCCACATTGAGGCCGAGCTTGATGGCCCTGATCACGTCGCTGCGGGCTTCGGAGCTGAGACGGCCACCATCAGGGGCCAGGCCAATCACCAGGTGAGTAGCGGGATTTCCTTGTGACAGGGCTTCATCCACTGCCAAACCCAGTTCTCCGTAGATAGGGATGTCCCTGGATTTGCCCTCCAGGACTGTTCCCGCATCATTGCCGGCATAGCGTGAATCCACCACCGAGAGAACTCGGTACCGCCGGGTGCGGCGCACCAGCCCGTGCGCGGTTTTGCCGTTGGGGGTTGCATAGGCTCCCTGGCAATAAACGATAGCATTACCTTCTGGAAAAGCATTCACGATTTTCTCCCCGTGAGAATCACAACAAATCGATCTCCTGGCAGTGGGTCCTTACCATGCCGTTCTAAGAGTACGCTCAGACCCGCAGTGGAAGCCGGCAGTATGCTCAAACCTTCCTTTTCTCTCAGGAGCCGCGAATAGGCAAGCATACTCTTGTCACTGGCGTATGATGACCAACCACCACTCTTTCTAACTGCTTCCAGCGCTTGATCTCCGTCAAAGGAGTGCCAGTTGATCAAAGGCTCGTTGACGGCAGTTTCGCGAATTTGCTCTGGCTTCAGGTCCTCGCAAGCGGCAGTATGTTTGAGGAAGGCCCTGATGATCGGATTCTTGCCGTGCGAGGAACCCGCCACCATTCGGGGCAGGCGCGACGTCTTGCCTCTGCGGTAAAGGCTCAAGAAGCCTTTGTAAATTCCGGCCAGGGTGCTGCCATTGGAAACTGGCACAGCCACGGCGGCCGGGGCATCTCGAAGCTCGTCATAAATCTCGTAGGCGATCTCACCATAGGCTTTTAGTTGCAGCGCCGTGTTTGCCCCTCCTGGATTTGCGTCGTAGATCTCCTCGGCTTCTGCGTGCTTGCGCGAGATTATGACCGCCTGCTCATAGTCTCCTGCTGCACGAACTATCTGGGCCCCGAGGTCAGTCATCTCTTTCACCCTCTTGGTGTGGTAACCTTCTGGGATGTAGATGAGGCATTTCAAGCCCGCCATTGAAGCGGCAAGGGCCAGGGCTACTCCGTAGTTGCCGCAAGTGGCCACGGTGATGGCGTCAAAACCACGCCGCATGGCGTCCATTACCTGGGCGAAGGCGATGCGGTCTTTCTGCGTACCTGTGGGGTTGCCGCCTTCAAACTTTAGGTAGATTTGGCGCAGCCCCATCTCACGTTCAAGGTTACGGGCCCGCACCAGGGTGGTGTCGCCCACCTCGGAATCCATGATGTCTTCGTAGGCTTCCAGACGCTCGGATAAGGGACGAGACGTGTCAGCTGCCACTCGCCTCTGAGTCTCCAATTCAGGAGCAACAATTGGCATTTGCGAGCTTGCCCCATCCAGAAGCATCATACTGTTTCCGTTCGCCTCCTGCTGCGGCTGAAGAAAACGTACGCTATTATGAGGGCTCGATGTCGTCTCTTCACTGCCGGCGACATCCGAAGAGCCCTTAGGTGATGATTGTCTTGTGTTCGCCATGCCTACTCCAATGTAAACCCCGGTTCTTTTATTGGATCTTAGATGCTTTCCCTAGATTGGGCAAAGGATCTTTTAAGACACAAAAAATCTAACCCCAGAGCAGTTCTCATGCCAAAAGTGCAACACATTGAATTCAATTAAAATTCTTTCACTGAATAAATAAATGTCGGAACCGCGAGTTCCGATAATCGGACCAAGGAAGTGTGGGCAACTTAGATGAGGACGGGAATAATCCTCTAAGCTGTTGAAATAAAATTAAAATAGAAAAATAAGAATTATGAGTTCTCATATGTCTTTTAAGGGAACCGAAACTTCCTCTTTTCTCTATTATTATAGGATTACAAGTGGTTATTTTTCTCAAGATATTCTGCCTCGGCCAAGGTCAGAGATTTCTTTGGTTTGAAGTCCTAAGGCGTCGCGGCGGGACAAAATCGACATGACAAGAAACTCGCCGCTTTCGAAGGTGAAACCCCTCTTAGCCGGTTTAGCCAGTTGAGCCAGTTTTGCCTATCTCACATCCCAAATCAACAATCCGTAATCCGCAATTCGCAATCTTCTCTCTGTCCTCTGTCCTTTGCCGTCTTTCCCCATGCTCCATGCCCCATGCTCCACGCCAAGGAAGCTTGCTCCGACCACGGCTCCCCAAATACAAAAGGCTCCCATTTTTGGGAGCCTTTGCAGTTCATACAAAAGGTCAGTGGCCTGGTGTGGAAAACTATCTCCTCATTGGGCTTGTCCAACTGTAATTATCGCCAAAGAGGCATACCATCTTCATCACGCAAGTCTACCCAAACCTCTCCCACCAAGACGTTCGTTGCAATATTAAGAGAAACACTGTCACAAACCACAGTGTAACCAACTACTGTAATCTCTTCTCCTACTGCCGGACGCGCTAGGTCTTGCTCTTCCCAATAGGTTGCCGGCCCAATACCATAAACTATAACTTCACCAACGTCTTCAACAGACAGTATTACTCCTTCCCCGGGAACACAGGCGTTGATTAACCCAGTGTACTCAAATGGAGTCCCTGAGAAGATGTCATGTATGGGACCTGAGCCGCCTCCTGCCCCGTTGCCGTTCATTGCCAAACCCCAACCTGTGCTCATGACCAAGACCATCAGTACTGTAACAGTAGTCAATGTAATTTTTTTAATCATTCGTCATCCTCCCCCGTACTTTGAAATTCCATTGGATTCAGAACACCAGGCTCTATTGCTTGTATACGGAAGAGGTAGTGAAATGGTCACAATGTTTTTTTTATGAGGAAGGTTTCCGCGTTTATTTCTACCTCCTGTCTTCTGTTTTCTGACCTCTGACCTCTGATCTCCGACCTCCGATCTCTGTCGTCTGACGTCTGTCGTCTTTCCCCATGCCCCACACCTTTTCAAATCCGCAATTCGCAATCCGCAATCCAAAATCTTCCACTTATACCCCCTCAATGAACATCGCTTGACAGCCTCCCTTACCTGTGACAATTCTACTCCAATAAGGCAGGGTCTTGGAGACAACCTTTCTGCATACGAGTGTTGGGAGGACTGTGATGAGTGAACTGATTGAGGTTATCAAAAAACGACGGAGTGTCCGAAAATTCGAGTCCAAGCCGGTCCCAGAAGAAATCATCAAGGACATTTTAGATTGCGCCCGATTCGCACCTACTGCAATAAATATTCAACCTTGGCTTTTCGGTGCGGTGACCGATCCCGATCTAAAGCGAGAGATAGCGGATATGACCGACCATGGAAAATTCATAAAGGATTGCGCGGTATGTTTTACAGTATTCACCGACTCCACCCAAAAGTATTTCCTGGAGGATGGCTGTGCCGCAACCGAGAACATCTTGTTGGCCTGCACAGCCCTCGGAATTGGCAGCTGCTGGGTGGCAGGTCACAAGAAAGCCTATGTGGATTCCATCAGAAAGCTCCTGAACGTTGGGGAGCCGTATACGCTCATTGCTCTTATTGCGGCAGGATATTCAAATGAAAAACCATCGCCGAAAAAGAAATCTCTTGCCGAGGTGACCTTTTTCAACAAGGTTACCCGGTGAGCAACAACTGGACAGGGTAAGTCAGCCCAAGGGAGATGATAAAGCTCTCAACCCGGGTGATGGATGGAAAGGCGGAATAACCGGCCAGCTTGAAATCAGGGGGATAATCATGAAAGTGCTTTCTATCTTCGGTGGCCCTAGAAAAAATGGCAATACAGTTACTGTTCTCAATTGGGTGGAAGAAGAGTTGAAGGGTCTCGGGCACGCGGTCGAGCGGGTCGATGTGATTGATGAGAGTGTTGGTGGTTGTCTTGGCTGCGCCAACTGCCAAAAATTCCCCGATGAACCCGGCTGTGTTCAGGAAGACGACGCCTTGTCGATTTTTGCAAGGATGCTCCGCTCAGATGTCATTCTCTATTCTTGCCCTCTTTATTGTTGGAGCTTCCCGGCACAGCTGAAGCTCTTGATCGACCGCCATTTCTGTCTCGTTACCGGCTACAACGTGGGGGAGCCCAAATCGCTTATCCAAGACCACCGCACGGCCCTTCTGGTCACCTGCGCCGGACCGGTGGAGAACAACGCCAATCTGGTTGTCGAGACCTTCCAGCGCTTTTCAGACTACCTCTTGGCCAGACCTGTAGGCGAACTGGTCGTGCCCTTCTGCACCACGCCCGATGCCCTGGGTGAAGACATCCGGAGCCAGGCCTCAAAGTTTGCCAGGAAGATCATCGGCTCGTAGCTGTATCTATCACGGCTCGTTCCTCGCTCCACGCCCTATGCCTTCCCAATTCCACAATCCGCAATCCGAAATTTCTTCCCCATGCTCCATGATTCTTTTCGTCTCGCCCGACCTCCCGTCTCGCTCGTCTCGCTGGAATGCTTGCATTCCCCTCGTCTCGCCTTTCCCGCCTTTCTGGCTCGCTCACTCAGTGAGCTTCATGCAATTCTCTTCTATCCTTGCTTCTAGCAGGGTTGGGGGCTACTTCCACCACATCATATATGGGAAGGTAGTTGTTCCCCCTATCATAAATGATGTATTTCCTTTGTTCCCTCGCCCTATAGTCAGTATCCTTGAGATAGGCTACAAATAACCCGCCCAGGATCTTCATCTTATCTACAAAGGTAATTTGATATTCTTCATCTGCTTTCGTGTTCTTGTACACAGGCGCACAGCCACCTAACAGAATAGCTACGACGAGCAGCAAGCTAAATACTTTCATGACAACCTCCTTTCAATGAGTAGATCTAGCTTGTGGACTCACCTTATGGTGCTTTGTTCTCACCATAACAGGGGTTTGTGACACATCAGGTCAATTGGAAGGATTTTTTGGTGGTAGGTCGGTAAGATGGTAAACGGTAAGCAGTGAGCGGTAAGCGGTAAGCAGTAAGCGGTAAATGGTCAAATCGTTGACATAGTAAAAGCGGTGCCTCGTGCTTAGTTTCTAGTTCCTACTCATACCTTTGGTTCTGGTCAAGTTCACATCTTGGCAAGCTATACGTTAAGTTTAGGGAGAAAGAGAGGACCACACAAAGTTGTGTTCGCCTCAATTTTTCTGAATGAAGACTATCAGCTGGAATCCACGATTCAGGTTTGACATAGATCTCAGAGCACTCGGGCAAGAAGTCTACATTTTCATGGAAATACACTTTAGCCATCTCTAATTTACTCCCCGCTGTACGACCTCTCGTTTGAATCTCCAGAAAAAATGATTGCAGGTGTATCCTTTTCCCTCGCCAATACGTCATAAGGGGTAAAGATGAGGTAAAGCGCATGTACGATTCAGTCAAAAAAACAAAGGTTCAGTTGTCTCAGGATATCTTTCCCGCCGAAGCATGGGAATTTAGCACAAAGAACAGGGATGGAGATGCCCTATTAAGGGGTGAAATTACCCCGCTATTACTCCTCGTGTGCAGCGGAGAATCTGTTAGTGGTCAGGAGGTGTGAAATGAGAAAGAAGAAATTGGTCTCAAAGTCTTTATTGTTTATGGTCTCTATTTTGATTGTAGTTTCCCATCTTCCAGCTTATGGAGAAGAAGCACATTCATCTTGGATGAATCTCTCCCAGTTCACCCTTGACGTGCCTGATTCTTTAATGGATGTGGAATATCTGGGCTTGGAAGCTCAAACGTCTTTTTCTCTATCTCAAATCCCCGCCAAGCTTGTTCTGATCGAGTGCCTCAATCTTTACTGCGACAGTTGTCACAAACAAGCAGCCGTAGCCAACAAGGTTCACAAACTCATTCAGG
>Ga0209536_100014178_pt1 | contig 11463 bp, 7 predicted proteins | sample DeeMarSeWOR28_12_FD_187461 | JGI IMG/M metagenome (GOLD analysis project Ga0209536, IMG submission 187461) | Marine sediment microbial communities from White Oak River estuary, North Carolina - WOR-2-8_12 (SPAdes) (version 2) | ecosystem: Environmental > Aquatic > Marine > Intertidal zone >... | reverse complement strand
CGTACTCGAGTTGGATATCCGGGTGGCACTGGCCACACGTCACCGACACGTTCTCCTGGTTGATCTTCGAGGTCGGCTCGTCCGGGCTCTTGAGGTCGTGAACTCCGTGGCAGTCGGCGCACGTAGCAGCAGCGAGCGCACCACTGCGATTGCTGGTCCCGTGCACCGAGGCCGCATACGCTTCGTAGCTGGCCGGAAGCTTGACGATCTGGTCGGTCAGCAGCCCGGCCACGCCGTGGCACTCTGAACACGTGTCGGGCAATCGGACCTTGTGCGTCCTCGAGCGGGGATTTCTGGCCGCCAGGATCTCGTGGCTGCCATGGCAGCTGGCGCACGTGGGCGCTCGCGGGTTACCCCGTTCCAAAGCGTAGCCATGTAGGCTCTCAGCATATGTCTGCTGGACCGCGCTGTGGCAGGCGCCGCAGTCGGGAGACTCGATCTCGGTCGTGTGAGGAAACTCGGACCCCACCAGGTCCTGGTGGCACATGACACAGGACAGCCCGAGTGCTCCGTGAACCGAGCCGGTGAACTCGTCCTCACCGACGACGAAGCGCTCCGGATCCTCGAGCCCTTGAAACATCGAGGCCGACGAGTGGCACATCAGGCAGGTGGCATTGTCCTGCGCCGAAAGTGCCCTCGGCCCTGAAAGAAAGAGCGCCACCGCCGCAGCCGTCACTAGAACGCCCCATAACGCTCGCATGATCGCCCCTCCGGGCTGTGTTAGATCGGTTGAGACCGGTCCAGAAATACCGCTTGAGAATCGGACGGGATAGACCCTACCCAGCGGACTTGGCTGTGAGGACCCGCTCGACTCTGAGGATCAGAAGGGCAAGGTCCGTGCCGAGACGACCCCCCTAGGGGGGGACGGAATAGGGCGCTGTTTTGTTGGACTTAGAAGTTAATACCCCCTAGGGGAGGGCCACTCAGGGCGGTTCGCTGGTCCCGCCGGCAAGTTCTCGGGCCTGAGAGCGGGGCAACTTGCCCCGCCGGCCAAGGTCGGCATGCGAACCCGGGACACAAAGAAACACCCTGGAGTCCAGGTTCGGACCCCAGGGTGTGCTCGAGACCTTCAGGGAGCTTAGAGCGCGAAGATGAAGCCCGCTGTGAACGGGAAGTACATCGTGCCCTTCACCAACTCCGTGCCGTCGCTCGTCTTGAAATCGGTGAACGCGTATGCTGCCTGGCCGCTCAGTTCGATGGCGAACCTATCGCTTGTCCAGTAGAGGAACTTCAGTTGGGCAGCCACCGTCGCCACGGTCGCGTCCTTCTCGAACCCCGGATTGTTGGGATTGCTCTCGTCGATGTTCCAGTTCGAGGCACCGGCGCCGATCAGGCCGATCAGGTCCGGCTGTTCGTCCATACCGGAGATCAGGTTGACACCGAGCCATCCCATGACCGATGTGACCTTCCAGTTCGGGAGCGCGGCCGATCCCGACGTCCCCGCCGAACCGTCCATGATGGCGTAGTCGCCACTCACCCATATCGTGATCTTGTCCCCCAGCCCGAAGCCCGCTGCGGCGCCGAATGTGGGACCCGGGTCGACGAAGTCGGTCATATCGCCGGCCATGAGCTGGTAGCCACCACGCCCCTCGAGCAGGAATCTGCCGCCCGTCTGCGCGGAGACGTCACTCGCGATCAACGCGATCGCGGCGAGAGCCAACAAGCCAATCTGTAGCCTTCTCATCCCCATGATCTCCTTTTTATGGTGCTGTTTCGACTTCAAAGTGCTCGTTCATGACAGGGCTTACCGCCACCTTGATAGTGTGGGCAGCCCGCAGTGTCAAGACGTCGTCTGGAGATTGCCCAGCGGCCAATACTAGAAGCCCTGAGATCGTTGCATCCGGGCCCCGCTTCTCGCCCCTTATGCATCCTGAAGTCGGCCTACACAGGGACAATATTCCAGCTTGCCAGCTAGCCGCGGCCGGCGGCCCTCCCTTATGTTGACCTTGGAGACCACGAAGCGGACGACCACATAGGTTCGTATGGCGACACAACCCGCCTATCTGAATCTGGGAGCGGCCAGGCTACGGGACCGGGCCGAGCAAGCCGTTGCCGGACTGGCCGATTGTACCGCCTGTCCCAGGGACTGCCATGTGAACCGGCTGGAAGACAAGTGGGCGGCCTGCAAGACGGGTCGTCACGCCGTGGTCAGCAGCTGCTTCCCCCACATGGGCGAGGAAGACCCGCTACGCGGCTGGAACGGTTCAGGGACCATCTTCTTCTCCCACTGCAATCTCCGCTGCGTCTTCTGTCAGAACTTCGACATCAGCCAAAGCGTGAGGCCTGGGCCGGCCCAGCCCGGATCGACTCCGGAAGAGCTCTCGGGGATGATGCTGGGGCTACAGCAGCTGGGCTGCCACAACATCAACTTCGTGACCCCCGAACATGTCGTTCCGCAGGTGCTGGAAGCCCTCGCCCTGGCCGTAGAAGAAGGGCTGAGGCTTCCCATCGTCTACAACACCAGCGCCTACGATTGCATGGAGAGCCTGGAGCTGCTCGACGGGATCGTCGACATCTATATGCCCGACTTCAAGTACTGGTCGGAGGAAGCCAGCGCCCGGTACCTGAAAGCCGAGGACTATCCTGCGGCGGCGCGGACTGCGATCCGAGAGATGCAACGGCAGGTTGGGCCGCTGACCATCGATGCCGACGGGTTGGCGACGCGCGGGGTACTGATTCGACACCTGGTGATGCCCGGTGGGCTGGATGAGACGAGGGAAATCCTCGGATGGATTGCAACCGAGCTGGGCACCGACACCTACATCAACCTCATGCCCCAATACCGGCCGGCGGGTCGCGTCTGCGGCGACCACTACCCCGAGATCAACCGGCGACCCAGCACGCACGAGCTCAGAGAAGCCTACGAGATCGCCATCGATTTGGGGCTGACTCGATTGGACGAGCGGCGCCTCAGGGTACGATGATCGCCTTGGTCACCTTGAGGGCCGCCACGTCCGAGAGCGCTCGCCCGGCATCCTCGAGAGCGTAGCGGCCGCCAATCACACGGGCGAAAGGCAGTTGCTCGTGATTGCGGGCCAGCAGCCCCAGCGCCCGGTACAGGTGCCCGTAGTCCAGTCCCCAACGACCGCGCACGTCGGCGTGTTTGCGGTTGATGTCCACGTGCGGGTTGAGCGGTACCGAGCCCACGTCGGTGTAATGCCCGGCGATCACATAGGTGCCGCCGTCGCGGAGCAGCCTGAAACCCTCGGGGACGGCGTCTGCGTTACCGGCACACTCGATCGCCACATCGACGCCGCGGCCGCCCGTGAGATCGCGCACGACCGCCTCGCGCGCCGCCGGTGAATCGGTTCCCACCGACAGCGCCACATCCGCACCCAAGGCATGAGCCAGTTCGAGTCGTGCGGATGGATCGCCGATAGCGATGACCGTACCGGCGCCTCGAAGTCTGGCGAACGCGATGGCCGAAAGGCCGACGGGTCCCGTCCCCTGCACCAGCACCGTATCACCCATCGCCAGATCGCTGCGTTCCACGGCCGCGAACCCGGTGAACAAGCCGCAGCCGCCGCCGATGACATCGTCCGCTTCCAACGGTTCGGGCAACTTGAGAACCTGGACGCCGGGCTTCAGGTAGATCCGCTCCGCCCATCCGCCCAAGGGACCCTCGTTCGCCGAGTAGGTGATGCCATAGACGCGACGGCTGGGGCAGCGGTTCGGCTGCTGCGCGACCAGGCAGTAGTAACAGGAGTGACAGGTCTCGTGGACGTCATAGAAAGTGACCACGTCGCCGGGCGCCAGCGGCGTACCCTGCGTGTCGGCGGTCACCCCATTAGCCTCGAGCACGCGCCCCACGCTGATGTGGCCCGGTATGATCGGGTAGGGAACGCCGGCCAGTTGTCCTCGATGCAGGTGTACGTCCGTCCCGCAGACTTCGCTCGCCACCGTCTCCAGAAGAACACCGCCGGGTTCGATGAAGGGATCGTCGAGCTCCCAAATCTCGATCGACGCGTTCGGGGCCGTCATCACTGCCGCTTTGATTGGCATGCTACAGTCTCCGTTAGTGACCTGCGGCGTTACCGTCTTTTCGCGGATCCGATCCCGCGGCCCAACCGCACTCCAGCTTCATCACAGCCTGCGCTCCTCCGAACTGGATGGACTCGTTCGGCAGTATGACATGGCCCATCGCCGTCAGCTTCTCGCGGACTGTGTCACCGATGGCAGGTTCGAGGGCTACCTCCCGCCCCACCACGTGACTGAAGCGCGGTGCGTCAATCGCCGCCTGAAGGTCCATTCCGAACACGAGGAGGTTGCAGAGGAGCTGTATATGACCCTGAGGCTGGAAGTACCTTCCCATCACCCCAAAACTCAGCCACGGTTCTTCGCCGCCATCCGTCGAAGGAACCGTCACGATGGCCGGGATGATAGTATGGAACGGCCGTTTGTGCGGCGCCAGCGTGTTGGCGCGACCGAGCTCGAGCGTGAAACCCGCACCTCGGTTCTGGAGCGCGAACCCCGTTCCGGGGACTACGACCCCCGAACCGAAATCCCAAAAGATGCTGTTGATGAACGATATCATGTTTCCGTGCCGATCCGCCGCGCTCAGGCAGACGGTCTCGCTGGTGGTGACAGCCGCACCGGGGTCCACGCGTTCGGCAGCTGTTTCGGGGTCGATCAGCCCGCGACGAGCGTTCACGAATTCATCCGACAGAAGATCGTCGGAAGCGATGCTCATGGCTTCGGGATCGCCGACCCAGTGGGCCAGGTCGGCGAACGCCAGCTTCTTCGCTTCGATGAGGTGATGAAGATACTCTGCGGAGTTGTGCCCCATCCCCTTGAGATCGAATCCTTCGAGAACGCGCAACATCTCCAGGGCCGCCACTCCCTGCCCATTGGGCGGAAGCTCCCATAGACGATATCCTTTGAAATCCACGCAAACCGGCTCGACCCAAGTCGCGCGATGATCCTCGAGGTCTTCGAGCGTAAGGAAGCCGCCCAGCTCGCCCACTCTCTCGACGATGCGGCGTCCCAACTCGCCGCCGTAGAGCGTTGCAGGTCCGTCTTCGGCGATCTGACGGAACGAAAAGGCGAGCTCTGGATTCCGGAACCGTTCGCCGGGGCCCGGCGCGCGGACACCATCGATCAAATAGGTCGATCGCGCACCCTCGTCATGCTGGATTCTTTCCACCCGGTTCGCCCACTGACGAGCGATGATCGGGGTGAGAGAGAACCCGTCTTCGGCTAGCTTGATTGCGGGTTGAAGCGCTCGAGACAGGCTGAAAGTGCCGAAGCGCTCCAGGAGCAGCGCCCAGCCGGACAGGGCGCCCGGTACCGTGATGGACTCGGCGCCTTCGGTCGGTACGCTCGTGCGGCCGCGCACTCGAAGCTCCTCCGGCCTCATCAGGGACCCCGATCGACCGCTCGCGTTCAACCCAACCAGGCCGCCCTCTTCGGCCGACCAGAGGATCGCAAACACATCCCCGCCGAGGCCGGTCATGTGGGGTTCGACCAAAGCGAGCACGGCCGCCGCGGTCACGGCGGCATCGACGGCGTTACCGCCCTCCCGAAGCACGGCAAGCCCAGCTTGGCTGGCAAGGGGTTGGCTGGTGGCGACGGCGCCGTTCGGGGCGAACAGCGTGGTGCCCCTCGCGCTGTCCGGGATCGGCTTCCGCGGACTGGATTCGGAGACCATGGTCGGCGCCGACGCTTCTCCTAATTCGCGTCCTTGAGCGTCAGTTCCACGCGACCGGTCTTGACGTTGACCCTCAAGTCGGCGCTGAGACCGTAAGCGATGGCCGCCGCCTTGATCATCGTAATTTCGTTATCGTGAAGCTCATCGTCCGCGCTGGCGATATCTACGAGGTCCCGGATGACAGCCCGTAGCTTTTCTTTGTTGTCACCCATCAGCCTTGCGACGTTCACCGCGGACTGCAGATAAACCGCGTAACGGTTCTCGTGCGATCCGAGGGACTCGTACAACGAGATCACTTCGCCCCAGATCTTTTCGAACTGCTCGACCGACACGTTCGGCATCCACTGGCCGAATTTTCGCATGAACGTGCGCTGCTCTTCCGGGTCCAGCTCGTTATCGGCGAGATGGGCGATCCCCAGATACAGGTTGACGAGGTCATGCGCGGGACTCCATTCACCAGACATCATCGCTCCTTCACCCAAGAAAGCAGGTTGCCAAGGAGTCTCACGTGCAACCATCAGGCTTCCTCCTTATACCACCCGACTCGTACACTCTAGCGAAGGTAGACGACTTCACCGCCTACTAGTGTATACAATACACTGCCATCGAAAAGCTCTTCGGGCCTCGTGCTTCCGACGACGAGCGGGTCGATGTCGAACACGGTGATGTCCGCCCACCGCCCAGGTTCCAGAACACCCGTGTAGCCTTCAAGAAAAGCGGAGAACGCCGACCAGACGCTGTAGCCGCGCACCGCCTCCTCCGCGCTCATGTTCTGCTCAGGGTGCCAGCCGCCGGGGGGCTGGATCTCCTTGTCACGCCGGGTTATCGCCGCATGCAATCCATAGAAGATATCGTGGTCGGAGCCGGGGAGGTCGGCGTTGAACGTCAACGGAACCCCAAGCAATCTCATCGTCCGCCACGCGTAGGCCCCCTTCACCCGCTCCGGACCCAGCCGATCCTCCGCCCAGGTCTTGTCCTCCACGGCGTGAGGCGGCTCCATCGACGCGATGAGGTCGAGTTCGGCGAACCGCTCGAAGTCGTCGGGATGGACGACTTGCGCATGTTCGATCCGGTGGCGGCTGTTTCGGGCATCGGGATGTTCTTCGAACACCCACTCGATGAAATCCAACGTCTCACGGTTGCCGGCGTCTCCGATCGCGTGCGTTCCGATTTGAAAGCCGGCCGCCATCATCTCTTCGATGAGGCCCTCGTCGAAGCCGTAGTCTTCCCCGCTCACACCCGTGTGGCCGGGCAAGTCAGAGTAGTCCTCGAGCAGCTTGGCGCCACGCGAGCCGAGGGCTCCGTCGTAGAAAGCTTTCACCGAGCGAGTGTACAGCATTCCATCCGGTTCGCTGTCGTGGCCGCGCTCGAGCCATTCCCGCAGAAGCGGCTCGTCGCTGCCCCTCAGCATCGCATAGATCCGGATCGGCAACCGCCCCTCTCGCTCTAGCTTCTCGAACACGGCCATCAGGTCGGCGTCGGCGCCGGCCTCGTGGATGGCCACATAACCGGACGCGGCCATGGCCTCCAAGCCGGTCAGGACTCGCGCCTCGAGTATCTCCTGGGTGATTACCGGTATCGCCTCATCGGCCAGATCTGTCGCGTTGTTGATGAGTATGCCGGTAGGCTCACCGGCCCAGTCGACGCGAATCTCGCCGCCCACGGGAGCCTCCGTCTCACCCGTGATGCCGGCCTCCTCGAGCGCCTTCTGATTCAACAAGGCGGCGAACCCGTGAAGGCCTCTCAGAACCACGGGGTGGTCAGGGACGCGCTGGCTGAGCAGCCTGTTGTTGGGGTAACGATCCGCCCACGCCCCCTCGTCCCAACCCCAACCGATGATCCACTCCCCCGGCTCGACCCCCGTCGCCCGTCGCGCCACACGCTCCACCATCTCTTCTTCGGCCGTGACGTCCACGAGATTCACGCGTTCGAGGTTGGCGCCCAGGCCGGCGATGTGCGTGTGCGAGTCCACGAAGCCGGGCATGATCGTCGCGCCGTCGACGTCGATGATCTCGGTGTCGCGGCCTCGATAGGCCTCGGCCTCATCGCGACTGCCGACGAACGCGATCACACCGGCACGGATCGCCACAGCTTCCGCATCGGGATGCCAACCCTCGGCATCGAAGGGCGCGTTCGGCGCCGGCGTTCCGTCCGGCGCCGGATCGTCCCACGTGAAAGTGTAGACGCGGCCATTGACCAAGAGCACATCCGCCGGCTCCACGTCGCTCTCCACGCTGCAGCCGATGCCGGCCAGCAGCAGGATGAACGCGATCGTGTACCCGCGACGCCACGAAGCGCCCGTCATGCCTTGTGAACCACCTTCAACGGTCAGCATCCGTATCCTCCCGCTTCATCAGCGCTGGACGGTCTGCCGTCACTGACCTTCGGCAACGGCCGTGCTCTCTTCCGCCCCCGGCCGTACCGGCCAACCCGCACGCAGATCGTTCCAATGCAGCATCGTGTTGAACACGAGGGCGTGGGTTCCGCGCGTCTGCCAGCGCCAGAACGGCCGGTTCGCGAACAACACCACGTGCCCCTCGCCAACGGGCACATCGAGAACCGCCGGAGCACCTGCGATCTCGCTCTCCCCGCGCAACATGCCGCTCATCATGATGTCCTTCTCAGCAAAGCTCAACACCGTACGCGGCACTTCCTTCTCCCAGTACTCGTCCTTCATCCAATCGGGGATGAAGGAACTGCTCAGGTCCTTGCTGACCTCGAAGACCGGGGTCTGGTTGAAATAAACCGCCATGGTTTCGGGGTAGCCGTAAACGATTGGGCTGGCTCCGTCATCGACGACGGCCTTGAGTATCGTACCTCGGGCCTGCAGTTGAGTCGTGCGCCTGATGCTGACACGCCGAGTCAATGCCATCTGGATGGGGAACGCGGCGGTTCGCCCTTCCGTGATGAACACCCCGCCTCGCTCGACGAACGCCTTCAGGTTCCTCAGACCTTCGTAGCCCATGCCGCGGCGCACGTCTTCGGTCTGGTCGATGATCCCGATCGCCGAGTACTCCGGGCTGTTCTCCCAGGGGACCGGCGGCCCGGCTTCGGTCGTACCGGCGACCAGCGTCTGGGGATTGGCTCGACTGCTCGGCATGATGATGACGTCCAGCGTCGACAGGTCGTAAGTCGCCAGGTCCTGTTCCGACAGGTAGGTGTACGGAATTCCGATATGATCGAAGGCGAACCGCCACCATCCGGCGTCCTGAGGTGTCGATACCCACGTGTGCACCAGTGCGACGCGCGGTGTTTCGACTTCGTGAACGGCCACGTCCGGCTGCCGACCGACCCCGTGCACCGAGATGTTCAACTCGCTCGCCACCGCCTCGATGCGATCGCCGAGGTCTTCGGGGTTGCCGTCGGCGGGAATGATGTAGCTTCCCGCACTGTAATCCCTCTTATCGGCCACGAACCCGCCTTCGGCTGCGAGCATGGTCACATCGCTCAACCTGAAACGGAACAGGGTGAAGTTGTCGTCGGTGGTGTTGTTGACCAGGTAGTAGTCGCGTCCCTTCCGATCCAGCCCGCCGGCGATACCCAGCGGCTGTGTCACCTGCCGCATGTCGGCTGACAAGATGTCCGGATCATCCACCTTGATGGCCTCGACGTGATGCAGGAACGGCAGGGTCCATCCCGTGTCGTCGTAGGGCGGTGTCGCGTTTCTCGGGAACTCCTGCACGTCCAACAAGACACGCACCAGGACCCGGTAGGGCTGGTCCGATCTCACGACGTAGGAACCGGCCGACGCTTCGTTCGGGCCATCGCTACCCGCCTTCGACTCCCATTCCAGATCCTCCTCTGCCACGTGCACTTCGACACCCTGCTCGATCAGCAGCGCCACCAGGTCCTCGGTGGCTTGAGGACGCCGTTGAGCGCGGGGAATGACCCAGGCGAAGGGCGCTTCGCTCTTCCCCCGCTCCACCGCCCGCACGCCTCGCAGGTAAAAGTTCTCGACGAACTCGCTGCCCTTCTCGGCGGTGTAGTTCAGCGCCACGAGCACACCACTCTCCATGTAGTTGGTGTTGTTTCGCAGAGACCACGTCGCCTTCTTCGGCGGTGGGTTCGGCCGGTACCACTCCCGGGTCGTCACCGAGGCACGAAGCTCGCGCTCCTTCGTGTCGGCCCCGCGGTTGCCCAGGGTCTCGTAGAAGCGGCCGATGCTGTTCCGCGTGTTGGCGATCCACATCAGGTAGTTGGCCGCCCAACCCGTGTAGAAGGCGTGGGTCCACACGCCGGGCATCCCGCGCTTGGTCAACTGCGTGACTTCCTCGTGAGCCAGGTTGTGCCACTCGTCGATCGTGAGCGCGTCGAGTTCCTGGTTGTAGGGTCCGGTACCCGTCGACGTATAGAGGAAGTACCCCGACTCGTGCAGGTCGTGCATGACCGTCGGCTTCCAGTAGTCGTACCGGCGCAGAAGGTTGCGCGTCAGGTCGAGTGCAAGCCCGAACCCGTCGCGGTTGTTGTCGTGGGCCACGTACTTGCCCCAGTACGGAAGTCCCGGCCCCACATCGTTGTTCGCCTTGTAGTACCGGTAGACGTCGACCATGCGATCGCGACCGTCCGCTTCGACCACGGGCATGATGATGGTGATGACGTTCCGGCGGATCGACTGGATCATTTCCGACTCGTCCACCGCCAGCCGGTAGGCCAGTTCCATCAGCATCTCCGGCGGCCCCGTCTCCGGCGAGTGGAGCCCTCCGGTCAGGTAGTAGACGGGCTTGGCCCCGGCGATGATCGTCGCGGCCTCGTCCTCCGACAGCGGACGAGGGTCGGCCAGCTGATTCAGGTAGCCCCGGTATCGCTCCAGGTCGGCCAAGACCGACTCGTCGGCGACGATCACCTCGATCATCTCTCGACCTTCCTCGGTCGTTCCGACCACGCGGACCTCGACCCTGGGCGAAGCGGCGGCCAGTGTCCGCATGTACCCGTAGATCTCGTCCGTGTCGTGCAAGATGTTCGGCGCGCCGATGATCTCGCCGAAGTGGTCCAGCGGCGACGGCACCGTCGGTGAACTCGGGAGGTAATCCACGAGGTCGCTCAGGAAGCTCGGGTCCGTGGTGTAGCGCCTGATGCGCTCGGCGTACTCGGCATCGTCCTGCGCGAAGGCGGGCGATGCGGCTACCACGCATACGATCAAGCCCACAACGAGTGTAACAGCGCGACGGCGATCCATGGCACCCTCCGTGCGACACGGTGATCGATTTTTCGATTTGGCCGGCGATGCACCGGAATGTAGCCCGCAGCCGCGAGGTCGGCTATGCGGAGCTCCCGGCACGACTTGATACCGATCCCCGCGGTCCGCTAGGTTAGCTGTTCCTGATGCTCACCTGGTGCGGAATGAGGGTATCCTGGAGGACGGATGACGACCTATAAAATCGGGAACATTCCCGGCGATGGTATCGGACCCGAAGTGGCTCGCGAGGGCCTGAAGGTTCTGGAAGCCGTCGCAGAGCTCGAGGGCTTCAAGTACGAGCTCATCGACTACCCCTACAGCGGCGCCTACTACCTCGAGACCAAGGAACTGGTCCCCGAGAGCGTGATCGACGAGTGGGGCACGCTCGACGCCGTCCTGCTGGGGGCCATCGGTCACCCCGACACGGAGCCAGGGCTCGTGGAGCGTTCGGTGATCCTGGGGCTGCGTTTCGGGCTGGACATGTACGTCAACCTGCGTCCCATCAAGCTCTACTCGGAGCACATGTGCCCGATCAAGAACAAGACACCCAAAGACATCGATTTCGTCGTCGTTCGCGAGAATACCGAGGGCATGTACTCGCAGATCGGCGGGCACCTGAAGAAGGGCATGACCGACGAAG
>Ga0209536_100014177_pt1 | contig 11463 bp, 11 predicted proteins | sample DeeMarSeWOR28_12_FD_187461 | JGI IMG/M metagenome (GOLD analysis project Ga0209536, IMG submission 187461) | Marine sediment microbial communities from White Oak River estuary, North Carolina - WOR-2-8_12 (SPAdes) (version 2) | ecosystem: Environmental > Aquatic > Marine > Intertidal zone >... | reverse complement strand
TCTGGCCGTCAACCATCGGGAACATTTTTTTATTGCCCCGGATAATGGTGTTTTGACCCTTTTGCTGAATGCCGAAAAATCTGATACGATTATCAGAGTAGACAAACCAGATTATTTTTTAGAACCGCTAAGTTCCACATTTCATGGGCGAGATATTTTTGCAGCGGTCGGCGCACATCTGAGCTGCGGAACAAAACTGGATGCGCTTGGCGCCAGAACAGATGTTAAGGATATTGTGCGGATAAAGGAGTTGAATTGCCGTATTTCGCAAAGCGGCGAACTTATCGGAAAGATCGTATCGATTGATCATTTCGGAAACTTAATAACCAATATCGATTCAATCAGCCTGGCTGCCTTTTGCCAGACGAGCGCTTTATTGCATCCGCACATTCACATCGGCTCTTTTGTAATTTGCGGCCTGTCCGATACGTATACCGATGCAGCACCGACAGCGCCGCTAGCGCTAATTGGCAGTCGAAACTATTTAGAAATCGCCGTAAACGGTGGTAATGCCAAAGAAAATTTGAAGGCTCAAAAAGGAGATGTCGTAAGGCTAACGCTATCATAAACCATGAACCATGAGTATTCATAAACCTAAAAAATCAAAACGTCCGGGTGCTGACAGACGCTGGACGCTATTATTTATTGGTGATCACGGCAATGTGATCACTTTAAAGCATTTTAAGGCTATTGTGATGGTGATCGGGTCATTATTTTTCCTCGCTGTTGTTTTTGCGATAGTGCTTTTTTTCCAAAATCAAGGGGCCCTCAGACAAAATAAAGACCTGCAAAAAAATTTCACGGATGCGAGAAAACAGATAGAGAAGTTGCGCCACGAAAAAGAAATTTTAATGGCTCGCCTGGTTCGGGCTGAAGCCAAGACGAAAGAAAACGTTGCCGGGGAACGGCAAATTCCCCAGAAAACGAAGGTCGCTCAACCGACAGCACCCTCGCCACAAGTGGCGTCGAAACCGAAACCGGTCAAAACAGTTGAAAAAAAATCCGCTGTCCCGCAAGCCGCCCCACCCGAATCCGCAACGGCTGAAATGGATGAGGCCGAGCCGGTTATCAGCGTGGCTTTGGAAAATTTTAAGGTCTCGCGTGAATCAGGTGATAAAAACCTAAATGCGCAGTTTAAAATAAAAAATACCAGCAAGGGACCGGCGCCACAACGAGTCGCCGGTCGGATCGTTGTCGTGTTAAAGGGAGATGATCTTCAAGTGGATCAATGGTTGGTAATGCCGGCGGTGGGTCTTGCCGGAGACAAACCTTCCGGAAAGAGAGGGAAAAGTTTTTCAATACAGCGGTTTTACACCATGAACTTAACATCCATAGCGCCCAATTATTCAGATCAGTTTCAATTTGCCGTTGTCTACGTTTTTGGCAAAAGCGGCGAGTTGTTATTGGAACAGGAGTTTTCGGTCGAATTGCCGCCGGTGACCGTACCGCCGGCGGCTGCGCCTTCTGCCTCACCTGCCCCCGAGAAAAAGCCTTCTACGCCCACAGCATCTGAGAAAACGACTTCCTCCCCTGCAGCTTCCGCGCAAACGCCTTCGAGCCCAAAGCCAGGCGGTGAAGCCCCTGAAAGCGGAGACACCTCGGATTCCTTAGAAAATGTGCCGTCTGTCTGGTAGGGACAGAAAACAGAAAATAGGTGTCAGGGAAAACAAGGACTGAGTGCTGAGGACTGGGGACTGGTCAAAAAAGCCTGCTTGGCGGCCGACCCTTTCAACATGACGTGTCGTTTTCCGCCATGAATCGTCCTCCTGGGACCATGAGTTGTCGTTTTCCGCCATGAACTGGCAAGATCTTTTTCGCCCCCTTCTATTTCGATATACCTCAGTCCTCAGCACTCGGTCCTCAGCCCTATTTTTTCAGACCTGACACCCGACACCTGCTTGCCCGTATAGACCCTTAGGCGAAGGGGGGAAACCCGCCATCTCTTATGAATTGCCCGCTTCGAATTCACCTAAAAACGCTGCCATTTCGACCCGGATATTTTCAAAGTTTTTAAATGTGAGGTCCTTGAAGTTCAGTCTTAGCGTTTGCCGAAGAATTTGAAATATTTCAAGATAATTCAGCAATATGCGTTTTTGCCATTTCAAACCGAGACTGGCTGCATAGGTGCGGATATCTTCCTCAGAACCCTCGATCTCCAAAAACGTTCCATAAGGCATGGTGTCCAGATAAAATCCTGTCTGATCCAGGATAAGCGTTTCGCGCCATTTTTCGTAAAGTTGCTCAGGGTGGAGACCCAGATTTTGCAAAATTCGATTCATGGTTTCAAAATCGCTGACTTCTACCTCCAGTTCATTGAAGACTTTAAATTCCGTGCTGGCAACCGGCGGACTGGATTTATATGTTAGCATCGTCTTTGTATCTCGGCGCAAGCGCAGAAGCGATTTTTTTCTGATCAGCGTGTTGTTTTGATCTTCATAGCGAACATTGTTCTCAAAGACGCGACCCTTCGATTCAGCACCCAGCGCCAATATGGCTCGCTGCATGCTTTCGATGTCGCGCAAATAAAATTTTACCTCTATTTCAAGCTGTTCCATTTTGCGTTTATCCTGTTTATTTTATACATTTTGGACTTAATTCGCTTCGCACACAACTGGAATAATGGAATGGCGGAATGATGGAATATTGGGTTTCTAACTCATCTCATTGAAAAATATCACAATCCTGGAGATAAACCAATCATGGAGCGAAAAAACATCAATCACCATTAATCCAGATTCAGCGGTTACTCGGTTTTGACCATTATTCCAAAGTTCCATTATTCCAACATTCCGGGATGACACTACAAATTGAAATTACCGCAATAATTGCCGCCAAATCATATTGGGGATTTTCTAAACGCAAAAAAATAATTGACTTGTAAAGGATCAGTTTAATTTTTTTCTTGACATCACGTGAGTTTTTTTTTAAATTCGCTGGATTATTCAATATGAGAAGTTAGGAGTTTACCGAGGTGAAAAAATATACATCTAGCGCAAAAAGTTCGGATAACCCGCAGAAATGGTTCGTTGTCGATGCAAATGGGGCTGTGCTGGGCCGACTGGCTTCCCAGGTAGCCCATAGATTGCGAGGCAAACATAACCCTATGTTTACGCCCCACACGGACACCGGTGATTGGGTAATCGTCATCAATGCTGAAAAAATTGTCCTGACCGGCCGAAAAATGGATCAGAAAATGTATTACCGTCACAGCGGATATATCGGCGGTCTTAAACAGATGACCGCAAAAGAGCTTCTGGAAAAAAAGCCGCAAGAACTTGTCCGCTCGGCAGTTAAGGGAATGCTGCCCAAAAACAAACTCGGACGCCGCCTGTTTAAAAAGCTGAAAGTGTACACCGGAAACGCCCATCCGCATGAGGCCCAACAGCCTGAGATGATACAAATTTAATAAAGACTTTCAAACGATCATTTTTACTTTTGAGGAAATCAATGGAAAAAGAAAACATTTATTACGCCACCGGAAAACGAAAAAGCGCCATTGCCCGGACGTGGCTGACGCCTGGAACCGGTGAAATCAGCATTAATAATCGCCCCGTCGAGGCATACTTTCCAGTTGAAACATTGCGAAACGAACTGCTGGAGCCGTTTAAATTAACCAATACAACCGGATCCTTTAACGTAAAAGTCAGTGTCACAGGCGGTGGCATTGCCGGTCAGGCCGGCGCAGTCCGCCACGGTATTACCAAGGCGCTCATATTGACGGATGCAGATTTGAGAATTCCGCTGAAAAAAGCCGGGTTTGTCAAGCGCGATCCGCGGGTCAAAGAAAGAAAAAAATATGGTCAAAAAGGAGCCCGGGCGCGATTTCAATTTTCAAAACGTTAAAACGCATTTTAATATCTTGCTAAAAAGGGGACAGGCTGCTGCCTGCCCCCTTTTTTTAATAGAAAAACATGTCCCCGGTTTTAATTTATTCCAGAAGCGGCACTTGAGACCATGCGAGTTTTTAAAATAATGCTCAGCATCAGGCAGCCTGCGGCCGTCAGCGTACAAACCCAGAATGCCATCTGGAAAGCCTCTGGCGGATAAGCGCTATTGATGCGCCCCACATGGTCTAAAACGGCGCCCGTCAGTACCTGGAAAACCGCAATCCCGAAAAATGGGGCAGGATTCATCACTCCCGAGATAAAACCCATGGTCTGCGCCGAAGTGCTCTCTCTGACCAATGCCCACAAAACAGACAGCCAGCCGCCGGTCAAGGCACCCATGGCGAAAAACAAAATCACCAGTTCCTTTACGCTTAGGATTTGCGCCCGCAAGGCTAGTATCAGCCAGAAGAATGCAATGGCTGCCGTCAGTCCAATGAAAAGGTGCGGTTTTTTGGCGTGAATCCGATCAGCAATCCATCCAAAAATTGGGGCGCCCACGATGAAGCCGACCGGCAGTACCATATTCAACTGACTGGCTTGCAGCCGATCTGCCGGCAGCACCGACATCAGATAAGGCGTAGCCCAGAGCCCCTGAAGCGTTACAAAGATTCCATAGATGCCGAAAAACATCCCAAACAGCACCCAAAATTTGATTGATGTCAAGATGGATCGGATCTGCTTGCGAATCGTTGCGGGCTTTTCAGCATGATTTTTATCATCGCCAGCAGGCGAATCATAATCCCGGGTGAATAACAAAACAACAAACGCCAGTGAAATCGTGATCGCGGCAATCAAAAAAAAACTTATTCGCCAGCCAAATGCCTTTGAAGACAAAGCCAGAGGGGTGGTTGCCACGATGGCTCCCGTGTTGCCGATTGCCATCAGCAGTCCCGTCATCGTGGTAAATTCTTTTTGGCGGAACCATTGGGAAAATGCTTTTAATGCCGGCACATAGACACCGCCGACGCCGAATCCTATGAGTCCACGGCCGATAGCAGCCCAGGTAATGGATGGAGCCAACCCAAAAAGGATGCATCCCAGCGCTGCGACTAAAGACCAAAATCCGACAACCCGCCTGGGCCCCAGGCGATCAGCCAGATATCCGACCAGCGGCTGCTCCAGAGCATATGCATAAAAATACATGGAAGACATCAGTCCCAGCGCGGTTGCATTGGTTTGAAAAGAAACGATGAGATCCGGGGCAACCACCGATGTGGAAACGCGATGAAAAAGAACAAAGAAATAGACCGCGGCAAAGGCGCCAAAGACGACCCAGCGATGGGGATCTGTTGCTGAATGTTGCGAAGCGGGATTCAAAATAATTTCTCCAGAAAATGGGTGTCGATGTCTCCCTGGATGAAATCCCTATCCTGAAATACCCGTTGATGAAAGGGAACCGTGCTTTTAATGCCCTCGATCCGGAATTCAGAAAGCGCTTCTTGCATGCGTTTAATTGCCATCGGCCGATCTTCAGCCCATACGACCAGTTTAGCGATCAGGGAATCATAAAACGGCGATATTTCGTAGTGGTTAAAGATGTGGGTATCCACCCTGACACCCGGACCGGCAGGCAAAGTGAGATGGGTAATTTCACCGGGTGACGGTATAAAGTTATTTGCCGGATCAGCCGCATTAATGCGGCACTCCATGGACCACCCGTTCAGGTGGATTTCATCCTGCACGATTGATAATTTTTCGCCGGCTGCCAGCAAAATCTGTTGCTGTACGATATCGATTCCGGTAACCAGCTCGGTTACCGGATGTTCCACCTGAAGCCGGGCATTAATTTCCATAAAATAAAAGTTTTTGTTTTTATCCACCAGGAACTCCATGGTACCGGCATTGCTGTAGCCGACCGAACGGGCCGCCTGAATTGCAGCGTTTGCCAGTTTTTGCCGCAGGCTCTCATCGACAAAAGGTGAAGGTGACTCTTCAATCAGTTTCTGGTATCGCATCTGGATACTGCATTCTCTTTCGCCCAGGAACACATAATTGCCGAAACGATCCCCGATGATCTGAATCTCGATATGCCGGGGCTTTTCGATATATTTTTCGAGATAGAGGTCCGGATCGCCGAAGGCCGCCCGGGCCTCTGCGGAAGCCACCGCAAAACCGTCTAAAAGCCCTTCTTTATCATAGGCGATGCGCATGCCTCTGCCGCCCCCCCCGCCGGAGGCCTTGAGGATGACCGGATAACCGACATCTGCGGCAACATCCAGAGCTGCCTGCGGCGAGGCCAGGATATCTTCACTACCCGGAATGACCGGAATACCCAGTGCCGTCAACTTTTTGCGGGCGGCCGATTTATTGCCGGCCGTGGCAATGCACGCGGCCGGCGGGCCGATGAATATCCGCTTGCTTTCGGCACAGGCACGGGCGAAAGCTTCGTTTTCAGATAAAAAACCGTAACCCGGATGAATGGCATCGACGTTTTGATCCGTTGCCGCCTGAATGATGCGATCCATATTCAGATAGCTTTTGCGGCTCAATGCCGGACCGATGTGAACCGCTTCATCGGCTTGTTTAACGTGCAGGGCGTCTGCATCTGCATCCGAAAAGACAGCGACGGTTTTGATTCCCATTTCGCGGCAGGCCCGGATGATCCGGACGGCAATTTCTCCCCTGTTGGCGATTAAAATTTTGTTTAAAGCCATAACCTTTTCCTTTATCCGGCCTGGATGCTCATCGATTTTCCAGCGATTGAAGAAATATATTCAAATCAAATCAGGTGCACGATGTCAATTGTTCATATTTTTTTATTTTGTAATACCCATTGATTTATGGCATATGCTAGAATATTTTTAAATTTGTTTCCACTCACTTAAAATTTGGACGCATGGGGGGTTGCGACGATGTCGGTTAACAAAATTGATATGAATTCAGATGTAGGGGAAAGTTTCGGGAATTATAAACTGGGAATGGATGAAGCGGTCATTCCGTTAATCAGCTCAGCCAATATTGCTTGCGGCTATCATGCCGGCGATCCTCACGTCATGCGGCACACCATTGCCATTGCGAAAGAACATGGCGTGGCAGCGGGCGCCCATCCGGGGTTTCCGGATTTGATCGCTTTCGGGCGGCGAAATATAGACGCCTCCTTGGATGAGATCAAAGATTATGTCACCTATCAGATCGGTGCCCTGAAGGCATTTACAACCGCTCTGGGAATGACGCTACAGCATGTAAAGCCGCATGGGGCCTTGTACACAATGGCGGTCAAAAACATGGAAATCTGGGATGCCGTTGCTGAAGTCCTGGCAGCAGTTGACCCGGAACTGATACTGTTCGTACTGGCGGGTCCATGGCGGGAAGATCTGAAGGCGATTGGCGCCAAACACGGAATTCGCATTGCATTTGAATTCTTCGGAGATCGCGCTTACAACCGCGATGGATCGCTGGTTTCGCGCAAGTTGCCGGGTGCGGTGATTCACGATCATAAGCAGGTCGCAGAAAAGGTTCTAAAATTGGTCAAAGAGGGCAAAGTCGTTTGCATCGACGGAACTGAGATTGAACTTTCGGCTGAAACCATTTGCGTGCATGGGGACAACCCAGCGGCTCTGGAGCTGGTTAGAAACATCCGTATGTCTCTGGAGGAAGCGGGTGTGGAGATTGCACCACCGGCAACATTTCTGTGAAATCGTATGCTATTCAGTAGACCCAAATTTCGAATTATGGGAGACCGCGGCCTTCTTGTAGAGCTTGGCGATGAGATCAGCCGGCCGATCAACCAAAAAGTGCGTGCGCTTTTTATCGGACTGGCAGGCCAGGACCTTAAAGGAATAAAGGAGCTGGTTCCCGGCTACCGATCGCTGATGGTGGTTTATGATCCGTTGGTCGGTTCGTTGAGTTCTTTGAAATCTCAGATTATGGGCATCTGGGATACGGTGGATGAAACACAGTTGCCCAGCCCCCGCATCGTACAAATACCGGTCGTTTATGGTGATGAATTCGGGCCGGATCTGGAGTGGGTTGCCAGTTACCTGGGGATGACTCCCGAAGAGGTTATTCGTCTGCACATCCAACCGACCTATCAGGTGTATATGATCGGTTTTATGCCGGGATATCCGTATATGGGAGAAGTGGTGGATTCGCTGATAACACCACGTCGGGAAACGCCGCGAACCCATGTTATACAAGGCTCGGTTGGAATCGCCCAAAGACAAACCGGAATTTACCCGGTGACAAGCCCGGGGGGCTGGCAAATCATCGGCAGAACGCCGATTCGATTATTTGATCCTCAAAAAAATCCGCCTTCTTTTTTAGAGATGGGAGATCAGGTAAATTTTTATCCCATAGCAGCCGAGGAGATGTGAAGATGGCTGCCGTAAAGAGCATTGAAGTCCTATCTCCCGGACTCCAGACCACCATCCAGGACCTCGGCAGATTTGGGTATGGCCATTATGGCGTGCCCGCCAGCGGCGCATTGGATTCTTTTTCACTGCGGATCGCCAACCGGCTGGTTGATAATTCAGAAAATTTTGCGTGTATGGAGACCACCTTGATAGGGTTGCGATTAAAGGCGCTAACCGATGTTTGTGTTGCCGTCACCGGTGCTGACTTACAATTGCAGGTCAACAAACAGCCTTTGAAAATGTGGTGTTCCCATGTTGTAAAAAAGGGGGATATCCTATCATTTATCGGTCCCCGTAGCGGTTGCCGCGCATACATTGCTGTTGGTGGCGGTATCATCACGCCGTTCGTACTTGGCAGCCAGTCAACCAACCTTTTCTCCGGCTTTGGTGGTCTCGAAGGGCGTTCGCTGCAAAAGGGAGATTATTTATTCATCGATTCACCTCAGACGAAACTGTCGATGGCGGGACGTTCGCTTAAATCTCAATGGATTCCGAAATATCCGAGCGCATGGCCACTGAGAGTTGTATGGGGGCCGCAGGATAGTGATTTTACAAACAAAGGCAGGCAAACGTTAACGCATACCGTATACAGGGTTTCATCCCAGTCCGATCGTAGCGGTATCCGCTTAGAGGGGGCAGAAATTCAAAGAAAAAGCGACACAGCCGAATCCATTATATCCGAAGGTTTGATTTCAGGATCAATTCAGGTGCCGGGTGACGGCAAGCCGATTATTATTCTGGGGGAAACCGTTAGCGGGGGGTACCGCAAAATTGCAACGATCATAAGCGCTGATCTGCATCTGCTGGGACAAATTAAGCCTGGAGATGAAATTCAATTTGCAGCCGTATCTCTGGCAGAGGCGTATCGCGCCTTAGAAGTGGTTTCAAAACCCCATCTAAGGCCCAATGGCTGCGTTGCAGACCTCCGATAAATGCTCACATACCCATGTATGCTGCGCTTTCTCGATCGGCCTGCGCCTTGCTCTTGAACCTTATCTGAGGTTTTGAAACCACTTCTAGATAAACCGGCACACACGGTCAATAACCTTAGCGCTCTCTTAAATTCCTAGGAAAGCTTCCCTGAACATATCACTTTCCAAAAGCATTTTTCCGGAGCCCTCACCGACAATTCGACCCGTCTGAAGGACATATCCGCGATCGGCAAGGTCCAAGGCTTCACGAACGTTTTGTTCGACCAGCAAGACGGTAAGGCCTTCTTCTTTTAGTTTGCGGACGGTATCCAGAACTTCGTCTACCAGAAGCGGTGCCAGGCCCAGCGAGGGCTCGTCCAGCATCAAGATATGGGGTCTGGACATCAGGCCGCGGCCGATGGCCACCATCTGCTGCTCGCCCCCGGACAGAGTGGATGCAGGTTGTTTGCGGCGCTGCTCGAGAGCTGGAAAGAGTTCATAAACGAACGCCAGATTTTTTTGTATCTGTTGCGGATCATTCAGTACGTATGCGCCCAGATAAAGGTTCTCCTCTACCGATAGCGGGCTAAAAAGCATCTTTTCTTCGGGCACACATACGATGCCCATACGCACAATTTCTTCGGTTCTCAGCTTTTGGATTTGCCGCTTCTTAAAAAGAATGCGACCTTCAAAGGCGGGTTGGGTGCCCATTATCGCCCGTATAAGGGTCGATTTTCCAGCACCGTTGGAGCCCAGCACGCATACGGTTTCTCCCGCTTCTACTTTCAAGGAAATACCTTGCAGCACCGGCAGTCCGGAATAGCGGACCTTTATATTATCGATTTCGAGAATCGTTTGGTTCATATTTCAGCTCAACTCGTGTGCATGCGCTTTGACATAGCGCTCTCCCAGATAGGCCTTGATCACTTTCGGATCCTTGGCGACTTCGCCCGGGTTGCCATCTGCGATTTTTTCACCATAATCCAGTACAATAACGCGATCACTGATTTTCATCACCAGTTCCATGACATGTTCAATCAGTATCACCGTGACGCCCATTTCTTCGTGGACACTTCTGATGCTGGCCATAATACCCTCGATTTCACTGGGATTCAAACCGGCGGCAACTTCATCGAGCAACAACAGTTTGGGGCGCGAACCCAGCGCGGTCGCCATGGTCACCCGTTTCTGGGCAGCCACCGGAAGTTCACTGACCATATAGTCGCTCAGATCTCGCAGCTTCATAAACTCTAAAATTTTAGCCGCACGGGATTTGGCTTCGGATCGGGACCGGGTGCGCATAAAACAACCCACCATGACATTTTCTTCCACTGTAAGATCTCCTGAAGCTACGTATACCTGAAATGTGCGGGCAAGGCCGTGTCTGGCAACTTCATGGGCCTTTAATTCGGTAATGTCCACACCATCAAAGATTATTTCCCCAGAGGTTGTCGCATACAATCCCGATATGCAGTTAAACAGCGTTGTTTTACCGGCACCATTTGGGCCGATCAATCCAAGCAACTCTCCTTTATCTAAGGAGAAGGAAATATCGTCGTTGGCCCTTAATCCGCCAAAATCTTTGGTTACATTGTTTACTTCGAGTAGTGCCATTACTTGCGTTTCCTCCGCCGGACCTTGTCAATGATGCCCCATATTCCTCGGGGTTCGAACGCTGACACGAGCATGATAATCAATGCATAAATGATTAGGTCGATTCCCACCAGACCGGCTGTAGCACCCAGCCACTCCTTGAGATAACTTTTAAGCGGTATTAAAATACCGGCACCGATAATCGGTCCCCACAATGAACCGGCCCCACCGAGCATGGCCATCAGGGCTATCAGGATTGAAATGTCCAAACTCATCGTGTCCTCAGGCTCAATGGCCTTAATATAACACGCGTGGAAGGATCCAACGAGGCTGACAAAAGCCGTGGCAATCGCATAGGTTTTAACCTTGGCCCAGCGTACGTTTATACCTAGCGCTTGGGCTACATCTTCATTATCCTTGATGCAACGCAGCTGAAATCCCAGACGGGATTTGCGGAACCAGTTCATATAGAAAATTCCTAAAATGAAAAATCCTAGGATAACATAGTAGTAATAAATATCGTCTTTAAAAATAAGTCGCAGAAAATCAGGAGGGGTGTATTTGATAGGGGATATCTCCAGCCCTCTTGCTGCGCCCACAAAAGCCCAGACTTCGAAGAGCGCCTTGAGTACCAGGGAGGTGGCGATGGTGGCAATGGCAAAATAATGACCTTTTAACCGAAAGAGGGGATATCCGATGATAAAGGACCAGCCCACTGCC
>Ga0209536_100014176_pt1 | contig 11464 bp, 7 predicted proteins | sample DeeMarSeWOR28_12_FD_187461 | JGI IMG/M metagenome (GOLD analysis project Ga0209536, IMG submission 187461) | Marine sediment microbial communities from White Oak River estuary, North Carolina - WOR-2-8_12 (SPAdes) (version 2) | ecosystem: Environmental > Aquatic > Marine > Intertidal zone >... | reverse complement strand
TAGCCGATCGGCCAATATAGGCGTCCGGATCCAAAATCTTCTCGAAGTCGATCTTGGCAAATGCGATGTCCGCCTTGAGCCGGCCAACCAGATCATTGGGCCTGCCGAAGCTCTTTACCTGTGACGCGGCCGCCTGTGAGTGCAGCCGGATCTTCTCGTGAATCTCCTGTCTGTTACCGCCGGCCTTTACCGCCGCCATCAGGATATTCTCGGTCGCCATGAATGGAAGCTCCGCCGCGACCCTGGCCGCTATCACCTTCGGATAGACGACGAGCCCGCCCGTGACGTTGATTAGAATCTGCAGGATCCCGTCGACCGCCAAAAACGCCTCGGGAATGACAACCCTGCGGTTGGCCGAGTCGTCGAGCGTTCGTTCGAGCCACTGCTCGGAGGCAGTCATCTGCGGGCTGGAGGCCAGGCTCAGGACCAGTCTGCTCAACGAAGTCGCCCTCTCACATCGCATGGGATTCCGCTTGTAGGCCATCGCGGACGAGCCAATCTGGGATTTCTCGAACGGCTCTTCGACTTCTTTCAAGTTGGCGAGCAGGCGAATGTCATTGCACATCTTGTGCGCCGATTGCGCGATCGAGGCCAGGGCGTTGACGACGAGGGCATCGATCTTTCGCTGATATGTCTGGCCCGTCACAGCGCAGATCTTCTTGAAGCCGAACGCCGCCGCCACCGCCTTGTCGAGTTGCTTGACCTTGCTGTGTTTGCCGTCAAACAGCGCAAGGAAAGACGCCTGTGTGCCGGTTGTTCCCTTGACCCCTCTAAAGGGAAGCGTTTCGAGCCGGTGTTCGATTTCGTGCAGGTCCATCACGAACTCATAGCACCACAACGTGGCCCTTTTGCCGACAGTGGTCAACTGGGCCGGCTGATAGTGCGTAAAGCCCAGCGTCGGTAGCGAACTGTATTTCTTTGCAAACTTGCTCAGTAGATTTATCACCGCCGCGAGCTTGGCTGCGACCAGCTCGAGCGCCTCTCGGATGATTATCAGATCGGCGTTGTCGCCCACGTAGCAGCTTGTCGCGCCGAGATGGATAATGGGCGCGGCCTTCGGTGCGGCGTCACCAAACGTGTAGACATGGGCCATCACGTCGTGCCGGAACCGCTTTTCGTAGCGGGCCGCCCTTTTGAAATCGATCTCATCGAGGCGTCTGGCCATCTGCCGTATCTGGCTCTGTCTTATGTCAAGACCGAGCTTCTGCTGCGCCTTTGCCAGTTCGAGCCAGAGTCGGCGCCAGGTGCCGAACTTCTTCTGAGCGCCGAATAGCTCAGCCATTTCCCTTGAAGCGTTTCTCTCAACGAGAGGACTCGTGTATAGATTCTTTTCCTTTGCCATTTTGTTCCCGATTCTTGACATTATTTGCCTTCGACTTTAGCCTGGCGCTCGGCCAGTAATTGTTCGATATCTTCGATATCTTCGGGGCCCAGATTCCAATCCGACGCCGGTGCGGTCTCGATGATCTGCTCCGGCCTTCGAGCTCCGGCTATGGCAGCCGTAACTTCGGGCCTGCGAAGGACCCAGCTTATCGCCAACTGGGCACAGGTCCTGCCGTTCCGCTCGGCGATCTTCTTTAGTTCCTCGACAAGTTCCAGCGTCGCGCCCAACTGCAGCTCCTGAAAGTCGCGGTTTCTCGTTCGATGATCGTCGGCAGGTAAAGAAGCGAACCTTTCGGCGCTGAACTTGCCCGTGAGCAGGCCCCGCTGCATGGGGCTGTATGCGACCACGCCGATATCGTTGGCTGCGCAGAAGTCCAACAACTCGCCTTCGACTTCGCGATGTATCATGCTGTAGGGCGGCTGGAGCGAGGCGACCGGGTGAATCTTCTGCGCACGCTTTATCTGTTCGACACTGAAATTCGAGACACCGATATATCGAACCTTCCCTTCTTCCTTGAGCCTGGTCATCTCTTCCCACGCCTCCTCCAGATCCTCGTCGGGATCGGGCCAGTGAATCTGGTACAGGTCGATAGTCTCGACGCCGAGTCTTTGCAGACTCGCGTGACATTCATTGCGAACGCTCTGTCGCTTTAGACAGGTCAGCTTCTCCTTCTTTTCGTTCCACAGAATGCCACATTTTGTCGCGATCAAAGGTCCATCGCTCACCTGCTCAAGTGCCTGGGCAATAAGCTCTTCAGAGTGGCCCAGCCCGTATCCGGGAGCGGTATCTATCCAGTTGATCCCTGCTTCGAGGGCAGCTAATATCGCACCAATCGCCTCGTCATCGTCCTGCGGCCCCCAGCCGAACTGCCACGGCCCGCCCATCGCCCAGGTGCCGAGACCCACGGTCGTAAGCTCTAAATCTGTACGTCCCAGTTTTCGAGTCTGCATAGTCCGCTCTCCAAATCCAAATAGACGCCCGACAGCATACTAACATGTTGACTGTTCATCAATATTTTTGTAATTATATGCGGTCGTATATCCTGCTTCTGACACTGGAGCCCGGCCAATTGGGATTCTCATGGGAGGACTTATGCGAAAGACACATTTGACTCAGCGCGTTCTTTTCGGGGCATTGCTGATCTTGCTATCTGTCTGTTTTTACGTTTTCCACTTTGTTATTTTCAGAGATGCCCATCACATCTTCATCTACCTGTTGGGAGATATCGGGTTTGTCTTCATCGAGGTCCTGCTGGTCACGCTGATCATCCATCACCTATTAGCTGAAAGAGAGAAGCAGGCAATGCTGAAAAAGCTCAATATGGTGATCGGTGCGTTCTCCAGTGAAATAGCCCTTCCATTGTTGGAGTATTTCTGCGGATTCGACACAAAAGCCCAAGAGATTTCAGAGCGTCTGCTCATCGATAACGAATGGTCGCCAGAGCATTTTGCGCAGATGCAGACGGCGCTTGGCAATCATGACTACAGAATGGACAGTCGCATTGGCGATCTTGAGGGGCTCAAGGAATTCCTTGCCACCAAACGGGAATTTCTGCTCAGACTTCTGGAGAACCCTAACCTGCTGGAACACGAAGAGTTCACCGAGCTTCTCTGGGCGGTTTTTCATCTGGCGCAGGAGCTATCACACAGGCCGACACTCGAGGGATTACCGGAGAGCGACTACGACCACTTAAGTGGCGATATACGAAGAGCCCACCGGCTTCTGGTCAGGGAGTGGCTCTCTCACATGGAGCATTTGAAGAACGACTATCCATACCTGTTCTCACTCGCAGTGAGAACGAACCCCTTTGATCCGAACGCCTCGGTTCTGGTGAAATAGCGGTTTATCCGCTTCAAACTCCTATTTGGGCAAGACGCGGTATGTGCCCCCGGGTTTTGTGTTGAACTCAATGACGTATCCGGAGTCGGAGTCGACTGTCTTGGCCTCGGCGCCGAAGAAGTTCGATTTGAGCTTTAGGGGCGCAGCCGAGCGAACCGAGCATTTGCCGCCGAGTTTCGAGCGTATCGCAGCTCGGCTGAGCCCGCCGTTGGCCCAGGCGACGTCAACTTCGAAGCCTCCGCGAGCTACCAGACCCTTTACCGCACCTTTGGGCCAGGCCGCCGGCAGTGCTGGCAGCAGATGGATCTGACCGGTATGGCTCTGCAGGAGTGCCTCCGCGATTCCTGCCGCGCCTCCGAAGTTGCCGTCAATCTGAAACGGCGGATGATTGTCGAAAAGGTTGGCAAGCGTTGACTTACGCAGCAGGGCCAGGACGTTTTCATGGACCTTCTCGCCGTCGTGCAGACGGGCCCAGAAGTTGATGATCCACGCCCGGGACCAACCGGTATGGCCCCCGCCGTGGGAGAGGCGATGCTCGAGGGATTTACGCGCCGCCGTCGCCAGCTCAGGTGTATCATTGATGGTAATCTGCCTGCCTGGATGCAAGGCGAAAAGATGCGAGACATGCCGATGCCCGGGATCGGGCTCTTCAAATTCCTGGTTCCACTCGAGCAGCCTTCCGTCGGAACCGATCTTGGGCCCGGCCAGCTTTTCGCGGGCGGCACTTATCTGTTTGACGAACTCATCGTCAATTCCAAGCACGCCGGCGGCCTCGCCGCAGTTACTGAACAGATCGTAGATGATCTGCTGGTCCATTGCCGGTCCCATCGTCAGATTCGAGTTCCTGCCCTCGGGCGTACGGAAACGATTCTCGGGCGATATCGACGGACCGCAAACCAACTCACCCGTCTTCGGATCTTCGACAAGAAAATCGAGAAAGAACTCGGCCGCCTCTTTCATTGCCGGATATGCCCGATTTACAAGAAATTCCCGATCGTGCGTGAAAGCGTAGTGTTCCCAGAGATGCTGACAGCACCACGCGGCCCCTGTGGGCCACATGCCGTAACCGACGTTTCCGATGGGGCTGGTCCAGAACCAGGCATCGGTCGTGTGATGAGCAACAAAGCCTCGGCAGCCGTAAACATCCCGGGCGGTCTTTCGCCCCCGCGGGCGCAGATTCTCCACGAGATCGAAGAACGGCCCGTGACATTCAGAGAGGTTGCACACCTCGGCGGGCCAGTAGTTCATCTGGACGTTTATGTTGATGTGGTAGTCGCAATTCCACGGCGCCTTGATGTGGTTGTTCCACAGGCCCTGAAGGTTGGCGGCCATGCACCCGGGGCGCGAGCTACAGATCAGAAGATAGCGCCCGAACTGAAAGTAAAGAGCACACAGGGCCGGATCATCGGCGCCTTTCTTCATTGCAGCCAGGCGCTCGTCTGTCGGCCTGTCCGCGGCGTCGGTCGCGCCGAGGCCCAGATCGACCCTTCGGAACAAACGTCTGTGCTCGGCGACGTGTGCTCGTCGCAGCGCGCGATAGCTTTTTCCTACAACACCGGCCAGATACCCGTCAGACAGCGTGCTCGGATCGTCCTGGCGATAGTCGGTCCCGGCAACGATCAGCAGCGTCGCGGCGTTGGCTTTTTCCAGGCGAAGGCCCTTGTCGGTTGCTGTCAGTTTGCCGCCTTCGGGGACAATCCTCAACTGGGTCTCAAACTTTACGCCCTTGTGCTGACCGTCCTGCGTCGCCTGGCCTATCATCACGATACGGTCCGGAGCGATTGTTTCGACAACGAAATCCTCAGGCCGAGACAGCTCGGCATCGAACGTAATTCGGCCGCGCTGGCTGGACGTGAGCCTCACAACGATACACTGATCGACGGGACTGGAAAAGACCTCGCGTGTGAAAAACGCATCACCGGCGCGATAGGTGACCGACGCAATCGCCGTGTCGAGATCAAGCTGCCTGCGGTAGTCGGTAAAGGTCCTGGCACCGGCGAACCGCAGCTTGAGATCTCCGAGCGTCTGATAGCTGCGAATCAGCCGCTGACCCATGAACTCCTGCTGCATTATCTTCTGACCTTCGGCGTATTTGCCCTCGAAGATCAACTGCCGAGCCTCGGCCAAATGCTTGTGGGCGCCGACGCGGTCGCGCTCAATCGGCTTGCCAGCCCATACCGTATCTTCATTGAGTTGCAGATGCTCGGTCTGGACCGCGCCGAAAACCATCGCCCCCAGCCGCCCGTTTCCGACTGGCAGTGCCTCAGTCCATTGCTGCGCCGGCTCGTCATACCATAACGTCAAGCCCTTCGGTCCCGCGAGATTTTGCCCGGGCGACCGGGCGCCGGTCGCTGAGCATCCGCTGACCAGCAATACCGCTACAACTGCTGCCTTTACATAGTTCATTTTCCGCTCTCTCGGTTAGCTGCGATTGGCATTACCACTGAGCCAAGAGCACGTATTGTCGATTGGCCCTGGTGTCGAATTCAACAACATCATCTTCAGTTCTTTTGATTACAACGGCCTTGCCTCCGGAGGTGACTGCAACCGGTGTGCTCGATCGGACCCTGCATTTGTTGCCGAGCCTCGAACGGATCACGCTCTCGGTCAGCTTGCCGTCCTTCCAATGGATGTCCACCTCGAAGCCGCCGCGGGCGCGCAGGCCCTTGACGTACCCGGCAGGCCAGGCAGAAGGAAGCGCCGGCAGCAGGTGAAGCTCGTCGAGATGACTCTGCAAGAGCATCTCCGCGATGCCGGCCGTGCCGCCGAAATTGCCGTCGATCTGGAACGGCGGATGCGCATCGAACATGTTGGGATACATTCGCTGCGGGGTCAGCAGGCTGCTGAGCATTTTGTATGCATGGTCGCCGTCCTCGAAGCGCGCCTGAAAATTGACCTTCCAGGCCATGGACCAGCCGGTTCCGCCGTCGCCGCGCATCTCCAAGGACTTGCGTGCCGCAGCGAAAAGATAAGGTGTTCTGCGGCGTGAAATCTCTTTGCCCGGGTGCAGGCCAAAAAGATGGGAGACGTGCCGGTGCTTGTTATTCGGATTGTCCTTGTCTTCGAGCCACTCCTGGAGCTGACCGTACCGACCGATCTGATTGGGCGCGATTCGGCGCCGCAACTCGGTCAGCTCCTGGCGGAAATCTCTGTCGATGTTGAGGACCTCTGAGGCCTTGATACAGTTTGTGAACAAATCGCGGATGATCTGATGGTCCATCGTAGGGCCAGCGACAAGACCGCCGTTCTCAGGCGAATTGGACGGCGTGCTTATCAGCCATCCGGTCTTCGGGTCCTCGATAAGAAAATCGACGAAGAATGTTGCAGCGCCTTTTAATAGAGGATAGGCCCGCCGCCGGAGAAATTCTCTGTCGCCGTTGAATGCGTAGTGCTCCCAGAGGTGCTGACAGAGCCAGGCGCCCCCTGTGACCCAGATGCCGTGGTTGGCGGCGTTAATAGGCGCCGTGCCTCGCCAGAGATCGGTGTTGTGATGCAGGACCCAGCCCCGGCAATCGTAGTGCGCCCTGGCAGTTTTGGCCCCGGAGACCGCGACCTCATCGAGCAGATCGAAGAGCGGCTCGTGACACTCCGATAATGCGGTTACTTCAGCGGGCCAGTAGTTCATCTCGGTGTTGATGTTGGTAGTCCACTTGCTCTCCCAGGGCGGGTCGATTTTGTCGTTCCAGATGCCCTGAAGATTCGCCGGCTGCGAACCGGGGCGCGAGCTCGCTATCAGCAGATAGCGACCGTACTGGAAATAGAGCTCCGTCAGCTCGGGGTCATACTGCTCGGTGAAGTTCTCGATTCGCTCGTCGGTGGGCTTGGCCGCAGCCTCGCCTGTCCCCAGCTCCAACGCGACCCTGCGGAACAACCTGCGGTGGTCGGCGATATGTCTTTCGCACAGACTCTCATAGCTCCTTCTCCCAACTGCCTCGAGCGTGCGCCGACAGCAAGCGGCGGGATCACCGCTGACATCCTTAAAATTCCTGAAGCTCGTCGCCGCGGCCAGAACAAGCGTCACCGAATCGGCGCCTTTTACATCCACGCCGTCTCCGGATGCTTCGACTTGCCCGCCGGCAGCCTGCCAGCCCAACCGGGCCTCGAATTTCAAGACGCTGGGTTTCTTACTTTTTGACCGCCTGTCCATGTACTCGCGAAGCTGGCCTCGCAAGACCAGGCTCTCGTCTAAAACGAGCGTTTCTGTCCCGGGATGCGGGCTGCCCAGTTTGGCTGTGAATGTCAATTGTCCGGGCTTATCACAGCTCAGGCGGACAACGATTACTTGATCCGGGAAGCTGGAGAAGACCTCACGGGTAAAAGTCGCGGCGCCCACGCGGTAGCGGACTGTGGCCAGACCTGAGTCAATGTCCAGTTGGCGGCGGTAATCGCTGCAGTCGCCGTGGCCCGGGAAGTCAAGATACAAATCGCCGAACGGCTGATATTTTTCCTGTCGCAGCGGAACGCTCATCATGTGCTCGGCGGCGAGTCTGTCGGCCTGTCTCTGCTGGCCCTCGAAGAGCAGCCTGCGTACGGTCGGCAGATACTCAGCGGCTCCGTCGTGGTGATATTCGTGAGGCTCGCCCGTCCAGAGGGTGTCGTCGTTTAACTGGAGCCGCTCCTGCGCGGTGCCGCCGAAGATCATCGCCCCCAGTCGCCCGTTTCCAACCGGCAGCGCCTCGGTCCATTCGGTTGCCGGTTTTTGGTACCAGAGCAACATGTCGGCCCAATTCTCGTCATCAAGGCGGCTGCGAGCCGCATTGTCCGACATGCACCCCGATACTGCCAGACAAAGAGCCGATAGGCACAGTGTCAGCACCATCGACTGCCGAGTTGCCGGATAAGTTTTCTTTCGCATGATCTTCTCACGCAGTCGTCCGGAGTCCATGGCAATTCCTTTTATAATCAGTTTCTTTCCACACCGACCGTGCGCCGGCCACTATCGAGATTCACGTTCTCGACGACGCTATTGAAGACCTGCTCGGCCTGCCTGGAATCGCCTGTAGATTCAAATACCTTGATATCGAGTTGCCCGCCACCTGGAAGGTCCGCCCTGCCGAGGAGTATGGTCAGGGGGTCCTCCCGTCCTTTCACGCGCGCCCATTCGAAAATGAGCATGTCAGTTGGCTTCTCGTTTATCTCTGCAATATCGCCGTTAGCTTCTTCGGCCTCTCGCTCGAACCACATCCGGGCCGTTGTCGTCTCGGCAGTTGCCAGATACTGGCAGATGACCAAGGCGGTTGACTTGTCGCCGGCAAGGAAGAAACTGCTGCTCAATGCGGGAACACCATCGAGATAGCCCCATTTGCCCTCACTTTGCCAGCCATTTCCAATCGGCACCGATACCGATAGACCCGTGCCACGAAGCAGGATTGGCTCTGAGAGCACAAGAACGGACCTCAAACCGACCACGAAGCGGGCCGTCAGCAGAGCCGCCATAAACAGGCCCAAAAGGGCGATCTTATCAGCCCCAAGTTTTCTCATTGTGGAGGTATCGCTCATGGACGAGGCAATACTAATCCATGCGCATTTTGTTTGCAAGCTTGCAGTTTCGATTGCAGCGTTAATGCCGAGAGGGATTCGGGCCGATTTGGCGTAGGAACGCATTTGGCTTATGGCTGAATCATTCATATGTATTTAAAGAGTTCCCTGAGAAACAAGGTGGGTGCCGGGGTGTTCTCGGCGTTATGAAAGAAACCTTGCGCATGAGAGGCTGGGGGAGGTTGACGATGAACGATGTAATGACGCCGCATGGAGTCGATGTAGAGAAGGTCTTGCAGATCGTGATCGATGAGAAAGTGCCGGCAATAATGTCCTATTTGTCCAAGGACAAATGGCACGTCGCAAAAGTGCTGATGACCGATCTTGTCGAAGGCCACCTGAAGGTCGAAAGCACCAGTTCATCGAGCAGAAAACGTCCTATAAACATAAGGGTGGATCAGCCCGTCGGCCTGTCGTTCAAGTACGGATACGGCAAGTTCGTTTTTGACACGGTTGTAAGGGGCCTTGAGCAATCGTCCGGCCCCGAGGCACAACGAGAGGGTGGCGGAACGATTGTTCTGGGCATCCCAGAGAAGATCGAGGTGATCCAGCGCAGAAGCTTTTTCCGCGTCAACGTACCGGAATCGCTCAAGGTGCAGGCCCTGTTGTGGCATCGCAGCGGGAACCTCAGGGACAATCGCCATCTGCAGGATCCGGCATATGAGATGAAAGATTGCTGCCACGGCACCCTCGTCGATATCTCCGCCGGCGGCGCGCAGGTTGCGGTACCGAACGAGGTCAAGACACGGGCGACGGATTTCAAGAAAGGGCAGTTCATCAGCGTGCGATTTACGCCCATGCCCTATGAGAAACCGATAGTCTTTAGCGCACAGATCAGGAACATTTTGCCCACCGCGGACTGCAAGAGCGCTTCGCTGGGATTGCAGATCGTCGGCCTGGAGGCAAGCTCAGAAGGTCGAGAGGTTCTGACCAGACTCATAGGTATCGTCGAGCAGTATTACAGGATGAATCAAGCGGGCGCCAAACATCAGGATGCCCAGCCGGCTGCGAGCAGGGCCTGATCCACAGTCTATTCAGGTTCGAGTCGACCTGGGCTGTCGTCATGGACCTCATCCGGAGCTTTGTCGCCGCCGGGCGCAGACGAATGTCGGGCCGACTGAATGCCGCCGTCCTCATTGCGGACCACTTTGGGATTCCATATCGCGAGATACTTCGAAACGGACACTCTGAAATAGATCCATTTCACAAGACTGCTCGCGGCAAAACCGCAGAAGGCCAGCACCAGCGCAATCTGTGGGTAAGAGAACAGAAGAGCCAGTAGCAACAGCACCCTGATGAAGTGTCCGAACGGTTTCCTGCCCTTGAAGTATTGATTCAGAACGTGCGGATATCGAAGCCTGCTGACCATCAGCGCGCCGACACCCAAAGCCAGGAAAGGCAAGGCATAAATGACTGCGTTGACCGCCGGCAACGCCTGCTCGTAGAGTTGATGGAATATCACGAGGCTGACGATTACGCCCGCAGCGGCCGGCGTCGGAAGACCCATGAAACTCATATGGGCCGATTCGCCCTCTTCGTTTTCGACATTGAATCGTGCCAATCGGATGATCGCACAGCTCAGGTACGCCGCTGCCGCCAGCCATATAAAACGCTGAACAGAATTGTCACCGGCAAAGCTCGCTAACTCCAGCTTACATTCGACAATCTTGAGCATCAAGAATACGGGTGCTGCACCGAAGCTGACCACATCGCAGAGGCTGTCAAGCTGGCCGCCAAAACTAGAGGTACCCTTGACTTTTCGCGCAAGTTGGCCGTCGAGCATATCGGCGATCATCGCCAGCAGGATCATGTAGCCGGATATCGCAAAGTAGGATTTCTGTGAATCTGTTGGAAGCTCCAAAAGGGCCTGCTCGGCGCCTTTGCTGGCAAGGATTATGGCCGTGAAACCGCAGATACCGTTGAGGATAGTAATCAGAGACGGCAGGATTGAGATATACTTCAGCCTCTGCCTTCGCACCCGCCGGAGCAAGCTTCCTTTTGCGGTGTCAGTTTTCCGTTTCGGCATCTCTAATTTCTCTGGCTTCGTACTTCAAAAGCGGCGTCAGACCCGCTTTAACTTTATCGCCTATACGGACCAGGCACTTGATCTCGTATTGCTTATCGCTTGACGAAACGGGCACATACAGTTCTGTTCTGGAGCCGAATTTTATCATCCCAAATCCTTCACCACCAGCTAATTCCCGGCCCTGTGCCGTGTCGCATACGATTCGCCGGGCGATCGCCCCGCTGATTTGCCGGACAATAAGCCTGTCTGTGGGGCTGTCGGTTCGGACCAATCCCAGGTTGTTGGACTCGTTGAGGCGCCCGGATTGGGAATTCATCGCGTTCAAATACTTGCCCTTTTTGTAGGTGATCGTCTCTACTCTCGCGTTGCAGGGAGCACGGTTGAGATGTACGTTGAAGATGCTCAGGAATATACCGATCCGCAGCGCGGGGCCGCCTATGAAGCCGTCCTCGTCCACAGTTTCAATATCCGTTACCCGGCCGTCAGCGGGCGCCAGCAGCAGATTCGGATCCGAGGGACAAATACGCTCGGGATCGCGGAAAAACATCAAAACCCACACTAAAACGGCAGCGAGGGCCGCTTCGATCAGAACAAGCGCCCAGACCGGCAGCACCGCGATTGTGCCCAGCGCAAGTACAATCATCGCCACAAGCAACGCCGCCGGAAAGAGCACCACC
>Ga0209536_100014175_pt1 | contig 11464 bp, 9 predicted proteins | sample DeeMarSeWOR28_12_FD_187461 | JGI IMG/M metagenome (GOLD analysis project Ga0209536, IMG submission 187461) | Marine sediment microbial communities from White Oak River estuary, North Carolina - WOR-2-8_12 (SPAdes) (version 2) | ecosystem: Environmental > Aquatic > Marine > Intertidal zone >... | reverse complement strand
AAACTGCTTGGCAATATCCTGCCAGGGGTCGGGCAGGGCCTGTTTGAGGCTGAATGAAAAGCGGTTATTCTCCCAGTCGAGTTTAAGGATCACCACTTCCACATCCTGGTCTTCTGTAAGTACGTCACGAATATTTTCAGTTCTGGACCAGCCGATCTCAGAGATTGGGATAAGGCCTTCTATGCCATCAACATCAACAAACGCCCCGAAATCTTTTAGCGAGGTGATTTTTCCTTTTACTGTCATGCCTTCCTGGAGATATTCCTGCAATTCCTCCCGTTTCTGCTCTCTTTCTTCCTCAAGGATAATGCGTCGGGACAGAACTATATTGCGGCCACCCTCACTGAATTTCGTAATTTTAAAAAGCATATTGGAGCCAATATAGTCATCGGGATCAGAAACTTTCTTCAAGTCCATCTGGGAATAGGGACAGAATGCCCGGACATTGCCGGCTACTGTAATTTCAAATCCACCCTTGATCTCTTTTTTGACAAGACCTTCCAGGGGGATGCTGCTGCGGTAAGCTTCTTCAAGGTGGGCCCGTGAAGTCGAACTGCCGCCTATTTTTGTTGTGAAGAGCATTTCGTTATGGGCCGTTGACAGGAAGTAGACCTCCAAGGTATCACCAGCCTTGACAGTTACAGCACCTGTTTCGTCTTCAAGTTCTTTGCGGTCCAGGAAACCTTCGCTTTTTTCCCCGACATCAAGAAAAATGGAATCCTGTGAAATATCAACCACTGTGGCCTGTATTTTTTGCCCGGGTGTTAGGCGTTTATTGTTTACAGAATCATCTGAGAATAGGTCTGCAAAACTTTCATGGCCTGATGTGTTGTCTGGCATAAGATCACCTTTAAAGATTTAATGGTTTGCAATAAGCTGAATTTGTAACAAGTCTCGCAGTCATCTCCGGGGCCTGCCTAAATCAATAGGCAACAGGCAAAGTATCGGCCCGGCGAGTGGTTTTTACAAGACCGATAAATAAATATGTTTTACCCATAATGAATACCATTACTGTATTAATCCCTGAAGTGCACCGCCAAGGCAAGATATTTATTTTTTTCCGAAAATAAAATCCGTTTTTTATTCAGGTCAGCAAGAAAGGAAAGAATTTTCAGGGGCGGCACAGCCGGAAACTCATCGAATATTTCTTTCGCTGTTCTGATGCGGGTACAGAATAAGTAGATCTGCCGTGAGGTGCCTTTCAACCTGTGATGCAAAATTTTCCCATCCGGCAGCTCCTGGCGGATAAGAAGAAAATCCTTCCCATCCCGATAGTAAAGAAGGGGTTTTTGTGAGGCATCCTGTTTCCTTGCTTTGTGATATTGCTGCCATTTTACTATTTTTTGTAAAACCGGTTGCCATATTTTTCGCTGGTATTTCCGGTCGCCCCTATAATCCAGGACCAGGAGCTTCATTTCACTGAGGATGGATTTCGGGAAAAGTTTGAAATTGTTTGCATGATTGACGATTGCCCTGATGCCGTATTTTTGAGGATTCTTGTGGATCGGACTGTCATACCCCAGAAAAAAAGTGGCAACAGCAAGGGGTCGATATGGAAAGACAAAGTCAAGGGCTGCAAGGGTCTCGGCAACTTCAGCCTCAATGCTGCCTGGAAATTGCAGGATGAGGTTTCCCTCAAGCTTGAGGGAATTTGCCTGGGCTTCACGCATGGTCGCAATGTTTTCAATGACATTGACCCCTTTTTGCATTTTTTGCAGCAGGCTGCTGCTGAGTGCTTCTATGCCAACCTGGACAGCGGAAAGTCCTCCCCGGCGGTAAATGGAAAAAATTTCAGCCAACGGTTTTTTCTCTTTGGCAGATCGTATTTCGGCAAAAAAATTAAAATCAGTTTGCTGCTCCCCGGTCAATTTAAAAAAATGCAGGGCTTCTTTAAGCGGCAGCATATTATCGACAAAGGTGAAATCAAGACACACATGGCGGGCGGCAAGAGTCTTTACTTCATGGAGCATTTGGGCAGAGTTTTTATTGCGATAGCCGCACCATTGCAGGTTGAGGTTGCAGAAGGAGCATTTGTTCCACCAGCAACCTCGGGAAAACTCTATTGGAAGGATAGGAATAAACGGTGTGTGCGAAAACCATTTATTCTGTTCGGAAAAATAGTCACTATAGTCCGGGACAGGTAAATCAGCAAGCGTGGACAACTGGGTATTAGCAGTATTAATTTTAAGCTGTTGTTGGTCCTGTACGCCTGATCTTCTTGGAATAATACTTTCAGGCAGGGTGCTGCTGTCCGGAGCGGAAACATAATGACAAAGTGCCAAAAGTCCTCTTTCACCTTCTCCTTCAATAATATAGTCAATGAAATGAAAAGCGTTAAGTAAAGACTCCCCGGCAGCAGAACCACAGGATGAACCGCCAAAAACGATAGTTGCCTGAGGGTATTTATTCTTGATATCCCTGGCAGCTGCAAGTGATGCAAAAAGCTGATGGAAACAGACCGAAAATCCTATGATTTTATACTGTGACCAATCGAGACTATCAATCCACTTTCGCAGCTGATCCTCAAGATTCTCGAGCAAAAGCTTAAAGCGAAAGGACTGTTTTATCTTTTGCTCGGCTTTCCTGACAAATTTCATTGCCAAAACTTCCGCAGCCGCAGTCTGTTCAGAAAAGACCAGGGGAGCATAGAGGGCTTCACTGACCCAGGGATTCAGGCTGATCCAGTGGTACAGATCCGGGCCAAGGCAGGAAGCCACTTCCAGATAGGGATGACTTGTGTGCACTAAAAGATTTTTTTCTCTGCTTTCAAGATATGATTTTAATGTGCCAAGCTGGATGGACGGCCTGTTAAAAAGGGCCCACGGCATGGATATGAGGATGATTTTATCCGGTCCCCGGTGATCGGTGTTTTTTGAGGAACTCAAAGTCAACTGTCAGCTGGATCGCTTTTTACTGTTCAATGATTTCGGTGTCGGCCGGGGGTATGAAAATAAACAGATCTTCATTTATCTCACGGCTGTCATAATGGTTTGAATCAATCTTGATGTTGTAAAAGAAAAGGTCGGTCACTGTATCAAAATGATCGACGATCTGCAGATGTTTGATCAGGAAAGTATCATGGCTGATCCAGGCATGTATTGAGGATACTTGTGGATGTGAAGTTTTGGGAGTGAGCTTTAGCAGGTATGAATTTTCCATATTGTTGGTAAAATCAGGCTCACTCACAGCAAAATCCCGCAAGATATCACCGGTTCCAGCAAAGAAAGAATATGTGACATCTGATTGCAGATAGTCCTTGGCATTACTCAGTATCATCTGCCTGCTTTTTTCAAAATACATTGAAATAGTCTCCCCGTCACTTATGAGAACCTGGTAATCGGGAGTTTTATAGTCCCACCGCATTCTGCCGGGTTTGCGAAAAACCATGGTGCCGCTGCCCTGCCGCACACGGGAACTGAATTTCATCGCTGTTGTTTGTTTAAATTCGGCAGCCAGATTTGTCGCCCTTTCATAAGTGTTTTGCAGCTTCAGTGCAACCTCGTGCAGCTCCGTTGGCTGGGCTGATACCTGGGTCGGTACCAACAGCCAAACGATGAGCAGGAGAAGAAATCTCCAGTATGCCTGAATAACCAGCGGAAATAAATATAAAAAAGAAGAATTGAACATGGTCCCTTAAACCTTTTCCAAATTTATATGACGGCCAAATATTTTTTCAGCAGTTGCTAAAGCAGCTTTAGTCATATCGGAGACAAAATATTTATTTTCACTCCCACGTTGAAGGATTTTACAAACATTCTCGTTTACACTCAGGTAATTTTTTAATGTCAACGCAACCTCAATAGAGGAATCTATCAATCTGACCCTGTTTATTCCCATACGATGCTGGATAAGGTCTTTCAGCAGGGGATAATGAGTACAGCCCAAAACAAGGGTGTCTATCTGTTTCTGTTTCAGGGGGGTGAGGTATTTGCGCAATATCATTTTTGTCTCACGTGTCTCCAGCCAGCCTTCCTCAACAAGAGGAACAAGAAGAGGACATGCTTTGGAAAAAACACGAAAACCGGGGGCCAATTCTTTGATTTTTTCATCATAAATACCTGAACGTACGGTAGCCCTTGTTCCTATAATACCAATGTTGCCTGAAACAGTTGAGGATACAGCACGTTCAACTGCGGGGGTGATAACTTCGAAAATAGGGACATTGAATTTTTGGCGCAGGATATTCGAGGCGACGCTTGCAGCAGAGTTGCAGGCTATGATGATGACGTTGGCTCCATGATTCAGGAGAAACTCAGTGTTGCTGGTAGAGTATTCTATAATGGCTTCAGGGCTTTTGCTGCCATAGGGAGTTCTAGCCAGGTCACCGTAATAGGTAATCTGATAGTCGGGGAGCAGGGTTTCAACCGCACGGGCGACTGTCATGCCCCCAACACCTGAATCGAAAATTCCAATCATGTTTTTAGCGACAGAGTAAATGTGAACCGGCTCATATTGTAAGTATAATGCAAATAAAAAATAGCATCTTAAATTTTGTGCCGGTCGAAATCAAAGATGCTATTTATGAAACAGATGAAGAGATTACTTTTTCTTTGCTGATGCTTTCGTTTTGCGTTTTTTCCTCTGCGCTATAGCTTTTCGTAGATTGTCCGGCAGACCCCTTGCCTTGCCGGCTTTTTTTCTTTTATCAGACAACGACTTGGCGCAAAGTGGCTGGCGCAGTGAAAACCCATGTTTGACTCGATATTCACGGCTTGTCAGGCCATGGGATTTAAGGTGTTTGGGAGAGAGCATCTTGAACTCCTGGCCACATTCAAGACAGATCACCTTGTTTTTCTGCAGAGATTTTTCAGGGGACAGGGCAAATCCTGATATGGCTTTTATGCCGGATTCAGTTATGCCTTCCTGTGCGAGTTGAACTTCTGCTGACTGGAGATCTTGCAGTGTTTTAAAGGTATTTTGCAGGGATAGGCCAATCTCTTCAGTAGTCATGGCGGTTGTGCTGCACTGTGACTGTATAATTTCGGCTGCCATTTCAACGAGTGTTTTACCCATAATACTGTCCTCCATTAGTGATATATTATATTCAATAAAAAGAAGTAAACTTTGGTAAGGAATATAACTTGTATAATTTTATTTTGTTATTGCATAAAAAATTAAATTGCAAGCAGTTATTTATAAAAAATATGAAGATAAGCAATACACTGTTAAATTATTAATGTAGAATAAAGCTTGGTTTTAATATCTTAATGACAAAGTTGGCAGTTGTGCAAAATAGCAAATTTGGAATGAATAATTTCTTATGTTGTGCCAGTTTTTTTAAAAATATAAATGTAAGGGACGGTATATTTTTTAGAAAAGAATGCAACTTGTTTGAATCTTTGCTTTATCTTGATTCAAATTGATGCATTGACAATGGCGGACATCGAAACTATTATTTGCCTCCAATAAGAAGTTCGATGCCGATATTAAGGTAGGGGCTTATATGAAATTAATCCCAGCAGGGTAGGGCTGATAATTGACCGGAGAAACACAGAAATGCCAATCTACGAATATGAATGCACATCATGCTGTAATGTTTTTGAAATTTTTCAACGCCTGACTGAAGAACCATTGACAGCCTGTCCTGATTGTTCAGGGTCTGTCAAAAAACTCATGTCCATGAGTTCTTTCCAGCTAAAAGGCGGGGGCTGGTATGCAGATGGTTACAGCAGTAAATCATCAAACAGTTCGGAATCCGGCACTACCGAAACCTCAACAAAAAGCTCCCCGGAAAAAGCTGATAAAGCAGCAAGCACTTCTACTGACTCTTCTCCAACGGTTAAAAGCAAAGAAAGCTGCACGGCTGCAACCTGATTGTTTCCCCGGTAATGATCATGCAAGTTTCAGTGTTGGATTAAGTCTGTCCATCTCAGCAAATGATCAGCATAGCGTCACCATAGCTGTAGAAACGATAGCCGAGCTGAATTGCCGTGTTATAAGCACGAAGAATGCGCAATCTCCCTGTCAGTGCAGCAACGAGAAAAAGAAGTGAAGAGCCCGGCAAATGGAAATTGGTGATTAAACCATTCACTACTTTAAACCTGTAACCGGGATAAATATAAAGTCCGCACCAGTCCTGTTTAGCCTCTATTCGTCCGCTCTCAGCAGCAGCAAATTCCAATGTCCGGACCGTTGTAGTGCCAACTGCCCATACTCTCTTGCCGGATTCACGGGTTTGATTGATCAAAGCTGCAGTTTGTGCACTTACCTCGACATACTCTTCATGGATTTTGTGTTTACGTATATCCTTAACCCTCACAGGTGCAAAAGTGCCATATCCAACATGCAGGGTGATCGGGGTGAGCCTGATTTTTTTTTCATACAGCCTTTGGAGTAATGGCTCTGAAAAATGCAGGCCTGCAGTCGGCGCGGCTACCGCGCCTGATCTTTGAGCAAAAAGAGTTTGGTAGCGTTCGCGGTCTTCAGGGTGGTCTTCTCCATTTCTATTGATATATGGCGGCAGGGGAATCCTGCCGCTTGCTGCTAATATATCTTCCGGATGCAATCCGCTGCTGATGTCAAAGCGCAGTCTTACCTGCACCTTGCCATCACCAGGATAATGCAGCAGCTCTGCTTCAAGGTTTGACTTGAAAATAAGACGTGACCCTGGCTTTGGCTTTTTGGAACTTTTGAGAAGTCCGGCTGCAGCAACACATAGGATTTTTCTTGTAAGTGTTGGGCCGGCTGGTTCCTCGATGACATGCCCATTTTTGAAATCAGGGTATTCCAGTAAGAATAGTTCTACTTTCCCCCCGGTAGCCTTCCTTCCTTCAAGTCTTGCCGGAAAAACCTTAGTGTCGTTGACTACAAGCAGATCACCAGGACTAAAGAAATTGAGAATGTCGGCAAATTTCTTATCCTCCATGCAGTCACTGCGGCAGTCCAAAACCAAAAGCCGGGATTGCTCCCGACTTTCCGCGGGAAGCTGGGCGATCTGTTGAGGCGGTAGTTGATATTGATATGAGTTAATATCGAAATCAGAATGCATGTTTTTTCATTTGTTGAAGCTGTTGCTGAAATTGGTTGCTGTGAGGATGAAAATACCCTAACTTTCCATATCATGCCATATTATCCACCACTCTAAATCGAGGAGCATATGTTACTTGTCGCAGTGGCCACTAAAAATGAAATAAAACCCCTGGATCAGTTTCTTGCACATGCTGAGCGGGTGGAAGTGCTGATTACCGGCATGGGGCCGGTTGTAACTGCTGCCAGTCTCAGCCGGCATTTAACGCTGCATGGCTCAGGAGTTGCTGGAGTCATAAATATCGGCGTAGCCGGTGCCTATCTTGACTCCGGCGTTACAATGCTCGACATTTGCCTGGCGCAACAGGAGTTCCTGGGAGACTTTGGCATCTGCACACAGGATGGGGTACAGGAATTTGATCCCGGACTTGTCAAGCCGCAAGGGCCCTTGTTATTCAATAATGATCTGTCAGCAAGAATTAAGAGTATTCTAAACAGCTATAATATTGGATTTAAATCCGTAAATTTTGTGACTGTCAATTGCTCTACCGGTACAAGAAAACGTGGTGAATATCTGCGGGATAAATTTGCTGCGGGATGTGAAAACATGGAGGGTGCTGCTGCGGCAATGGTCTGTAAAAACCTTAATATTCCATGTGTTGAGCTGCGCTGTGTCAGCAACATGGTGCAAGAAAGGGATATCGGAAAGTGGAGGCTCACTGAAGCAGTTGAGAAAATGTGCCGGGTCGCTGAAGTAGCCCTGTATGAGTTAGCCCAGGATGACCCGGACCATGATTAAAAAAAATTGCAGTCGATAAATATTTAATTAAGTAGCAAAAGGTTTATTCATGAAGCAACTTTCCATTGGATTTTCTCCCTGCCCCAATGATACATATATATTCTGCGGTTTAGCGAACGGCAAAATCCCCCTTGCAGACTGGAGTCTGCAGCCTGCCCTTCTGGAAGATGTTGAAACGTTGAACGCATGGGCCATGCAAGGACGCCTTGATATAACAAAACTTTCCTTTCATGCTTTGGGCCATGTCCTAAACGATTATGTTCTGCTTCATTCTGGTGCTGCACTGGGGCGGGGTTGCGGGCCTTTGCTGGTATCTGGCCGGAAAGTTGACCCGGATGCCTTTAAAAATATGACTGTAGCGATACCGGGGAAATATACTACCGCGGCTATGCTGCTGAAATTGTATGCTCCAGCCTGGAATAATACCTTAGTCCTGTGTTTTGATGAAATAATGCCAGCCATTGAATCCGGCAGGGTTGATTGCGGAGTCATTATTCATGAAAGCCGATTTACTTACAAGGACAGAGGGTTTGAGCTGGTTGCCGATCTTGGTGCCTGGTGGGAGAAAATGTCTGGGCATCCTATACCCTTGGGAGGCATTGTGGCCAGGCGGTCTCTCGGCCGGGACCTCATTGCTGAGATTGACCGGGCGGTAAAAGCAAGCATTCTTTGGGCCCATGAGAACCCCGGCTTATGCCGGCCGTATATAAAAAAATATGCCCAGGAGCTGGATGAGGGAGTAATTAAAGAACATATCGGTCTTTATGTGAATGCCTTTTCGGAAAACCTGGGAGAAGTAGGGTTGGCGGCTGTTGAGTTTTTTCTGCAAAAAGGGCGAGAGGCCGGATTATTCCCAGACATGCAACAGCAGTCCTTGGCCATGCCATAAAAATGTATTGGGCAACTGCAGTGAAACAGTTCTTACCAGTGGAGATGTTTCACTTTTGTAAAGACTTTTTCTGCTTCTCTGCGCAGGCCGAGCAACGGTTTCCTGAATTTCAGGGTTTGCCTGCACATGATCACCCCTTTGGGTTGACTCGGTTGTATCGTCCTGTCGCGGTTTGAGATTTCAGTATCGAGCAGGGCAAATAGGTTATATTTTTCCAGCACCCGTTTTCTGGCCTCAATAATATAGGGGAGCCTGTCCTTATACTCTTTGTTTGCCAGGGTACTTTGAATTATTGCCACAGTCCTGTCAAAATTGTTGATATCTATGGGTATAAAACTTTCCGGCGGGAAATAGTCTGCTGCATTGGGGCACCCGTGATAAAAGGGAAGCGTATAGCCCAGAAATGCATCAGGAAGTTTTTCCGTCAAGTGGTGGCGATAAACATGATTCTCGATGGCAATGTGGTACTGGTAAGCATCCAGGGCCTCTGCTTTGTCATTCAAGGGATTGACGCCATGGCCAAATACGTCCAGTTCAGGGATATGGGCTTTAAGTTTTTCCGTAAAGTGATAACGCTTATAATGCAGAGTCAGTCTGCCCTGTCTGATGGAGCATACCGTAGATATAGTCTTGGTTTTTTCCTGTGGAGCGGTGTTTTGCAAATCATCATAGGTAAACATTCTGCCAGCTTCATTAGGGGCTCCGTAGTACCAGATGAGACCTGGCTGGGTAAAAACAATATTGGGATGTTTTATGGCCCAGGGTTCCTGGCTGGTAATGATTAGGCCATATTGGCGCAGATAATCAGAACCGTATACTGTGATTGATGATGGTTCTGTGGTTATCAGGATGGTTTTTTCGATGGGGCAGCACAATTTTTCAATACTCAAAGACATGGGTTGACGCGGCAGATCATGATACACCACAAGCCAGTCATACTCTTTAGCATCAATATCAAATGTAAAACGGCAATTCCCCCATTGGGAATTATAGCCTGGCAATTGCCGGGACCAGCGCTTTTTGCTTTTATTGCGCAGCATGCCCCTGGCAATAAATTTCACGGTAATTAATCGCCCTTCCAGGTTCTGGATATTATGCTCCGGAAGGTGTTTTTCTATTTGCATGGCTAAAGCCGGGGATTAAGTATTTATTGAAATCAGTTATAATTTATACCGTGCATCATCCAAAATATCTTAATATGATAATACCATATGCTAATATATTAAAAATATTTAATAACGTAATTATCCGCCGGAAGTATTTTTTTCGGCAGAGATGTTGCTGATAATTGTGTATTCATGGGTAAGCATCATTTGTAAGATGGTCAATTAGTAAAAATTATCGCTCTCACATGCTATCTGGAGTGCTTTCCTGAAACCGTCAACATAATAAGAGTCAGAATGTTTAAGTTTCCAGTAAACGCTCACTTGAGCTGACCCCGGCCAAACATTGGCTTGACAAGATTGGCCATGGTGCTATATATTCCATTTTTTTTTAAAAAAAAATCAGGTTATTTTTGTCGGAAACTAGGTTTAAGTGAAAATATATTGCCTTAAGTCTTGGAAGAGTGCTCAGTACTGAAAAAATGGGCATACATTGAGTAAAATAAGAAACCGAAGGAAGTGTATATGAAAGTGACAGGTGCTCAAGCGATTATCAAGTGCCTCCAGGAGCAGGGTGTTGAGGTTATTTTTGGCTTTCCAGGTGGAGCGGTGATAGATTTATATGACGAATTGGAAAGATCTGATATAACTCATGTTCTTGTACGGCATGAACAGGCCGCGGTCCATGCTGCGGATGCATATGGACGTGTTAAAGGTGATGTCGGTGTAGCTCTCGTTACCTCAGGACCTGGTGCCACGAATACCGTAACCGGAATAGCATCGGCATACATGGATTCCATCCCCCTGGTGGTATTTACCGGGCAGGTTCCCACTGCACTTATCGGTAATGATGCCTTCCAGGAAGTTGATATTGTTGGAATTACCAGGCCCTGCACAAAGCACAATTACTTGGTTAAGGATCCAAACGAGCTCGTCTCAATCATCAGAGAGGCTTTTTACATTGCCAGAACAGGACGCCCTGGACCGGTGCTCATTGATCTGCCGAAAGATGTCGTGAACAGTAAAATATCCTTTGAGGAACCGAAACCTATCAAGATGCAGACCTACAGGCCGACCTATGAACCGCATCCTGGTCAAATTGCCAAGGCCTGCAAAGAAATATTGAAGGCGAAAAAGCCTGTTGTTTATGCAGGCGGAGGTGTCATTGCCTCAAACAGCAACGAGGAATTGACTGAGTTGGCCACCAAGTTGAATATGCCTGTGACCATGACACTCATGGGACTGGGAGGTTTCCCCGGAACCCATAAACTGTCAATGGGCATGCTAGGGATGCATGGAACGTATTATTCCAATATGGCAGTATCACAGTGTGATCTACTGATTGCCATCGGGGCACGATTCGATGACCGGGTTACCGGAAAGATTGATGCCTTTGCGCCGCATGCCAAGATTATTCATGTTGACATCGATCCAACATCCATCAGTAAGAATGTCAAGGTTGACATTCCCATCGTTGCTGACTGTAAGCATGCATTAACTGCCATGAACAGATGGTTTGATGTCCAGGAAGATTTCAAGGAAAAGGAGCAGGAAGAAAAACTTGCTCCCTGGCTGGATGAGATCAACAACTGGAAACGCAAGCATCCGCTTGGATATGTTGAGGAAGGTGATATCATTAAACCGCAGTTTGTGGTTCAGAAACTTCATGAGTTGACCAAGGGAGAAGCAATCATTTCAACCGAGGTG
>Ga0209536_100014174_pt1 | contig 11465 bp, 8 predicted proteins | sample DeeMarSeWOR28_12_FD_187461 | JGI IMG/M metagenome (GOLD analysis project Ga0209536, IMG submission 187461) | Marine sediment microbial communities from White Oak River estuary, North Carolina - WOR-2-8_12 (SPAdes) (version 2) | ecosystem: Environmental > Aquatic > Marine > Intertidal zone >... | reverse complement strand
ATCCCGGCAAAGAGGCCCTGGTGCACCTGGAGAACGGTATAATATACGGCAGCCTGAAAGAAGCCGCCCAGCAGATGCCCGAACTGGTGAAAAAGTACCTGGGGAACAACGCTCAAACAGAAGACGAGCCCTTTGTGGCCCTGAATACGGCATTTTCGCAGGATGGGGTGTTCCTTTATGTACCCAGGGGAGTTCGCATGGAACGACCCATTCAGATCATCAATCTGCTGCTGTCCGATAAGAACCAGATGGTCCAGCACCGGAACCTGCTGGTCCTTGAGGCCCACGCAGAGGCCCAGGTGATCATCTGTGACCATACCCTGAGTCCGCATATGTTCCTGACCAACTCGGTGACCGAAGTATATACCGGCGAGAATGCAGATATGGACCTGCTGCGCCTGCAGAACGAGCATAACAATTCCTGTCAGGTCACCAACACCTGGATCCGGCAGGAACGAAATTCCCGTTGTCAGCATGGAACCATTACCCTCCACGGGGGGATGGTCCGGAACAACCTCCGTATCCATATGGAGGGGGAGGGTGCCGAGACCACCGCACTGGGGCTTTTCCTGCTGGATAAGATGCAACACGTGGACAGCTATACGGTAATCGATCACAGCAAAGCGCACTGTACCAGCAACCAGCATTATAAAGGGATCCTGGATGATAGCTCCACGGGTGCCTTCAACGGGAAGATCCACGTGCACCCCGACGCACAGAAGACCCAGGCCTATCAGACCAACAACAACATCCTGCTGACCGATACCGCCAGGATGAATACCAAACCACGCCTGGAGATTTATGCCGACGATGTAAAATGCAGCCACGGCGCCACCGTGGGCCAGCTTGACGAGCAGGCATTGTTCTACCTGCAGAGCCGCGGGATCACCAGGGATGAGGGCCGGCTTATGCTCATGGACGCCTTTACCTGGGATGTGATCTCCAAGATCAAGCAAAGCGCTTTGCGGGAACGGATCACGGATCTGGTCAGCAAGCGTCTTCGGGGGGAGCTCTCAAGGTGTAACAACTGTGCCATGCACTGTGCCGACCAATAAGGAGGGTTATGGCTTTCGATATAGAAAAGATCCGAAGTGATTTTCCCATGCTCCGACAGGAGGTGTACAAGAAACCCCTGGTCTACCTGGATAACGGGGCCACCACCCAGAAACCCCGGGTGGTGATCGACACGGTCAGGGAACTTCAGGAAACGCAGAACAGTTCCATTCACCGGGGAATTCATTATCTGAGCGAACAGATGACTTCTCGCTATGAAGAGGCAAGGGAAACGGTCCGCTCCTTTCTGAATGCCTCTTCCGGCAATGAGATTGTTTTTACCAGCGGGGCCACGGGGTCCATCAACGCCCTGGCTTTTTCCTTCGGGGAAAAATATGTTAGCTCCGGTGATGAAGTACTGATCTCGGAAATGGAACACCATTCAAACATCGTACCCTGGCAGATGCTCTGTGAGCGCAAGGGCGCCAGACTGAAGGTAATTCCCTTTGATCACCGGGGGGAACTGATGCTGGAAAAGCTGGATGAACTGCTTACCGAAAGGACCAGGATTCTGGCCCTGACCCATGCATCCAACTCTCTGGGGACCATCAACCCGGTGAAGGAAATCATCCTGAAAGCCCATGAGCGGGGGATACCGGTGATGCTTGACGGAGCCCAGATGGTGCAACACGGGGAAGTGGATGTGCGGGAGCTGGACTGTGACTTTTATGTTTTCTCATCCCATAAGATTTTCGGTCCCACCGGTTCGGGAGTGCTTTTCGGAAAGGAAAAGCTGCTGGAGGAACTTCCCCCCTACCAGGGAGGCGGTGACATGGTGGACCAGGTGACCTTTGAGCGAACTTCCTACAGCGAACTGCCTTTTAAATTTGAGGCCGGGACCACCAATTACACCGGTGCCATCGGTCTGTCCGCTGCATTGAAATATCTTCAGGGCATCGGTTTATCAGCCGTTGGGCAATACGAAAAGGAGCTGACCGGCTATATGCTGGAAAAACTGGGAGAGATCAAGGGATTGCAGCTTTATGGGAAAGCGGCTCAACGGATCTCTGTTTTTTCTTTCCTGCTGGATCATATTCATGCCTACGATGCCGGTATGATCCTGGATAAGATGGGGATCGCGGTGCGTACGGGCACCCACTGCACCCAACCCGTCATGGATCATTTCGGGATCAGCGGAACCATCCGGGCCTCTCTGGTGTTTTATAATACGAAGGAGGAAGTGGACGCCCTGGCCGAAGGCATAGAAAGAACCATGCAAATGCTTACTTAAGAACAAGGTACCGATGAGTGATTATAATAAGACACAGGCGGATATCGCGGAGGAGTTTTCGGTTTTTGAAGACTGGCTTGACCGGTACAACTACCTGATTGAACTGGGAAACGACCTTGCCCCCATTGATGCTGAATACCGCACACCGGAATACCTGATCAACGGGTGCCAGTCGAAGGTATGGCTTCATGCCGATTTTGTGGATGGGAAACTGCAGTTCAAGGCCGACAGCGATGCCATTATTGTCAAAGGCATCGTGGCACTGCTGGTGAAGCTAATGAGCAATCGCACACCGGAAGAGATCCTGGAGAACAAACTCTTCTTTATTGATGATATCGGGCTCAGCCAGAACCTGAGTCCCACGCGTTCCAACGGTCTGCTGGCCATGGTGAAAAAAATGCGCCTCTATGCCATGGCATACCAGGCCAAAGCAAAACAAAACAAGTAATCATGAGTGAATCGCAGGAATTTTTAGAGATAGAGGGAAAGATCGTGGAGGCCCTGAAGACGGTATACGATCCGGAGATCCCTGTTAACATATATGACCTGGGTTTGATATACGAGATCGAATATACGGAGGATAAGGAAGTTAAGATCGAAATGACCCTTACCGCACCCAACTGTCCCATGGTCGATGTGCTGATCATGGATGTGGAAAATGCGGTCAATGCCCTGGAAGAGGTGGAAAAGACCACCGTCAACCTGGTTTTTGAACCCCAGTGGGACAAGTCCATGCTCTCGGAAGAGGCAAAGCTGGAACTGGGGTTGCTGTAGTACCCATCAAAATTAGCAAGATACAGGTGCCTGCGGATCTATCCATAAGGGAATTATCGGCGGCCATCCGGGGGAAGGCCCTGGAGCTGGGGTTTTCCGGCTGCGGCTTTTCCGGGGCCGAAGCACTGCCCGGGGATGCCAGGCGCCTGGAAGCCTGGCTGCTGCAGGGCCATCATGCACGCATGGACTATATGGCCAATCATTTCCTTAAGCGCACCGATCCCTCCAAACTGGTGGAAGGGGCCCGGTCCGTCATCTCTCTGCTTTACAATTACTTCACAGACAGGGTTCAGGAAGATCCTGAATCACCCGTCCTGTCCAAATACGCCTACGGGGAAGATTACCACTTGGTGATGAAAGAGAAGATGCGTGAACTTTTTGCATTTATCAGATCCCTGCATCCCAAAGCCGCGGGAAGGGTTTTTGTGGATTCGGCCCCCGTGCTGGACCGTGCCTGGGCCAGAATGGCCGGGCTGGGCTGGATCGGAAAGAACTCCATGTTGATCTCGCGTACTGCCGGATCCTTCGTCTTTATAGGTGAAATCATCCTGAACCTGGAACTGGAGTACAATGCGCTTCCGGAAAGCGACTTCTGCGGCTCCTGCAACCGCTGTATTGAAGCCTGTCCCAGTGGGGCCATCCTGGATATGCGGACCATCGACTCGGAACGCTGCATCTCCTACCAGACCATTGAAAACAGAGGGGATATTTCCCCCGAAATTGAAGACAGCCTGTCGGGCCGGGTCTTTGGCTGTGATATCTGTCAGGATGTCTGCCCCTGGAACAGGAAGGCTGAGAGGCACCGGGAGCCTGCCTTTGAGCCGAAGGAAGGCTTACTGGAAATGACCGGAGAGGACTGGAGAAAACTGGGCCCCGAGGAATTCGGCCTGCTGTTTCAAAAATCAGCCGTCCAGCGGGCCGGGTACGAGAAAGTAAAAAGTACGCTGGCTTCCCTGTCAAAAAAACAGGATATCAGGGCAGAATAACTGTAACAGAATCGCCGGCAGTTCGTCTTACATACAGAACCCAAAAGACGAACATCATGAAAAAACTGATACTATCCCTGCTGATCCTTATTTTCGGGCTCACGCTATTTGCCCAGCCTGCTAGTTTTGACAGGCTCTACTACCAGTACAAAGGTGAAGAAGGCGTGGTGGCCCTGAGGATCCCCGGTTTTGTCATGCGCCTGGCAGCATCCATTGGTGACCTGGACCGGGAAGAGCGAGCATTGCTCAGGTCCCTTAAATCGGTGACTGTGCTGACCATTGAAGATTCGCAGCTCTACCCGGGGGTGAACTTCACCAGGGAAATCAACCGTTCAAAACTGGACAACAATTATGAATTGCTGCTGGAGGCCCATGACAACGGAGAGGATGTCTATATCGCCGCCAGGGAAAAGAACGGCAAACTCAGAGACCTGATCGTGGTGGTAGGCGGGGACGAGAATGTGCTCGTTCATGTACGTGGACGCATGGACAGCGATCTGCTGGAAAACCTGGCCGAAGTGGCCGGGGTGGACGAGCTTCACGTGACCGCGAAAATTTAATCTTCCAGCAGATCCTTCAGATTCTGCAGGACCTGGGTCCAGCCCCCTTCGGCATGGGCCCGGGCCTCTTCGCCTGCGAATCCCTTTTGCGTCAGGCTCACCCTGGTACCACCTTCCGTCTTATCCAGCGTATAGCTCACCATGGAATAGTTTTCCGGGATATCCTCCAATCCTGAAAAACCGCTCCAGTAATCATAGATCAGCAATTTCCCGGGGACCGCCATATGGATCTTCCCCTTATCCTCATAGGACCGGCCTTCCCACTCCCCCCTGAAAACCAGGGAACTTCCGGGCTGCCAGTCGGAGATGGCCTCGGTTCCGAAAAAGTACTTTCTTATGGTTTCCCGGTCCGTCAGGGCCCTCCATACCAGCATGGGGGATACACCTATCTCGATGGTCCTGCTAATTTCCAACTGATGATTCATAACGAAACTTTCAGATAGAACAGCGAAACCTGCAGGAAGGTTCGATCCTGTTTTCGGTCCCATTCCAGCCGGATGCCTGCACCGGGGTGAGGGACTGCCCGGAACTGAAAAAAACGAGCCCCTAATACCAAGAAGCAGGGTTACAGTTCCTGTCAGGATCTGTAACCCCTTTTCTAACCTAAAACCACTATGCGCAGGTTCTAGTTCTTACCCGTGCTTTCCAGCTCAAAGCTGGCTTCATCCAGGTCCCGCAGATTGGCCCGGATGGTAATCTTTCCAGGTTTTGATCCTGCCCGAAGCAGAATGGAAGCTATTCCTGCCTCCAGGTTTGCCGGATTGTCACCTATTAATTCTGCCGGGCCCGAGACCTGGAAGGACACGGGAATATTATTCTCGGGTATGATCGTTTCCGTGCTGTCCACCAGGCAGGCATGAACAAACACAACATCATTACAGGCAGCCTGTAAACTCTTTCCACTCAAATCCACCCGGATATTCAATGCCGAGGGCTCTCCCGGACTCCTCTGGATCGACCGGGTGACCTGGTTCCCGTCAACAAAACCAAAAGCTTCCAGAACCCTGTATTCCATCTCATTCATTATAAATCGGAAGGGCGGATGAGCCAGATGGTCCGAAATCCTGTCCCGGAGCGGTCCCGTTCTTCCCAGACTCTTACCGTCCACCCAGAGTTCGACCTCATCGCAATTACTGAATATCAGAACCTCTCCACGTCCATTTTTTTTCACAGGTCCGGCTATGTGTACCATCGGGGCTCCGAAGGGACCATCCAGTGGCAACTGGCTCTGAAAGAAATAATAGGAGGGTTTTGGTAGACGGAAAATATCCATGATCCCCGAGGATTCCAGATTATCTGCATAACCCCTGTTATAATCAAACATCACCCAGTAAGCATCGGCAAAGGCAGGTGTTTTATAATTGTCATTGTGTGCTTCCTGAATGTTGGTGACCTGTTGCATCAGGCGCTCCACTCCGCAGCTGCGAAGTTGACGGCTGGATCGTTCCTCGGCCAGCATATCGTCCCAGCGGTCCTGGTTCAGACCTGCATTCATGGCATAATACTCCCAGTCGCCGTACTCCGAAACCACATAGGGTTTATCCTGCTTAAGTTCGTCCAGATGAAGCCGGTGCTGCCGTGCCTGCAGATAGATATCATAAGCGTATTCCTGCCATCCGGCAGTAAAGCATTGCTTGCCGGGATACTCACGATGTGCGATCCCGACAAGCGAATCGATGAAGGGTTCCGGCATCCAGGTCTCATTAAGTGAGACCTCCCAGGCCAGGACAGAGGGATGGTTCCTGTCACGGCGGATCAGATCGCGAACCGTTTGGAACACATATTTGCTGAAGGAGGAATCCGGGTTGAAGTATTGCCATCCGGGAATGGCATCTATGGTCAGAATGCCCAGTTCATCACAGGCCTCCATAAAAGCCCTGGAATGGGGATAATGGGATAATCTGATACAATTGAATCCTGCTTCCTTGATTTTTCGTGCTTCACGGTACTGTGCATTGTCCGAGAGGGCATAGCCGATGTAAGGATATTCCTGGTGTCTGTTCACACCCCTGAGCCGGATCGCTTTCCCGTTCAGATAGAACTGCTGGTCACGAAACTCCATCCATTTAATACCTACTGTGGTGTTTACCCGGTCCAGCACTGCTCCCAGGTATTCGATTGAACTTTCCAGCCTGTAAAGCTCGGGATGATCCGGACACCATAATTCCGGATTGTTAACTATCAGCTCTTCCGTAAAGGAACCATCCTGGCCGGCATCCAGGACGAAAGATGTCCCTTCTCCTGATAAAATAAGTTCGTCCTTCTGGTAAAGCCGGTGTACGACCCGGAAATGACATTCTCTGGAATCGGCGTTACAAACATGGGTTTTTACCCTCAGGACGGCCTTCTCGTCGTGTGCCTCCAGGGTTGTGACAAATACTCCACCACCTGCCTCCAGGCCGGCAAAGATCGGATCGGTGATATGAAGCAGGGGTTTGGAGAACAGATGCACATTCCGGTAAATGCCTCCATAGGTACTAAAATCAAGCAGGTGCAGGGGCTTTGGTCCGGTGGAGGGATTATCCCTGTTATCCAGCCTCACCAGTAACACATTCTCACCGTTAAACCCTGCACTGGCAGTTAAATCTGCAACAAAGGGAAGGTACCCCCCCTGATGCCTGGTCAGGTGCTGCCCGTTGATCCAGACATCGGCCACGTTCATGGCTCCTTCGAATTTCAGAAATATCTTCTTTTCCTTCCAGCTCCGCGGCAGGCTGAATTCCTTGAGGTACCAGCAGGTTCCCTGCCATTGATCATTTACCACGAGAGCTTCAATCCTGGGGGTATGGGGAATGCTTACATGTTCCCATTTTTCAGTGTCGAAGGATGCAGAGGAATAATCTGTTGTATCATTATCTTCGGCCAGCAGGAATAACCAGTCATCATTGAACAGGGTTCCTGTATCGAGGTACAGCTTATGATCCCTGCAGCTGCTCAGCAGCAGTATACACCAGAGGACCAGTATGAACCGATTCAAGTTCATAATTTCGGTGTATCTGCATCCCCATTGCTATAACTGCAGCATTGCCGGGTAAGTGCCGCGATCATGATCGCCGGGGCCACTTGCAATGTACATCTCATATATTCCTGTTTTGGGGTACATAACAGGTCATCCGGCCAACATTCCTGTTGGCCGGATAACCCGGAATAAAACAGTTACGGACTAGTAACCCGGATTCTGTATAAGCAACGGGTTCTTATTCATTTCATCCCTCATGATCGGGAAGAAATAGGCCTTGTCCAACCAGGCCCGGGCCAGTTCACCCGGTGTCCTCGGGGCGTAGGTGGGAGTGCTCCATGTGCTGCCATCCGCCTGCCTGTAGTTGGTGGCTGCCTGGTCCGTCACATACCTGATATCCACACCGTGGGCCTGCTGGTAGGCTTCCGGCCCGATGAGCCATCTCCGGACATCCCAGAAGCGCTGATCCTCATAAGCCATTTCAATGCGCCTCTCATGCCGGTAGGCCTGGCGGAGATCATCCCCTGTAGCTGTGATATCGGGCTGACCGGCCCGCTGCCGGATCATGTTCAGATAGGTCCTGGCTTCGTCCTCCTCGCCCAGTTCTATACAGGCCTCCGCGTAATTCAGGAGGGTCTCTGCATACCTGAAGTGTCGGAATGGAACATCCTGTTTCACATACTGCGGGTCGACGGATGTATCCACGAACTTACGCGTGTAATATCCGGTATATCCCCCGTTCCAGTCCTCGATGGGACCGAGGCGGGTATCCACGCCGGGCACGATGATCTCGTCGGACGTATTATACACATGGCCCACCTGGATCCTGTTCCAGGGATCGATCCCAACCACATCGGAGGGACGCTCGCGCCACGGGGCCCCCTCATAAAGTATGGTGGCATAGAAACGGGCTTCCCGTCCGGTATAGGGATCGGCTGCATGGGCCGGATTCCCCCAGTCGAACGCCGTTCCGTCCTTGAATTCGTAGTCATCCACCAGCTCTCCCAGCGGGCAGTTGTTCCCCCAGTTGTGGTAGCCGTTGGGACCACAGTACAGTGCAGGGTTATATCCCGCCCAGCCCTCATCGGTCTTGGGGGTGAAGTACTGGAGCAGGATGTCTTCGGTCTCGGGACCGTAAGAGATAAAGTAATCCACAAAATTCTGGGCAATTGAATCCCCGGGAGCCGGATCGGGCTTATAGAGACTGTAAATGCCCAGGTCTATCACGGCCCTGGCAGCATCCCTGGCCGCCTGCCAGCGTGTGGCCTGGCTGCCGCTGGTATACCCCAGCAGTTCCGAGTTGCTGAACCCGGGCGCATAGGAGTTCATGTCGTGATGCAGGTCACTTGCTGCATATAGCAGGGTCCTGGCCTTCAGGTGCATGGCCGCACCCCTTGTGATCCGGCCCTCGCTCGCTCCACCACCGTAACCATCAGGCAGGAGGGCTGCAGCCTGGTCCAGCTGTCCCACAATGAAGTTGACGGTTTCCTCATACGTATTCCTGGCTACCTCGAATTCATCATCCAGCCCATAGGGCGTCTCGATAATGGGTACCCCGCCATACATTGCGGCCAGATAATGATAAAGGTAAGCCCTCAGGAAATAGACCTCCCCGTACATCCGGTCCACCAGGTCCTGGTCCTCGAACTCCTTTCCTTCCATATTGGCGAAAAAGATATTACAGGACCTGACCCCACCGAACAGCGGCTCCCAGCGGAAATGCATGGTGTAGGGGGTTGCCCAGTCCACATCCCATCCCATCAGGTTGTCCTGGGTCATCAGGCAGTTGTTGAAGTTCTTTACATCCCAGTCGGGGGTAAAGTGCGACTCGTCTACATAATCGGACAGGCGTTCAATAGAGAATGGCAGGTTAAGCGCTTCCCGGTAAATATTGTTTACAAAGGTTTCGATCAGCGCAGGGTCGCTCCAGACCGCGGCATCGGAATAGGATGACAGCGGTTCCAGTTGCAGAAAGTCCTTCTCACAGGACCAGCTTAATCCAGCTAACAGGATCAGCACATATATCTTATATAACTTTTTCATCGCTCAATCGTTTAAAAGGTTAGCGTCAGGCCGAGGTTCACAATCCGTTGCAAAGGATAAGCCGTCCCGCGTGTAAGCTCCGGGTCGATAAGCTTTTCCTTACTCAGGGTCAGCAGGTTCAATCCATTCGCATAAATGCGGATCCCCTGAACCCGGATGGCCTGGGTTACATTGGGAGGCAGAGAATAACCCACCTCAATGTTTTTCAGCCTGATGTAATCGGTTTCGTGCAACCAGAAGGTGTTCGCCTGGCTTCTCCAGTACTCGTTGTCACGGTTCCAGGCCCTGGGATACTCGGAACTGGGATTATCGGGAGTCCAGCGATTATCGGCGTAATCGGCGTAGTAGTTCCCGATCTCCCCGGATTCGGGACTTATATATACCACTGCCCCGGTTGTTCCCTGGAAGAGTATGGAAACGTCAAAACCACCCGCATAAAGGCTTGCCGAAAGTCCCCCGGTGAAACGTGGGAGTTCGCTCTTCTCCTGCCGGACACGGTCCAGCCCGTCAATCACATCGTCTTCGTTCACATCCTCAAAAATGACATCACCGGCCATGGCCCCATCCCAGTGCGGGTAATCATCCAGGTCGGCTTCGGTTTCGAAGATACCCAGAGAATTATAATACAGGTTCGCTCCCATGGGCCTTCCTGTGGACTGCTGGTATTCGGGTATGCCCGGGGTTTCATCCCAGAACAGTATCTTGTTCGTGGCAAAACTTCCGTTGGTGGCAATCTCCCACTGTATTCTTGCGGAACCCCCGCGGTAAGAAAGAACGTATTCGAATCCCTGGTTCTCCACTTCTCCAATATTCTCCGGTGGCAGTTCAAAACCTGCCGTAGCCGGAACAGAGGCATTACGTTGCCAGAGGATGTCCGTTCTCAGGTTGTAAAAATAGTCCGCCTCCAGGCTCATCCTCGCACTCAGGAAAGTGGCATTGAACCCGATATTGAACTGGTTGGCCACCTCCCAGGTCACATCCGGATTGGGTACAGCATCTTCATACAGCAACTTGTTGTCGTTACTGACGCCGAATACATAACTCTGATAGGCGAAGGAATAAAGGGCCAGGTATTTGTATTCCTGGAGCGATCCACTGTAATAGATGCGGTCATTCCCGGTCTGCCCCCATGAAGCACGGATTTTCATGTCCTGCAGAAAGTCGATGTTGAAGAAGTTCTCCTGGGATATTCGCCAGCCCAGAGATATACCGGGGAAAAAGCCCCAGGCATCGTCAAACATGTAAGATCCGTCGTAACGCATGACCAGCTCGGCGAGGTATTTATCCCCATAATTATAATTGAACCTTCCAAAGTAGCTCCTGCGTGCAAACTGCGAAGCGGAACCATTGTTGGACATATACTGGTCAGTGGCCCCTGCGAACAGCTGGTCAATTCCGCTGGCCGTGTAATTCTTCCTGAATGCGTTCATCCAGTTGTTCAGTCCCTTCTGGCTCTCCGTACCCACCATCAGTTTGATCATGCTTCCGCCAAAGGCTCTATCGTAAGTGGCGTAGGCATTGTAGGTGAGTTTGTAATCATCGTTGGACCACTGGGTCAACTGTGGGGATGCCAGGCCACGCTGACCTTTTTCCAGGACCGGTTCACCGTTCTCATAACTCACTCCGTCCCAGGAATACAGGTACCAGGGGGTTTCGAAAAGTTTCCGGTAACGGAAGCGTTTGTCGTAGGAAAAGTTCCCCTGTAATGCCAGTCCTTCCACCCAGGGTATTTTCACATCCAGGCGGAAGTTGGTCTCCAGGTGGTAATTTTTATCGTCATCGTAACCCGTGGCATCCGAGACCGTGACCACGGGATTGTGCCCGTATTCAATATCAGGTCCCGGCATCCCGTTGGGCCA
>Ga0209536_100014173_pt1 | contig 11465 bp, 8 predicted proteins | sample DeeMarSeWOR28_12_FD_187461 | JGI IMG/M metagenome (GOLD analysis project Ga0209536, IMG submission 187461) | Marine sediment microbial communities from White Oak River estuary, North Carolina - WOR-2-8_12 (SPAdes) (version 2) | ecosystem: Environmental > Aquatic > Marine > Intertidal zone >... | reverse complement strand
ATGATCATGGACGAATCCCAACGGGAATTCTTGGGCAAACTCGGTGTTGGAGCGGCAGCATTCTTCCGCACCGGCATCGAGAAAGCCACCTTCATCCAGGTGCCGGAGTACAAAGATACAGCTGGTTTCGACTACCCGCCGGAAGATGTAGAGATCCAGAAGATGATGCAGGAATTCCAGGAAGAGCATTTCCATGCTTCACTGCCGTTCGACGGCTGCAGGTTTTGCGGCAGCCCCTGCAAATTCAGGGAAGTCATCGAACCCCAGACGTTCGATAAAGAATTACACGAGCGCTTCATGGCTGCTCTAAAACGCTTCGACGAGCAGCCCGAACCCGAGCATTGGCCCGAGCACTGGCGGGCGATCACCGGCGCATGTGTGGAAGCAGGTGCGCAAGCCGGCCACCCACAGGATATTGATGCCGCTTACTGTTACTTGGCGCACGAGATCGATTTTCCCTTTACTGAGCACATGCGGCGTTCATTTGAACAGGTTCACCCGGAAGTCATATGAGGAGGTTAAATTTATGAGCATTGAATCAAACCCTGTCAAAGCTACCAAGGATATTACCTCGCAGGGAGTACGTATTGTGGATGGTCTAGTAAAGAAAGCTTGGTCAATTATGGATGCTGCTGTTGAAAAGCAAGTACCAAGCGAAATTCTAAACCAAAAAGCGATTCAGAGTATTCAAGGAAAAACTTAATTGGAGGCCAGAATGTCTGAAAAATATTATGACAGCGATTCACCAGAGGGATCGAATGAAAGTACTAAAGAAGCTAAACAGCCAACAGAAATAACCGATGTTGGTAAACAGTCTTTGCGCGGGGTTTTGGATTATTCTATTGAGACTCAAAATGCGATTTTAAGTATCAATGAGCAACCGATTGAAAAGCACCCAGAACTAGTAGCTAGGCTACAGAAGGAAAATCCAAAAGCATGGAAAGAAATAGGTCAACTTGGAGGAATATCTAAAGACGGGATTATTGGTCCTGATGGAGATATATTAATTCAATATCCTAATGAGTGGTCAATTGAATAGTTGTAATACCTACAAATAGATAGACAAATTGGTAATTACACCATCTCTCCCAGGATATTTCAATCAACATGATTAAGGAGTTTTCAATGAACTGTCCAAATTGTGGTGCAGAAAATCCAGATACTGTCAAATTCTGTGGTAATTGCGGAAATAATTTAACTGAGCCATTAGCTTTTCCTCCAACACAAGAACAACAGCCATCAGTCCAACAACCACCTCAACCTCAAGTTGGGTATACACAACAACCTGCTTATTATCCTCAAAAACCAGCGAAGGACCGTAGTATTGCCTTGATCCTGGAGATTCTTCCTGGTTTGTTCGGTTTCCTCGGATTTGGATGGATCTACAGCGGCAACACGAGTACCGGAATCGCGTGGTTAATCGGATTTTTCGTATGGGACATCTTCGCAGTTATCATTGCGGTTGTTACTGCAAGTTTTGGTTTAATTTGCACAATTCCGATCAGTATTGCATTCATTGCCCTTTCAGCTTCTCGATTGAATAGCTACACAAAGAACAACCCACAGATCTTTGGGAATTAGGATTTCGAACCGTAATAAAAATTTGAAGAATCATGTTTTATTTATTCTTTTCGATAATTCCACCTGAGCCGTAATTCCGATTAGAGTGAATCTATAGAAAGTCATACTATATTATTCTTAATGGAATACCTCGTAGCTTGCTACGTGGGTTCCACGTCTTAGAAAAATCTGTGCCCGAAGGGACAAAATTCCGTAATACGCCGTCCGCTTGCGGCGGGGATAGGAATTTTGAAGATTTTGTCAGATTATTATTAAGGATCGATTATGAGCACTTGTTCGGATTCTTATGAACGAGGGGAAACATCAGATATCCACTTACCGGAAAAAGATGAAGAAAAGCTAACGCATCGCGGAATAACTGCAGCGCAGGGAATTGATCGTGCAACCACTGATATCGTTGAACCATCACCTCAAACATTCCAGGATACACCAGACTTACCAGCAGATACTCAGGAACAGGTAGCTGAAGGTATAGAACGACTTAGTCAAATTGATGAAATTAAGCAAGATAACTGGCGCGATGCAACAGAGGAGGAACGTTTGCAAGGTTTACAACAAACCGAGAATACGATGGCAGAAATCCAAGGTCGTCCTCCAGTAGAAATAGTCTCGGAGCATCTACCTCGAGGTATATATGGATTTTTTGATGACAATCAAATCCATATCAATACAGAGGCATTGCAAAGTTCTGATATTGCTCAAGCAGTTGATACAATCGCTCATGAAGGTCGACATGCATATCAAGTTTATGCCATTAACAATCCAAGATTTCACAGCAATTCAACAGAAGTAGATAGCTGGCGTGAAAATCGTGAGAATTACCTCAATGCAGAAATTTATGGTCAAGAACTATATCAAAATCAACCAGTCGAAGCTGATGCTTGGTCTTATGGCACCGCAATTCGCCAAGGAATATATGGGGATTCGGAGGTGGAGTCATGATCAAGTTTAACAGGCAAGAGATAAAGGATCGATTGGTAACTGAATTTGGCTATCCAGCCATCGGAGCTGATCTCATCACAGATAAAATTCTCAATCTTCAGCCTGAGTTGTCTCAACCTTTTGAGGAATGGTGGACGACTGGAGATATACCTTCATTGAACATCGAGGGATTCAGCTTGGAAGATCTGGAAACAAATCACAGCATGAATACAATCGCCGCTTTTCTAACCTTAGATTGGCTTATCCGAGAGCCAGAAAAAGCAAGAACTTCTTTGAACAGAGGTCATGATCATGTAAATTAATGATCAATAGCTTCTCGGATCAATTCAACGAGAAGAGATACCCCTAAAGGTTTAATATATCAATTATCCCCGTAGGATATTCTCTTATTGCTGGCTTGCTTAAAAGGATTAGTTCATCACATGCTCCTCTTACTCTAAAATCAATTACCTTTTGGATTTTCTATGAACAATCATCGCTGTCCAAATTGTCAGTCCGAAATACCAGAACAGGCTTCTTTCTGTCCTGTTTGTGGTTCCTCGCTCGAACCCGAAAAAGAAGAGAGCAAACAGCCTGCAGCTAACCAAAAGGCAAGCATTACCTGTCCTCGCTGCCAGACAATCCATACAGGAACCGGATCTAATTTCTGTGAGAATTGTGGATTTCCACTATCCGGCAAAGCTCAACCTGAGACGATTCAACAAGTAATTTCCGATTCAGAATCTGGTGGTATTGAATCGACCCCGATTCCTGTTCCATCTTCGACAGGCCAATCTCCCACACCTGCTCCAACACTAATCCCGCAACCCACTGATAAACGAACTTTGCCCAGGTGGATCCTGGCTCTATTCGGATTCATAGTAGTGGGGGGAGTTGTATTCGCAATCTGGTATTTCTTCCTTGATAGAGAGCCCTCCACCTGTGTACCGGAAAGACCTGGTGAAGAATTCCAGGAAGCCAACCAGAATGACCTACAGGGTGATCTACGCCAGAATAGCTACTTCAAATCTGGACAAGAATACACGATAGCCGCCAATAATACTTTCACGGTTCCAGATGGAGTAAAGTTGATCATAGAACCCGGAGCACGCCTCCGTTTTGGGGAAGGGTCAAAAATGGTTGTTTCTGGGACTTTATCTGCTTGTGGGAGGAGCAATCGCCGCATCCTTTTCACGGCAAACGCATCTACGGGCAGCCCTGGCTTCTGGAGTGGTCTCGAGTTTGTTAATGCGGACAAAGATAGTGCTCTTGCTTTTGCAACCTTCGAATATGCTGGGAGGGATGGCCACGCTCCTGTTTGGATTGACAGGACGGATTTCATACTCCATGAATTAAAGTTCGACAGCAATGCCTGGTATGCAATCAGCCTCGATCCGAACAGTTACCCGCAGATAGAAGAACCACTAAATGTGGAAAATGGGCCGCAAGGATGGGAAATCCGTAGTGGAGAGTTGACGACAGATAAAACCTGGGATAACCAGCAGGTCTACATCGTCAGAGAGCTGCTTACGATTGCCGAGAATGGCAGCCTGGAGCTTAAGCCAGGTACGGTTGTAAAATTCCTGCCTAATGGAGCAATAAACGTTCGAGGTGTTCTTCAAGCCATCGGGGAAACTAACCACACTATCCGATTTACTTCATACAACGACGATAGCGAGGATGATTCGCAAGCACCTGAGAGCGGGGATTGGGTCGGTTTGCGCTTTTACGGCCAGAACGGCCAATCCAGGCTTGAGAATGTCGATATTACTTATGGTGGTCAAGGAGGATACCGGGAGGTCGGTTGCGTGTGGATGGAGAACGCTTCACCACAGATGATCAATGTCACGATGAATGAGTGCAGCGGGTTTGCCATGAGCACGGATATAGCCTCTGAGCCCCTGATTGAGCGATTATCCATATCCGAATCTGATCCACTCCGTCGGTGGGAAATGCGTCAAAGTACATTGGAAGATGTTGGCAGTCGTCACTTAACAATGTTGTCTACGGATGACCAAGCCCCCCTTTATCCAGTCATAACTGGCTGGGTAGGTGTTGGAGAGAATGCCACATTAACCATTGATCCTGGTATATCCTTGCTTTTTTTCGGCGAGAAGAATTCGGGTATGTGGGTTGATGGAACAATACAGGCAAATGGTAATCAAAAAGAACCCCTCATTCTTACCTCCTGGCGAGATCCAGAATTCAATCGCGATGGCGGAGCCCAACCTGGTGATTGGGTTGGGCTGCACTTGAAAAACTCTAGACTGGAAGACACCTATCTCAATTACATTGAGATTCGCAACGCTGGAGCTGGGAATAGTGGTTGCCTGAGGCTAAATGCAGCCTCACCAAAGATTGACAATATAAGGATAAGCGATTGTTCTTACTATCCGATAAGCAGCGATGCAAGCTCTCAACCCCAAATATCAGTTATTGATATTAATGAAAATCAGCTTTCAAATCAATGGGAGATTTGGGAATCGTCGTTATCAGGACAAGTTGATTGGGAATGGGATATCTTGCGCGATAAAGAAGAAAACCCGATAGAGCGCGTGATAACGGGAAATATCCAGATAGGACCAGAAGCAGGTTTGATTATTAAACCGGGTGTAATTTTGAAGTTTACTTCAGGCAAAGGAATGCTGGCACAAGGGTCTTTACAGGTTCTCGGTGAACAATCCCAACCCATAATTCTCACCTCATGGCAAGATCTGGATGGGAGTAGGAACGGAGGTTCTGCTCAAGCCGGGGACTGGGCAGGACTAGGTTTAGAGGGCAGACAATCTGCTAAGAGATTGGAGAATGTTCAGATTCGATTTGCTGGGAATCCTAACCGGGGTGTCGGCTGCCTGAATCTCATGGACAGCAATCCGGATATTGTTAACCTAACTATCACGAATTGCAGTCATTATCCGATCACCAGCGATCTGGCTTCGGATCCAGTGATCGATGGTTTGCAGATGAATTCAAATTCTCCAGCTAATGAATGGGCTTATCGCGAGAGTAAACTATCGAATGGAGAGCAGCGCACTTGGAATCCAATTCGCCAGGCAGATAACAGCGCGGATATTTATCGTGTTGCTACCGGATGGCTCAATTTAGAATCTGGAGCACAGTTGACAATCAATCGTGGGACTGTGGTTAAGTTCAGTGAGCGAACTGGTTTCTCTTCCAACGGAGGCTCATTGGTTGTCGAAGGTGATCTCGACACACCCGTTATATTCACATCTCGTCGAGATCCGCAATTCAGCTCTGAGGGTGGAGTACAGACTGGGGATTGGATTGGGATCGTGCTTGACAATGTTAATGGGAGTTCAATTCTCAGAAATATGGAGATTCGTTATGCGGGTGCGAACCATCGTCAGAGTGCAGCCATATCATTAACTTCTTCCTCACCAAGAATTGAAAATGTTGTCATTCGTGATAGTGCTGCATTTCCAGTGAGTCTTGATGTTATTTCGAATCCTCAGGTTGCCCAGATTAGATTTGAGAATAATTCTCCAGCAAATGCCATCGAGATACGTGGTGGACAACTCGAAGCTGCGGGTGAACAAACCTGGTCCCCCTGGTACGATGCCGATGGCAATCCACTAGTCAGGGTTATCACGGAAACCCTTTCGATCGGCGAACCTGCCAGCTTGCGCCTGGAACCAGGAACTCTGCTCAAATTTAGTCAGAACTCTGGGATCGATGTGCATGGAAGTTTATTTGCAGATGAGGCGGTATTCACTTCACTATTCGATGACACTCAGGGAGGAGATACCGACGGGGGAGCAAATGAAGAATCCGTCTGGCAAGGTATTCGTTTATTCAATACCCAGCCCACCATAATCGATGATTCCTTGATCAAATTTGGTCAATATGGAATCTGGCTGGAAAATGCATCAGCTGATTTGAATTCAACAACCATCGAAAATGCTATAGAAGCGGCGATCAGCACTGATTTGAATTCCGAGGTCACAGTCAATGACCTGTCTCTACAGAGTAATTTAATTAATGGGATTTTGATGCGTTTGGATATTCTACCCCAAGGAGAGACACGCTGGTCAACAATTGGAGAATCTGGTAACTACATCCCCCGTGTGGTTAATGAGCCCTTTGAAATTGGACCTGAATCGAGCTTGACAATCGAACCAGGAGTTGTTATTAAGTTTGCTCCAGGTGGCGGCATGATTGTCAATGGGGGATTGATTGCTCGAGGATCAGACAATGAGTGGGTTACTTTCACGGCTTTGGAGGATGACTCCATGGGAGGGGATACAGATGGCTTTGCTTCAAACCCAAATAGAGGCTCATGGTTAGGCATTGATGTAAATTCCAATTTAACCAATGCACAACTTGAACTTATCAAAACAGAGATCCGCTTTGCGACGAATGGTATCCACCTCACGGAGTTGCCTGAATGGTTATATGATGATTTGGCCATCTCTGAGAGTCAATTTTTTGCAGTATCTTGTGATGAGCTATCATATTTCGATCCATTGGAAGGGAAAGTCAATTTAGTGAATAATGGTTTAGAAATGGAATCCTGCCCGACACCTGATCGAGAGACGTCATCTCCATGAATACACCTGAATCCGACGTCGGAATTATCAACGTCAAAGATAAAACGACGATACATATCGGTCGTATAGCGGAAGGTAATGACCAGGTTCTTCCCCATCCAGCAATTTCTGCTCATCACGCCCGCTTGGAATACCGACAGGATGATACCTGGTGGGCATTTGACCTCCAAAGCGATCAAGGGACATTTGTCAATAATAAAAGGGTTAATCAGGCCGGATTACCCATTGCACTTGATCAAGACACATTGTGGATTGCTCCTTTCGCGTTGCGATTAACTACTGATCGGGAAAATCTACTACCACGTCCTGCTCACATGAGGTTAGATGCTGTCAACCTTCACCGAGTGGTCAGTGGAAATCGCGTTTTGCTAGATCTCACAGGTACTCCAATATCCTTCAAACCCGGCGAGTTTACTGCGATAGTAGGAGGTAGTGGAGCTGGTAAATCAACTCTGCTAAAAGGCCTTTTAGGTATGGACACGATACCCGGAAAAGGGCGCAGTGGGGATGTTTATTTCAACAATCAGGTATTCGTCCAAGGAGCAGATGTACGCTCCTTTTCACCGCTAAACACGATCATTGGATATGTGCCTCAACAGGATGACAGTCTCCATTTCCACCTGACTGCTAGAGAAGCATTGGACTTCACAGCCAGGATGAGATTTGCCTCCGACCTGCCAAAGCAAGAGCGCCAAGAGAGGGTCGATTCTGCATTAAATTCTGTCAGGCTTGATCGAGAAGAACTAAAAACAAAGCCTATAGCAAAGCTGAGTGGTGGACAACGCAAACGGGTAAATCTGGCGATGGAATTGGTTGCAGATCCTCGCTTGCTTTTTCTTGATGAACCAACATCAGGATTGGATCCGGGATTAGATCTTGAAATGATGACCTTACTTCAATCCTGGACTATCGGAAACCAAGATCAAGATCCAAAAACAATTATCCTCATCACGCATGCCACCGAAAATGTTCGCCTTTGTGATTACATCATATTCATGGGACGAATTCTTATTAAAGATCAAGAACGAGGAGGTTGTGTTCTATATTTCGGATCACCAGGCGAGCGCACGCAGGAGTTTTTCCAGAAGGAAACCTTTTCTGAGGTTTATCAGATCGCCGAAGAACCAGAATCTGCTGGCGTGTTCCATTCAAAACTGACGGGTGACACAAATTGGAATCAGCTTATTTGGGAACGTGGTAGATCGCCTCAAGATATTCAAGAGGGTCAACGTCTCGAAAATTATCAATCTACAAGCCAAATTGAAAAACCTGCATTTGATTTCCAGAAAGCCCGTCGCCAGTTCGGAATTCTCTCCAATCGCTACTGGTTATTACTGAGAAGAGACCGCGGAGCATTCATTTTTCAGCTTCTTCAAGGCTTTCTTGTAGCTCTTCTCTTATGGGGTGTAGCTGATGTAGATGCGCTTACGATTGGGGGGATCCGATCTGCACCAACCACCCTCTTCATTCTAAGTATCGCGGCTTGTTGGTTGGGAATTCTCAACGCATCCAAAGAGATCGTCAAAGAGAGAAGGGTATTTGGCCGCGAAAAGCGTTATGGTATTGGCGCACTACCTTATGTTCTATCCAAATTCTTCGTATTGGGTGGCCTCGGATTGTGGCAGATGGGAACTTTAATCGCTTTGACCGTATGGCATTTTACGCCCGAATCGCACATCGGAACATTTGGTAGATCCCTTCCAGAATCAATACAAATCCTTCTACCCATGGAAATTGAGTGGCTCATAACATTGGAGTTACTTCTGCTCTCAGGTGTCGCATTAGGATTGGTAATCTCCGCTTTCTCTCAATCCCTCGATCAAGCAACATTGTTAATGTTCCCCGCGATGTTGATCCAGGTCTTATTGGCAGGATTATTATTTGAAGTCGGTCCCTTAGCATGGTTTTCATTCACTCACTGGGGGATGCAGGCTCTGGGAAACACCTTGGGATTGGAGGAATTGTTCTCTGCAGCTGGAAAAGCTAGCGATCCTGTTCTGGATAAGCTAAATTTCTCGAGCAGCGGTTTTACCTTGGCAGGATTCTGGTTGGTGCTTCTACTGATTTCTATTGCACTTGTCTCCCTTGCTGTATGGCGCCAGAATTGGAGTGACAAAGCCAGAATTCCAGAGGATTGATTGAACGAGGTTGTACATATGATTTGTCCGCACTGTAACCAGAAACATCCAGATGCTGCCCAATTCTGTCCCGTTACCGGAAAGGAGATCAGCAATCAATGCCCAAATTGTGGGAAACAAAATCAGGTTGGTTCAAAATTTTGCACTTATTGTGGTTATTCTTTTATTTCTGCTCCACCAGGAGGGATTCCAGCTGCAACCCCGTATAAACAGGAACGAAAGATACCATGGTTATATATAGTTTTAGGTGCCGGGGGAGTATTGATTATCATTGCTGGAATTCTGCTTTTCAATCGGAATGGTATTGGTGGATTGTTATCAGCTTCTCAAGGTAATTCAACTGTCACTCCAACCACAATATCCGCAGCATTATTACCATCTCCAACGGTTGAGGTTATAGCATCACCAACTTTAACTCAGGGTGCTGATACTGTCGAGATCTTTCCAATATCACCAGCAACATCTACACCAATTCCTTCACCCACCTCAACAACAGTCTCACCTTCAAACACACCTCTTCCGACAGAACCACCTCCTCCCAATCTGGACGATTTGTTAATCGCTTTCAATTCCAACCGAACTGGCAATAATGAGATTTTTGTCATGAATGCGAAAGGGAGAAAGGTCGAACAGCTGACTAACAGTCCCTTTGATGACCGGGTTCCATCGTGGTCACCCAATGGAGACGAGATCGCATTTCAATCGAATCGCGATGGAGATTATGAAATATTCATCATTGATATTGCCACAAAGAACGTCAGGCAGGTGACCTCCAATGGTTGCAATGACTATGCACCAGCCTGGTCACCTGATGGCGGGAGATTCGCGTATTACTCAGATTGTGATGGAAATCGCGAAATTTATGTAATTAATGTGGATGGCTCCAGACGTAAAAAGCTAACACAGACCAGCAATGGCTACAACTGGTTCCCGGCATGGTCTCCGGATGGATCTTTAATCACGTTCGCTTCGAACAGGGATGGAAATTACCATGCGTATGTGATGAATAGTGATGGTTCAAATCAAGCAAAATTAGCACGAGGATGTGTACCAACATTTTCACCTGATGGGCAATATATACTATTCAGCTCTTATTGCACAGATGATGGAGACCTGTTCATTATGGAGAAGGACGGAACGAATGTGGAAACTTTGCTGGCTGATCAGGAGGCACGGAATCCAAGTTGGTCACCCTACGGTGATTCGATCCTCTTCCAATCTTTCCTGACGGGAGTTTACAATATCTGGTCTCTTGCCTTGGAAGACAAGAGCCTCATACAGATATCTGAAAACAATTCTGATGACAGTGCAGCTGTCTGGCAACCAGCCACAGGTCCAGCAACTCAATCATCAAGTGATAATACTTCATCCACAGCAGTAACCTCTAGTGAAGATCCATCTGAACAGGATGTTTTAGTTATCGAACCATATTGCCGCAGATATGATCAATCGCCGATTTATGTCAACAGGAACCAACCTGTGAGGTTGAAATGGCGCTGGGATGCACAGACTCAGGATCTGGTTAAAGATCACATCGATTCAGCGAGCTACAGGATCATGTTGGATGGCGAAGAAATAACTGCGGTTGATAAAAGCACGATCATGTATATTCGTGATGAGAATATTTATCGCGTGGAATGGTATTCAGATGTCATGACTCTCACCCCAGGGAGACACATTGGGGAGCGAATTGTGAGCTGGGATCGAATGATTTCAGATGGGTGGGATACATATGGCCCGGGAGGGGAGTTTGAAACTATGTGGGATGATTGTGAGATTATAGTAAAAAACTAATTTCAATCACATTCTTAATTTTTTAGAAAAAGAATAATTAAGACATACTTTTGATTTAGCTAATAGAATATTTATAGGTATCCATGCCAATGACATATTCACATATTCTAAAATTTTCTTTTGCCGATAGACCTGGTTACACCGAGAGTGATTCGCAGTCCTATCAAGAACTTGAAATTTGCCCAGACATAGTCATATGAGAAGCACAAATCCTTAGGGATGGAGATTTCAGAATGGGCGGAACAGAACTCGAACCTGGGATCTCATCTTTGTAAATTCGAGAGAAATTAATCAACCCCCTCAGCATACTTCAGATGTATTTCGAATCAAAAACTTGATTAGATAAAGACAAAGGGCACCTCACCCCAACACCAACCGGCGATAATGTTCCTCATAGCGAGGATTTTCTGGGGTGCTATCTGGCGTATGCCTTGATCTCAAGCGCTGCTCCAATCCGGTCGGA
>Ga0209536_100014172_pt1 | contig 11465 bp, 12 predicted proteins | sample DeeMarSeWOR28_12_FD_187461 | JGI IMG/M metagenome (GOLD analysis project Ga0209536, IMG submission 187461) | Marine sediment microbial communities from White Oak River estuary, North Carolina - WOR-2-8_12 (SPAdes) (version 2) | ecosystem: Environmental > Aquatic > Marine > Intertidal zone >... | reverse complement strand
GAGCCTGGAATCCAAATCGACAAATTACCTGATCTAAAAAATCCGCTGTTGATCGCCGGTTTTGACGGCTGGGGCAATGCGCTGAAAATATCAAGCGGAATGGCCGCCTATCTCGTTCGTAAATTTAAGGCACAGCGATTTGCAGAAATTAATCCGGACCTATTTTTCCGCTACGATGAAATGCGGCCGGTTGTGCATATCGAAGACGGGGTGCTTAAGAGCGTAACGCCTCCCGGAGGCACTTTCTATGCCGCGCAAACCGCATCTGATGGACGCGACCTGGTGATTCTGAAATCAGATGAGCCACAGCTTCGTTGGTCGGGCTTTGTGCAAGAGCTGTTTAATCTTTGCAGCCGCCTTAACATTCATTCCATTATCACCATGGGCAGCATGTATGACCAAGTCCTTCACACGGACCGAATCGTATCGGCCACTGCGTCCGACGCTGAGATGATTTCCATGTTAAGGCAAAAAGGAGTCAATTCCGTTTCCTATCAGGGCCCCGGGGCCATTCATTCCACCATCAACGCGGAGGGGTTGAGAAGAAACTGTGTCTGCATAAGTTTATGGTGCCATTGCCCGTTATATCTCCAGGGCACTACCCATTTCGGCATTTTAGCCCATCTGGGCAAGCTGCTTGCTTCTTTGGGCGGTTTTGAGCTCAACACCGAAGATCTGGAAGTCAACTGGGAAAAATTAAACATCCAGATCGAAAACCTCATCGAGAATAATGCGGAACTTCAGGCGGTGGTCAAGGAACTGCGCAAGGCAAAAACGCGCGGGTCGGACACTGCCCTGAAGGGTGTGGCAAAAGATGAAAAAATAATTAATATCAAGGATTTTTTACAGCCCAAATAACCGCCCGCTCCACACGGATCTTTTTTCTAATCCGCCCACAATAGAAATCTCTCCCCCAAATGTATCAGAAGCGACCATGCCGTCCGCGGAAGGTGGTAACCCGCTCCCGGTGAGACGGTGCTCGGCCGCGAAATGCGTTCGGGTGCGGACCGACGCTGAATTTCCGGATAAAATTGTTATAAAGTGACGGTTTGTGAGGGTACCTTTTGTGATGCAGACCCCCGTAATAGTAGTAATAAGAATCATTGTAATGAATCTTGCGGGGGTAACGGTAGCCGTAATAGGGAGAATAATAGCCATAAGCGTAACTGCTCGAGTTATCGTCATCTGCATCTTCGGCTGCAGCTTCTGTATTCTGCAGGATCTGGTCGGCTTCCCGAAGCGCCGCTTCTGCTCTTGCATTGGCTGCCGCGATGCGGTGCTCGGCCTCTTGCTGCTGTTGCCGCAGAAATGCTTCTCTTTCGGCCAGTTCCTGTCTGGCCAATTCAAGCTCGTCTCTCTCGCGCCGCTGCAGATCGGCTTCTTCATCGTAGGCAATTTCAGGGGTCTTCATGAGGACCTGCGCATGTTTTGGCGGCGCATAATTGGTAAAATACCTGACGCCGTTTTCATCCGTCCAGGAATAAATATCCGCGCTGGCTTCCAAACCCGCAAAACCCGCAAGCCACAGAGCCGCCAGTATCATTATTTTGATTCGTTTCATGGATTCCTCCCTTCAGCCCCCTCGGGACCTTCGCCGCATACGATAAAATTATTTACGCTACCCGAACAACATAACCATTGTTTTCCCCCTGTAAATCAAATCGCGCCGAATCAGCGCCCGTGGATCTATTTTTTTCTATCCACGCTGTAAAAACGAAACCGAATCCATAGGGGTTCGAATCATCAAAACACCCGGGCAGGATTTATTTGTACATATAGACGCATCAAACGTCAAGCCGGTTGACACCTTTTAAGCATTTTAGGTTAGCCGGTTGCCTGTTCGCCGGTTCGAAAAATAATTTCTTATCGGGCGTTAGATGCATTTTTGAGATCGCTTTCAATTGGCTTCTCGAGATACCTTTGAACCCAAACCGCCAACGATCTCGGCTGTGATTTTTTGGTGAAGTTTCTCCTGCCGCGTAGGAAGCACATGCCGGTTGAGTTTTCGAATCTGGCACGCTTCTTCAAGGAAATAGGCTAAAATCCCAAGCTCACTTTTTATCGAACGCCCTGATTTTTGCGCGGCTTCAAGGCTGGCTAAGACGGCGATGATCCCGTAAAGATAAATGCTCAAGGTGGTAATGCGTCGCAGAAAAAATTCCTTCCGCATAAGCGATCGTCCATGGATCAGAAGACCGATCACGATCATCAGTCGTATCTGGCGGGCGCTTGATTTTGCAACGCGGGCGGCACGGTTCATGATTTTCTCATTAAACGCAATTGGCCAACGGGTGCGACGAAACGTCTCTTTGAGCAGCAAGCCAAATTGAGACAGCCTTCCCGTTGCCATGGCCTGTAAACGCTTACTCAGCGTTCGCAGGGCAAACAGTGCCGGATAGATGGAATGAATCTCGGTGGTGCCCTCAAAAATAGTCGTTACCCGGAAGTCCCGCATGCGTTTTTCATACGGCTGAGTTGTTAAATAGCCCGATCCCCCGGCGACCTGCATTGCGTCGTAAACGGCATCCCATGCCCGGGTAGTGCCAAACAATTTGCAATGCGAGCTTTCGATTGCCACTGCAGCAAAGGGATCGCTCTCGAGCATTTCAGCCGTAAAAGCCGTCATCGCAGATGTCACATACCCATTTACATCCGCTTTGACCATTTTTTCCTGGACGAGTTCAAACTGATTGATTGAGACACCAAACTGGGTCCGGCTGGCCGACCGATCGGCCATATCGCGCAACGACTGTTTCATCATCCCGGTGGATGCCGCTCCCAGTGCCAGCCGACCATAATTTAATATAACCATGGCAATTTTAAACCCGTCGCCGGGTTGCCCCAGTAGATTTTCTTTCGGCACTTTTACATCTTTAAACTCAATGGAGGCGGTGGAGCTGGCCTTCAGACCCATTTTGGGCATTTCCTTACCGATTTTTACGCCGTCTTTTGCGGTTTCCACGATAAAAGCCCCCATGAAACCAGGTTTGTGCGGATCCATCTGGGCAAATACGGTTAGGCCACCGGCATAGTTCGCGTTAGTGATGTATGTCTTGGTTCCATTTAAAATGTAATGGCGGCCGTCTGCCGAGAGGGCGGCTGTGGTTTCGATGTTCTGCGCATCAGAGCCGGTCCGCGGCTCAGTTAAAGCATATGAGAAAATCATATCTCCGGATGCTGCCGGTACCAGATATTTACGTTTCTGTTGCTCATTGCCAAACAAAACAATGCCCTTAATGCCGATGGAAAGGTGCGCCACGGCAAGAATCCCCAAAGACATGTTTTGACTAACCAGCGATTCAACAATATACAGATACTGCCTCAGGCTCAGGCCGACCCCGCCGTATTCCCGGGGAATGGTCAGGCCGAAGAAGCCACTGCATCGGAGCTTTTCCATTAAATCTGCAGGAACAGTTCCCTTTTCTTCCAAATAAGACGGTGGATACTCAGAATTCAGCTCAAGGTATTTTTGAATCATCGCTTGGGTGGTCTCATCAGCTTTAAATTGCCGGAAGCGGGTTAACCGTTCGGCATCCAGCGAACCAAAATAAATATTGACTAAAAAATTTTCATAATTCATCTTTAACCCCATCCTTTCAGACACTGCCGGGCGCTTTGAATTGGAACCATTGCCTTGAAAGAATTCTTGATCAGTTGCCGGATATACAGTAATCATTGCACAGTTGGGGTCAAATCGAGATAGCCGAAGGCAACCCGAGTAAAGCCGGATAATGATTTCGCCCGGTTGATATAAAGGTGTTATCGGTCAGGGGACTTGAAAAATTTTAAAAATTTTAGGATGATTGAAAGACGTCGAGTTTAAGATGGTCAGCAGCGCTTTTGAATGTAAAGATCTAAAATATCAATGGACTGATTAAATGAAAATAAAAATTGAAAGCGAAAAAATTATCAAAGCGGTAAAAAAATTAGACGGCATCGAGATCGTACTGGAAAACCTGCAGGATGCCAAGGAGGCGATTCAGCTTATTCTAGATCGTAGCGGCCTGCTTGAAAAGCATAAAGCGGGGAAATTTATCGATGTTAAGGTAACCTCTTTTCAAAAGTATGAAACCACTGCCGTAGACTACAAGATGATATTTTTACTCGAATTTATGTTTGAAGCGGATGTTTCCCTGAATGACAAGGTTACGGTGATCAAAGAACTGCAGGGCTTCTTCAACAAAATTTAATCCTTCCAGCGCTGTATTTATTCGGTATTGCCAGAAGCGGGTTCAAAGTCTCAGATCGCGTTCGAGATCAAGGCGCCGGCCCATGAAAAAGTCGTTGTTCTCAGCATACATTGCAGTATGTGAGCATTTTAAAGAGGTCTGCAACGCGGCTATCGGACGCTAGATGGGGTTTTGAAACCCCTTCTAATTGACCCGGGAAATAATTTCCCAGGCGTCATCAGCTGTCTCAACATACTGAAAAAGTTCCAAATCTTTTGGTGAAATCGTTCCCTCTTCCACCAGGGCCTTAAAATTAATCACCCGCTCCCAAAATTCTCTGCCGAATAGCAAAATCGGTATGGGAGAGACCTTTTGCGTCTGAACCAGGGTTAATGTCTCGAAAAGCTCGTCTAATGTGCCGAACCCTCCCGGAAAAGCCACCAGAGCCTTGGCGCGCATCAAAAGATGCATTTTGCGTATCGCGAAATAATGAAACTGAAAACTTAACTCCGGTGTAATGTATGGATTGGGCGCCTGCTCATAAGGCAGCACAATGTTCATGCCGATACTCGGAATGCCGGCTTCATGGGCACCCCGGTTCGCAGCCTCCATAATTCCCGCCCCCCCGCCGGTGATTACCACCATTTTATCTTTGCCGGTGTTGCTTGAAATCAGGCCACCGAGTTTGCGGGCTTCTGCATAATATCTGCTGTTGGCCACAGCGCGTCGTGAAATAGCAACTTTTTCTTTAAGCAAGGCATCGTTTTTGTTTCGGCGGCATTGCGCTTCAGCTGAGACGAGCTGCGCTTCGGCTGTTTCCGGATCCGGAATTCGAGCACTTCCGAAAATGACCACCGTCGATTCGATATGATTTTCCTGCAAAATCAGCTCGGGTTTCAGCAATTCAAGCTGCAATCGCACCGGGCGCAGCTCGTCGCGCAACAAAAATTCTTGATCCTGATAGGCCAGCCTGTAGGAAGATGAGCGGCATTGCGCCGAATCAACGTGTAGATAGGCCGATTGGGCGTCATCAAGGGCTGAAATAAAAAATCGAGTTTTAGGTGAACTTTTTTTTGATGACATGAATCACACTCCTTGTCTAAGGATCGCCGCAATGCGGCAGAAAGCGCAGGCGAATTCGGTCAATCAAGCTCCCCACAGTCCGCCTGAGGCGGACAGGGTATTGAGGCTAAGGCAAATGAATTGGACGCTGACAAATCTGCAGGTAATCTATCAACCGTAAAGACTTAGAGCAAGACTTTTAGAAATCTGGTAACCAACCCTATTCAGGAATTTAAAAGATTTGTGGATTGAAACAGCGACGAGGGAAAGACCATATCTGAAACTTAACCCGAACAAACACCAAAGGGGCTCTTTGCTATCCGATTGTATCCAGAAGGGAACCCAGCATTTCATCCTGGGTCTCAATTGTTTTTAAATTGGCCTGATAGGCTCGCTTGGTAATCATCAGATCCGGAATTTCTTCGGTCAGGTCAACGTTGGAAGTTTCTTTTTCAAGCACCTCACCATTTTGGATCACATCATATCGAAAGCCCGGACTTTCATCCCGACTGATTTCAACCCGAACACCTCCATTTTGATCTTCTCGGAGCGTCGCGCGATTTTTCTTAAATCCATCGGTATTGACATTGGCGATGTTATCGGCTGTTACACCCAGTTTCGTAACAAATGCTCTCAGAGCCGAAACGGTGCTGTTTAACGCTGAAATCATTTCCTCCCCCCAACTGCATAAGGCAAAATCAAGTTCGCTTTAAAAATTAAAACTTCCCTGAATGCCGTTATTCCAACCGGAACATACTCCATCAATATGGTTGAGAGAGTCCGAATAGAAGATGCACGGGCATCTGAGAAGTTTTAATATTTTCATCAATTTTGAAAAATCTTGTTTTGCAATATTTGCGCCAATTCCTGAAAATTAAATATTAATAATTTAATCAAATAGTTAAAATGATATTCGAAACTGCGGAGGCCAACATAATGACAAATAATGTCATTTTTTTTGCCCTAAAATGTCAGTATTGAATGGTCCGTAGCGCGTTTGACCACCCCGGGAGGGTTGCCCGCTTGCTGAACGCCGCGAAGCTTGCCGGTTCAAATTAACAGAACCGGCGCATGGAAAAGTTTAAACCGGCTGCAGAATAGCATTCACCTCCAGGCATATTCAAGGAGCTTTGAGAGGGAAAAAAGCGACAGCATCTGATCCAGACAGAAACATGGGCGGTTGTGGCTTTTGAAAGAACGTTTACCTGAAGACAAAGGGCGGCGCGTCGTCATCTATGGTGACGTGTTTTTTGGTGCGATTGGGAGGTTTATAATCTTTTTTGACCTTGGGGCGTCCACGACCGGCCAACAAACCTGACAGGGTAAAATAGACAAATCGATACAACAGCCGCAGGGCCTGCAACACCAGATAAAACAGGCCCATGCCAAAGGCTACCTGAACAAAGGTCGGTTGGGTGGAGGTCCATAGACTAAATGACTTCCAAATTTCTGCCAGCCAATTTAAAGTGAGATCCATTTTTTTTTACCTTAATCGCTTTTTGATAACGCCCTCATGAGGCAATGTCAAGCAAACATTCGAGTCTCATGACGGTCAAAATTTTGACAGGCATTGACCGCTTCCTTATCTCAGTTCCGCTTTTCAGTACCGCAGGGGTGAAACATCTTTTTATCTTTTACGCCCGGTTGATCACAAAGCGCGCTTGGCATGAAAGTTGAATAGCTATTAATCAGTCCATTGGTCGGAAAGGTCTAATTTATCATGATTTGTGTGGTGGAATACGGCGAAAACATCGGTACCCTCAGGAACCTCTTTCCCACAAGGCAGCAGGCAATTGTTTTTGCAAAACGGATTATGGCTTTATCGGATAGGGAGTACCGGCGTATCGGACCGCATCAGTGGTATTGCAGCGAGAAAAAAGAGTTTGTTAAAATCGAAGACCTTGAGAAATAAAATTTTACTTGCCTCTGAAAGCCAGTTCAAAACTCCTTTTCCGCCGGTTTGCGGCTTTGGTCTCCGCTGGGCGGGATCACAATGTCATAAGCGCTAAGCGCGCTGCGCCAAATCTTAAGAACCCGGGTTAACAACCTGAAACAATAGAAGATTTTATCCCCCCTTCGTCCGAACAGACTTTGGCGGGACACGCGCTCCACCTGGCTAAGCGTTTTTGGAGAAACGGCCGCAAAATTGACTTCAAAAAAGTTTTAAAATGACTTCTGAGCGTCGGAATCTGATGATCGATCGCCTCCGCAAGTAAAGTTTTCTTTAGAAATACCGATAAATAAAACAACAGTGTGCAGGCGGGCACGCTGTTTGATATAATTCCTTAGGGAGGGGGTGGCTCGTAAAGAGCCGCCCCTATTTTTTTTTGGCTTTAAATCAGTCAAATCCAAACGACCCCAGCTCGATTACGCCGGCCTTCAATTCTATCAAAATCATAGCAATCCGATGGTTGACCCCTGCAAATTGAAGCCCTATAATAATTTAGGGTTGAACAGGCCTGAACTGTTACTAAAATTTCTTCTAAATTTGAAAACAACCAAAACAGATATGCTGTTACGCAAGGCTTTAGGTGCCATCGGATTTTTCTTTACGCTGCTGGCAGCCATCGCCGCCTGCTTTGCGATGGCTTCAGCCGCATCTGTTGAAGTGCCGAGGATTTCTGTTGAAAAGACCAAAGAACTGCTTGGCAGCCCGGATGTGGTTATCATCGATGTGCGCACTGCCAAAACGTGGTGGCGAAGTCCAACGAAAATTTTAAGTGCGGTTCGAGAGGAACCCGGGGCGGTTGAAAAATGGGCGGGAAAGTATCCCAAAGATAAGATCTTAATTCTTTATTGTAGCTGAAAAAACGAACGAACTAGTGCCCGGGAGGCACGGTATTTACTTAAAGAAGGATACGGGAAAGTTTTTGCCCTTAAAGGCGGCTGGTATGCATGGAAAAAGGCGCAGTATCCGGTTGAAAAAAAATAAGCTTGAATTTTGATTATCGAGCATATAAGTTTTATTACAAGCCATTTCAAAATCCGCATTCATGATTTAAAAAGCGAAAGCTGCGGTTTTCTATAACTAAGATTTTGAGGGAAACTGTTCCATGAGCGGTTTGGATAATTTGATTGCATTCATCGACAACGGCGGCACACGCTCCGGCGCTGAAAGGCGAAGTGCTGACGAAGGTCGATATAAGCCCGAAAGGCGAATTCGATACGATCGCAGAAGCGGCGCTGACCGGAGAAGAGCGCTCAACAAAAAAAGAGGGCAAGGCAAAGAGCGCCGCACCGTATTTGCCGAATAAAGCTTTTTGCGGCAACGCAAGCCTCTGGTAAGCTTTAAAAATCAACGTGTTGCCCCGATAAATCCTCAACACATAGACCTAATAAAGACCCGCCCGGGTTTGTAACTTCAAGCTCAGAATTGGCTCTTCACTACTACCGTGTGGGGGCGTAGGCATTTTCTCAGCAAAAAAAGCTCCCCATGTTCGTTTGAAGCCGTTTTATTTCATTGATGGTCTTTGAGGGAAAAATTAATTTTCGAGGGCGGCAAACCGGCAGTCGCTGTTTCTGGCGCAGCCAGACCGAAGCAATGGCCGATAGGATGGGCAATTAAATGGCTAAATGCATACCGAATGAGAAGCGCAATGGCCTGCTCAGGGAGGAGACCAAGAGAGTCCGTCCGGGTTGTGTCAATTACTGCGTGGCAGGTTTAATGTCGCATTGCAGCGCAGGAACCGTCTGGGATAAGCAAAAAAGATGCAAATACGCAGAAAAATCCAGTGTTAGCAACCGATGCATGCATTTTATTGAAGCCATCGATGGGCATTGTGACTGTTTCGAAGCCCAGAGGGAATTGAGCGATACGCTTAGAGTAAAGGAAAATAAATATTAGCTGCTTATGCTGATCTTGTGAATTCGGTTCCATCCGGAAATGGTCCTTTTTCCGATGGGAACTTATTGGTCATTTTAAAACGGCAGGTTAAAACGGCAGGCGGGTTTGTGTAAGTCACGATTTGAGTGCACGGCCATTCACATCGAAGCTCCGAGAAAAATTAAATAACCCCCGGGCAGCCCTCACACTACCCGGGGGTATTTAATTATGGCCATAGTGAAGAATTATCCCGATATAAATTTTCAGCTATAACCGTTTCAGCAATGCCCTGTCACCTTCAACTATGACCAGAGTGGGCAAACCCATAAATCGGATTTGCCCTGCCTGCCCTCAAATGATTATCACCAATGGCCAGCAACAATCATTGTTCTAATGACTTATATTTATCACAACATATTGATAAATGTCAAGAAAAAATGCTATATATTGTGCATTTTAGTACTTATCCGCAGCTTTAAGCCATTTGAACCAGAAACGAATGATCAAATACAAGCGCTATTGACGAATTAACCAAAAATAGGGCAAGATAGCCCAGTTATTCCGGTTTAAAAAAGCGAAAAACTCATGAAATTAAAACGCTACCTAATTTTAGATCTCTTGGTGATTGCGGTTGCCCATGCGGCAATAGCCGAGACCGATTTGACCGTGCTGGTAAAAAATATCCAACCTGCGGTGGCCACGGTTGTCGCATATGATGTGAATGGCAATGTGGCCAGCCTCGGTACCGGATTTTTTATCAATAAAGAAGGGCACTTAGTAACCAATTATCACGTACTTTTTGGAAAATTCGGTGCTGAAATCAAAACCGCAGACGGCGAAACCTACCCCATAAAAACCATTGTTGCCCAGAATCAAGCTGCGGATCTTCTAAAAGTAGGGGTGGACATCCCCGCTGATAGGATCCGCTGGTTAGCGGTCAGCGACGAGCCGCCCTCAATCGCCCAGCATGTGGTTGTTGTGGGCAGCCCCATGGGGCTGGAGCAATCCGTCAGTGATGGAATTGTTTCTTCGGTGCGGGAAATTCCGGGGATCGGAACTTTTTACCAGATCTCCGCGCCGATATCTCCCGGTTCAAGCGGCAGTCCGGTTGTCGACATGAAGGCAAAGGTTGTGGGAGTGGCAACTTTTCAATTTTTACAGGGTCAAAATCTTAATTTTGCCATCGCCAGCCAATCGATCCGCGAACTGCAGACAAATCCGTCCGGCCAATCGCTGTCTGAATGGACCTTTAATCAAAGCAATCAAAAGGCGGTATTGGCGGAAGAAATGTGCCGTAAAGGGTTTAGTTTTTCGATCAATGGGCAGAATCAAAAAGCCATGGAGTATTTTAAAAAGGCAACCGAAAACGACCCGGGCAGCACAACGGCCTGGTACGGCCTGGGGTATTGCTATGCCGGCCAAAATTCCGACAGCGATGCAATCGCGGCATATAAACAGGCAATCCAAACGAATCCGACAAATGCGATATCCCATTTGCATCTCGGAAATTACCTGCACAAACTCGGTCGCTACGATGAAGCGATCGAAGCATTCAAGCAGGTCGTTTCGATCAACCCTGAATTTGAAGAAGCGTTTTATAATTTGGGAATCATTTACCTCAAAACCGGTCGACTCGAGGAAGGCAAAGAAGCATTTCAGAATGTTGTCCGCATCAATCCGGAATCCAAAACTGCCCACTATAACATTGCGATCACCTGCACTAAACTTGGCCAGTATGAGGAAGCCGTCGAGGCCTATAAGAGGGCAATTCAAATCCAGCCGGACTTCACCGAGGCTCACTTCAACCTGGGTGTTGTTTACGGCGAACTCGGTAATAACAAAGATGAAATGGAAGCGTATAAACAGGCCATTCGAACGAATCCGGATTTTGCGCCCGCCCATTATGCAATTGGGCTAGCCTATTTGGAGCGGGGAGACAAAGCCGCTGCGCTGGAAGAATACAAAATCCTTAAAAACCTGAATGAGACAATCGCCGCCAAATTTTTTGACAAGATTTACCGCTAGCCACGACTGATGGATTTAAAGCCCGATCCTTACAAACAGTTACCCAATAGCCGTAACCACAACTGCTTCGGATGCAGCCCGGTCAACCCGTCCGGTTTGCAGATGAAATTCTACCCAAGCGAATCGGCGGTATACTCAAAAGTAACGGTCCCCGACCATCTTTGCGGCTGGAGCAATTTGGTTCACGGCGGCGTGTTGACAACCATTATGGACGAAATCATGAGCTGGGCCGCGATATATTTGCTTAAACGCGTCCCCATGACAAAATCCATTGCCGTCGATTTCCTCAAACCGGTTTATGTTGGCCGGGCATTACAGGTTCAGGGCACAGTGCTTGAAAAAACAGGCAAACGCGAGGCCTTGATGGAAGGCACCATTTTCAATGA
>Ga0209536_100014170_pt1 | contig 11466 bp, 7 predicted proteins | sample DeeMarSeWOR28_12_FD_187461 | JGI IMG/M metagenome (GOLD analysis project Ga0209536, IMG submission 187461) | Marine sediment microbial communities from White Oak River estuary, North Carolina - WOR-2-8_12 (SPAdes) (version 2) | ecosystem: Environmental > Aquatic > Marine > Intertidal zone >... | reverse complement strand
AACCAGCATTTTGAAGTATTAGATTCTGCATTGAAGGTATCATTCTCTATCCGGACTATTGATCGAAAACTGTCAGAGGTAGAAGAAGAAATAGAGAAACTGCTGCCCTCGATAGGCCTTTCATCAGAAGGATTTTTAGTGGAAATGCACTTTAATATTCCGGAATATGGATTTCGGGAAAAACCTATTCAGGTCATAAAAAAAGAAGGTCTCGAGGGTTGGAAACATTATCGTCAATTGGCCAATGAAGCCTGCAACCTGCTCCTTGGTCACACGCAACTTTCGTCAGAAATACGAATTTGGCCTCATCATTTCGATACGGGGATTTATGTGGAGATGAATGAAAAAATTGGCATGGGATTCGGGCTGGCTATGGAAGACAATATGGTGGGTGCTCCCTACTTGTACATGACCGGGTATTCAAACAATGAATCGATCATTTATGAAAACCTGCCTGAAGGGGATCATTGGTATTGGGAATTGAATGATAATTGGCAGGGCGCCGTGCTTCCGATCGATAAACTGGAAAAAGAGCCGGAAGCTGAGGAGAAAAAGATAATTAATTACTTCATTTTGGATGCATTGGAATGGTTTGCAAGTATATCGCCAACCAGATATTAATTATACTTACCTTATTTTTACTCTTCCCTGCCTTGCACAGCAATAGTATGGAGAGGCCATGGGTCACCACTCCAATTTCTTGCAACATTCCATAACATTTGGCCTTGCCGCTCCATATTCATCTCATAAAATCCATCCGGATCAGACAAAAACACTTAAAATTATGAGTAACACCCAGCTGGAGCTGGATGAAGCATTTCAAAATGGGTTTAATTCAGGAATAGATTTATATCTGGGAAATTTCATTAAAATGAAATATATTCAATTCCCTGGAAACCATTTGGCATAAAGATATTTTTACAGAATTTCAATGGTCCGGACGCAATTTTTTAAGATTAGTATTTATGAAAACGTATCAATTCTTCCTATTAATTTCATTATCATTCTTTTTCTTACTTATATCCGGTTGTAATCAGGAAAAATCACCTCGACAGGCCGGTGTGGCTGACCTGGATGCCTGGAGTCGCCGGGCGACAGGTGAGGCCGGACAATTCACCAATCCTGACACGAAAGATTGGATCCCGTTTATTCCGCGAAAGGAAGATGTGGGTGCAGGCGGGATTCTTGATGCGGGTTTATACGTGGAAAAACCCGGCGGGCAGCATGGTTTCCTTAAACAGGATGGAAAAGGGAATTTTATCTTTGAAGATGGTACTCAGGCACGGTTCATTGGTGGACAGGTCCCTCCATTTCCTGAAAAAGAGGAGGCCGAATGGATCGTGAAATGGATGCGAAGGCATGGATTAAATTATGGCCGCGCACATGGATTCGGTATGCCCAGCCAAGAAAATTGGGATAAATTGGATTATTTCCTTTATCAATGCAAGCAAGCGGGTATATACCTGGTACTGACTCCCATTTACTGGACCGAATTTGAAATAGCGGATCCGGAAGGAAACAAAGTCACCACGTCAAGCCATATCATCCTGTTTTTCAACGATAACATGGAGCAGGCAGTCCGGGATCTGTGGAAATCATTTTATAACCATGAGAATCCATACACCGGGTTACGATATAAAGATGATCCAACCCTGGTGGCCTTTGAATTCAAGAATGAGGACAGCCCTTTCTGGGCACTAAGCTGGATAAAACGCGATTTGCCAGTATTCTGGAGGGAGATCCAGAAACAATTTTCAGAATTTCTGAAGGAGAAGTATCATACAACTGAAGCACTTCATAATACCTGGACCCTGGAAGGTTATCCAAGCGCTCTTGCACAGGATGAAAGCCTGGAAAAGGAGAACATCGACCTGTTTGAAATGGCTGGCTGGCATATTGAACAAAATGATCAGGATACCGGAATGCGTCCCAGGAAATCGGACCAGACAGCCTTCCTGCACAAGAAGCTGACCGAATTCTATTCGCGGTCCTATAAATACCTGCGTGAACTGGGATGCAGGCAGGCCATCTGTGGCTCCAACTGGAGGGGGCACTCCTATTCCATGCGCTTTGTCCTTGAGGCAGATTCACACATGGACTTTCTTGATCAGCATGATTATTTTGATCATCCTCAGGGCGGATGGCGTACAATAGACGCGGTACATCATAACCAGTCCATGCTTAAATCCCCGCAAGCGGGATTGATCGGGAATCTTGCACCACGGCAGGTGATAAGCCGCCCCTATACAGTAAGTGAGTGGAATATCGGTGCATGGAATGAACATGTAATGGAAGCCCCGTTTACGATGATATCGACCGGGTTGCTGCAGGGATGGGATGGATTGATCCATTTTGTTCTGGTACCACGGAAACCTCATGAAGAACATCCCATATTGAACGATCGTTACTTTAATGTTGGGGAAAATCCATCGGTAGTTTTACAGTACCATACCCTGGTTAGGATGTGGCATCGACAGGATATCTCCGAGGCTGAACCAGTGTTTATTCGACGCATCGCACCTACAGATCTCCATATGCCATCGGCAATCCCTTCGAAGTTTTTCCCCGAGGCATTTATGCTCACTTTCGGTGAGGAAATTCCGGAAAAGGATGAATACGGACATATGCTGGCAATAGTAGGGAAAGTTGGTAATGAGTTCGTTTATCAGCCCACTCCCCATTTTGAAGCAGAGGGTATTACCGACTATCTTAAACAGGATGAAAAAACAGCCAGAAGCATGAATGGTGAATTGATGTGGGACTGGGGACAAGGTTATATGCTGGTCAATACGGACAGGACACAAGCAGTATGCGGGTATATAGGAGGAATCAGCATTGAATCAGCATCAGTCACCTTTTCATCAGACACCCCGTATGGAACGGTGCTGGTAACCACACTGGATGATGATGCAACGATCCGGAACAGCAGTCATCTCCTGATAACGGCTGTGGGGCGTGCCAGGAACACAGGAACCATTTATGGCAATGCCGCAGATCGGGATAAAACCACTGACCGGCATGCCACATCCGTTAATTTACCCCCCGAACACCGTGTGGCCGTGCTTGAACTGGGAGAAGCACCCATCATAACCGAACCGATAAAAGGAAAATTATCCGTTGCGGTGGCTCAGCCTGAAAAAGTACAGATATTCCGCCTGGATGATCTTGGCAATCGTTTGGAAGTTATTAATAAGGAAGTGAATGAAGGCAGACTTGAACTCGCCCTTCCGGGTAATTACGGTTCCAGGATGTTTGAGGTTGTTATTCAATAATACCCCATCAGACCGCAAGTTGGGTAGTGGGTGAGGGGCGGTTCGATGGGTATTGAAAATGAAACTCGTCCCACATGGTACCCGTCCGACCGGCCGCCTTTACACACAGGGCCTGTTAGCGGTCTGACGGGAATGAAAAACCCATCCTACGGCTAGTTGGATGGTGGGAAAGTGGCGACCAGGTGGGTATTAAGAACGATAAGTTATTTCAATAAACCGTTCAGACCGACTGCCTTCACGTGCAAATCCTGCTAGCGGACAGACGGGGGTTTAGGAAATCTATCTACTTCTACCCTGGGTCTCCCGGATGGGAACCCAGGATTCAGCGAAAATGCAAGGGATAAGTTCCCGGGGTCCACTACGCGAGACCCCAGGTAGAAAGGATTATGAGGACCTAGAAATGAACTTGAGCGGTTGGATGGGGATGTAGGGAATCCAACTACTTCTACCCTGGATTTCCCGGATGGGGACCCGGGATTCAGCGAAAATGTAAGGGATAAGTTCCCGGGGTTCTCTTGCAAGAGGGTAGAAAATAGAACTTGACGATAGAGCGTAGTAAGTTCGAATGAACACGCAGAGACCGCAAATAGCTGATATTTAAATAACTGTTCTATGAGGTCGTTACGATTATCCTGGCGATCTTCCTTCATCCGCCGAGCGTCAGCACCCCGAGATATCAGGGCTGCGACACAGGAGCAAGGCTTGCCGAAGGCGCGTTGCGGGATAAATATTTATGACAACCGATTGATTATCCGTAGGGAGATCACGTGCTGAATCCGCTCAGATTATTACCCTGTATTCAGGAATAGATCACCATTTCTCTTTCGGCATCCCAGGTCATACCCTTCACGTACACATTATAAATCCCGGGTTGGGAGAATCCATCCCATACCACCTCGTGTTTCCCGGATTCAAGTCCTTCGGCTTCCATCCGCCAGATGAGCTCACCATGCCGGTTAAGAATGTCCACATATACATCTCCTTCTTCCGGGACAGAAACCTCCATCACCACCTTTTCATTTGAATTCGTACCGAGTGCCCGGATATACGGCTGGTCATGCTGATTAACCTTCCCCTTCGCTTTCCATCCACTGTAATCGAAAGGTTCATCACACATATGATATTTATCTTCGTCCTGTCCGTCATTATTTCTTCTGAGATAACTGGTAAGCAACGGCGTCCTTTGGAATGAATCAAGCTTTACTTTTTTTGCCTTCCCGTTTTTCCAGAGATAAAGCGGAATATCGAATGGATTCAGCACATCGGAAAGGCCCCTTTCCATCGCAATATGGAAAAGCCCGAAATTCCCGGGTTCATGACCGGCAAGCCAGTGTGTGATGATGTCCACCCTGAAAGCGTCCTTCCCGAAAATCACGTTATTACTCATATAAGTCAACCCTTTTCCATCATGAGGGCCGCTTGCGAATCCATTGCCATCGAGGCCGTATATACCCTCTACCATATTGATTCCGGTTGGCGTTACGCTGTAGGAATCGAGCATTCGCTGAACCCACTGCTCCATAAATAAACCGCCTCCATACGGAGGTCTGTCCATCACGGTATCCCAGCGAGGGATACCCTCTTTAATATGTTTCTGGTGAAGTTCCTCAATGGCGGTCATATAATCAGGCTGGAAAAAGGGATGGTAACGTTTGTCATAGGTTTTAAAGATATCAAAATGACCCCCGCAATACTGATGAAATTTTTTACCGGTAATTCCCTGCAGGTTTTTGACCGCTCCGGTAATTCCCATCATGTGCGCTTTAAATTTGGCGATGTTGATCAGGAAGGTATCCGGCGCAGTCATAGGAGCCATAAAACCCACTTTTTTAAAAACAATTCCATTCACCTCCTTGAAGATCAGGTCGTCAGGCCCTAATTCCCAGAAATTTTTTGAGGAGAGATCCCTCAGATCGAAATCGTTTCGTTCCGCCATCCCGGTCCATCCGTTGGCCTCCCAATTTTGGGGACAGGCACATTCTCTTAAAAAATATTGCCCGGGTCCTTTACGCTTAACACCATTCAGATAACCTTCCACAAAATGGAGATCCGTGGTTATCCCGAGTTTCGATTCAGGATCCGATCCGGGTCCGCTGTCGCAGGTCCAGTTGGGTTTGCAGGTTATTTTCGTAGAATTAGAATAGCCTTTTCCCTTTGTGGTCTTAACGAACATCTCATCGGCTAGCTTGTTTGCGGCATGATAAATCGCTTCGGCATCCGTTTTTTCCTGTACGGATGTAAGATTGATAAATACGGCTTCAGGATGTGCTTTGATAAAAGGGTGAAGGTCAAATCGGTCGGCTCCGGTCGGGATCGTATTTGCCATTGCCGTGTCTCCTTGTCCCATCAAACCGACCAATCCTGCCGCGGAGGAGACTTTTATAAAATCACGTCTTTTCAACTTCATAACGACAAACTAATAATTTAAAATTTTTTAACCTAATTTTTATCCCATTCCTTGGCTGAAATCCCATTCAGATCCCAGACGACTTTTCCTTCCCGTATGGTCAGTTCTGCTTCCAGCCGCCTGTCTCCGGTCATTTTAAGACCTTTCGCATCGATAAACCCAAAATTACCCTTTTTTATGCTTAATACGGCAATATCCGCAACCGCTCCCTTACTTAAATGTCCCAGGTCCTCCCGTTGAAGGGATACAGCCGTATTCCAGGTGGCCCGGTGAATTATATCTTCAAGGATCATTCCCATGTTCAGGTATTTCGACATGATATCAAGCATGTTTTTCATCCCGGAATTCATACTGAACCGGTGAAGGTCCGAGCCGAAGGAATCAGGTAAAAATCCCTGTTCCATAGCAGGGATAGCAATGGCAAAATGGAACATGGCTCCGCCATGCCCCACATCAAACCGGACCCCTTTCTTCCTAGCTTCCTGTACAAAGGGCCTGATTATTCCCTCTTCATCAAGCAGGCACATCCGGTCGGCTGCCGTACAGAATGAATGGGTATAGATATCGCCCGGCCTTATACGATCAAGTATTTCTTCCAGTGGAAGCACGGGCAGATGACACTCCACCAGAAGTGGCACATTCGCAATACGTCCGGCTTCCAGTGCCCTGTCAAACGGAGTCCATTCACTTCCCCGGTAATGTCCGATTTTGACACCGACAATAATATCGGAAAATTGTTTAATCACAAGGGAGGTCATCCGGGGGTCCATATCGTTGATATCCTCTTCGGAAGGAAATCCGGTCATACCGGAACCTGCGATATTCAGAAATGACAAAACACGTGTTTTTGACCGGTCAATTACCTGTTTTTTGAATACCGGGAAATTTCGCCATCCGGAGGTCCCTGCATCCACGACGGTCGTAATCCCTGCTTTCAGCGTAATGTCATCGGGAGATACCGAGGAAAAACCATCTGCAAAACCATCCCTGCTACCGACAAAAACATGCGTATGCGGATCAATTAATCCGGGAACGACATAAAACCCTGTTGCATCGACTATTTTATTGGCATTACTGGCAGAAATATTGGGAGCTACTTCAAGGATTATTCCTTCCGCAATGGCCACATCCATATTCCGGTCGATCTGATTTTTAGGATCAATTACATGGCCCCCTTTCAATAATATATCTATTTCCTGAGCCTTCCCTGTATGAATTGAAGAAAAAAAAGTAAAAAAAAGCAATAAAAGGACAGGTATGGATACCGAGCCAGGTTTATAGATTTCAGTCACGATCAAGCTTTTCATGTCAATAGTAATAATCACCTTTTAATATTTTTAGGAGATTGGTAAACATCTTACATGCCTATTACTTAAAAATTACGTAATTATGATACCTGACCAAATAGTAAATATACAAATTCAGGTTCTATTAAAACAATAAATTTTTTTTGTGTCATTTGATAGTAATTATTCACTAACTATAAGCACAGAATAAAGAAGTAATTATGATTTTATAAATGTCTCCGTTTTATATATTTACATGAATAACAGAAGAAAAGCTATTCTTAAGATTTTTATATTGTATAAATTCTTATGAAGTTGGCACAAGCTGCTCTTTTAAAAATGGAATACTCACCCTGTGAAAATTAAAGATTATAGAATACATCCTATTGCAATTGCTGATCCTCCCCTTAGAAGCTCTTATGGACTTCATCAACCGTATGCTTTACGTACCATCATCGAACTTGAAAGTGAAGATGGGATTGTAGGGATCAGTGAAACGTATGGTGGCGACGGACCCGTTTTTGCTCTGGAGAAACTTCGGCCAAGTATCCTTGGTTCGGATGTTTTTCATGTCATCGGATCACTACGTCCGAATATAAGAAAGGAACCTTCCGGATTGGAAACATCTCAGACATATCTCGTCCCTGGAGAGAATCCGTTGGATGCAGACCAGCGATCCTATGCGGCCATAGAAGTTGCCTGTCTCGACTTGATCGGGAAAAGTCTGCGGTATCCGGTATGTGATCTGATTGGTGGCCGGATCAGGGAAAAGGTAGCTTTTTCAGCGTATCCATTTTTTAAACATGCAGGAGGAGGAGGGGATGGAGATGACAAAAGGGAGGATGAATATGGGGAGGCGCTTTCCCCTGAGGCCCTTGTTCGTCAGGTAAAGGTCATGATCTCAAAATACGGCTTCAATTCTATCAAATTTAAAGGGGGCGTTCTGGAACCCGATCTTGAAATTGAAACGGTTCAGCTCATGTATCGAGAATTTGGGCCTGGTGTTCCTTTACGCATCGATCCGAATTCGGCCTGGAAGGTAGAAACATCAGTGAAAGTAGGAAAAAAGCTGAAGGAGGAGCTTTCCAATGGTGGTTACCTGGAAGATCCGACTGCCGGCCTGGAAGGCATGTCCACTGTACGCAGGAAATTGCTCGATGCAGGGATAGAGACGCCCCTGGCAAGCAATGTGGCCATTACCTCCTTTGCTGATATTCCACAGGCCATTGCCCTGGATGCGGTACAGATAATTCTCTGCGACCATCATTATTGGGGAGGGATGCGCAATGTACAACACCTGGCAAAATTGGCTGAGACATTTGGTATCGGTCTTTCCATGCATTCAAACAGCCATCTGGGTATTTCCCTGATGGCTATGGCCCATGTAGCCGCAGCAACACCCCATCTGACCTATGCGTGTGATACCCATTATCCCTGGCAGTCGGCCCGGGATGAGGTGGTGGCCAATGGACGGATACCTATAAGGGACGGATGCGTAACCGTAACGGATAAACCCGGACTGGGAGTCGAAATAGACTACGATCAGCTGGGCCGTTTAAAAGAAAGATACAGAAAAGTGCCCTATCGTAAAAGAGACGATGAAAGGGAAATGCAAAAACTTGTAGACCTCAATTGGAAGCGCATTTTACCTCGATGGTAAAATAATAAATCCATTTGGAAAAAGAGAATACAACAGAAGTACCCGATTTAACACAAACCAGATAATAGATGGATCCGATGCTTATTGTCCTTATCGGAATTGCTTTCGTACTATTTGGAATTATTGTTCTTCGTCTGCATGCTTTTTTGGCCCTGATAATGGCATCATTAGTGGTGGGACTGTTAACCCCTTATGAGACCTTAATCCAATTTGGAATCGATGCGGGTATGGGAGAAGCGGAGGCTATTACATTCGCCGATCAATCTCTGGGACAACGTCTCGCAAATGCATTTGGCAATACAGCGGCAAAAATCGGTATCCTGATTGCCATGGCGTCTATTATCGGTACCTGCCTGTTAAAAAGCGGGGCAGCTGACAGGATTATACGATCGGCTTTACGCATTTTTGGAGAAAAACGTGCTTCATTGGCTTTATTGAGCAGTGGATTTACCCTGGCTATTCCCGTATATTTTGATACTGTATTTTATTTAATGATCCCGCTGGGGAAATCACTGGGAATTCGCTTTCCGAGAAACTATTCACTTTATGTCATGTCAATTATTGCAGGGGCAGCCATGGCGCATTCCCTGGTGCCTCCAACTCCTGGGCCTTTATTTGTGGCTGAAGAGATCGGTGTTGACCTGGGAATGATGATGCTGGGTGGCGTTATAATTGGCGTTATATCGGTCACTACGGGTTTTTTGTATGCAATATGGGCTAATCGTCAATGGGGAGTGCCCATACGGGACACAGATGAGACTAACGTGGCTGAATTGATTTCAGTCTCGCAAAAACCGGTTGAAGAACTGCCCCCGCTGGGCTGGTCCTTACTGCCCGTTTTGTTACCCATAATCCTTATATCCGGGAATACCATTCTACAGGTAATGCAGGTGGATCAGGGTGTGGATATCAGTTCTTCCTGGCATCAATTCCTGCTGTCATTCGCTGCCTTAGTTGGAAACAGCAATTTTGCCCTGATTATTTCCGCTGTATTTGCGCTCATCCTGCTGAAGAAAAAGGTCAGGGATGTAAAGCTGTTCAGGAAATCAGTACAGGATTCTCTTTACAATGCAGGTATGATCATTCTCATTACCTCCGCCGGAGGGGCATTGGGCAGCATGTTGCAACAGACAGGAATAGGGATTCGAATCGAAGAACTTGCCTATCAGTTTCACCTGGCCTTATTGCCATTGGCGTTCCTAATAACTGCTATGGTTCGTACCGCCCAGGGTTCTGCCACCGTGGCCATGATCACCGCTATCGGTGTGTTGGGAGGTATAGCTGATGCAGATACCCTGGGGTTTCATCCGGTTTACCTGGCGCTCGCCGTGGGTTGCGGCTCAAAAGTGTTCCCATGGATGAATGACAGTGGTTTCTGGATTATATCCAAAATGAGTGGGATGGTCGAGTTAGAGACGATCCGGCATTTTTCATTTTTACTTTCCCTGATGGGAATCGCCGGATTACTGGCTACCATCTTGTTTGCTAATTTATTTCCAATGATATAATTATGAGTAATTTAAAAAAACGTTTAAAAGCAGGAGAAACCCTTCACGGGTGCTGGCTGAATACTGGTTCGGCCATTTCCGCAGAAATTGTGGGATCTTCCGGATTCGACTGGGTTCTGATTGACCTGGAGCATGGTGCCGGAAGGGAGACTGCCTTTCTCCCTCAAATACAGGCACTGGGGAATTGTGTCGCCGAACCCCTGGTACGAGTTGAAAGTTACGATCGTGCCCGGGTAAAATGGGTGCTTGATATGGGCGTGAAAGGGATCATGTTTCCGCAGATTCAAAATGCAGATGAAGCCAGGATTGCTATCAGCAACATGTATTACCCGCCAAAAGGAAACCGAGGTATGGCGAAGATGGTGAGGGCCACCAACTACGGGACAGATTTCGACAATTATTTTGAATTTGCGAAAAGTGGTCTTCTGGGGATCATTCAGATTGAAACAAAAGAAAGCCTCAACCACCTCGATGAAATCGCCTCCATTGAGGGGGTGGATGTTTTATTTCTCGGGCCTACCGATCTAAGCCTGGCGCTGGGTATTTCCGGGCAATGGGATCATCCGCTTTATAAGGAGGCAGTGGCGGCGATAGGAGAAGCTGCCGGTAAAGCCGGAAAAGCTGCTGGCGTATTATTCTTTGACCTGAATCAATACACTTTTTATTACCAGCACGGATTTCGCTTTATTGCCTCCGGATCCGATATGTTCTTTTTAAGCAAAGAGGCTGCAGCCAGGGCAAAAGGGCTTGCCGAACAACGGGAAAAATGCCAGAAAAAAATTTGAAATAAAAAATAATCTTATACTATGGAAAAAATAGGATTTATCGGGCTTGGAATAATGGGCAGGCCAATGTCCTTGCATTTATTGTCAGGAGGACACGAACTTTTTGTTTTAAAAAGCAGTGCGGCGGCGGATGATATGGCTTCCAGAGGAGCTAAGCTGATGAATACGCCGGAAGAACTAGCGCGGAACAGCGATGTCGTCATAACCTGTTTACCTGATTCACCGGAAGTGGAAGCCATTGTGCTGGACAAGAATGGCGTAATGGAAGGATTGTCTGAGGGCAATCTTTTCATCGACATGTCTACAATTCAGCCGGCAACCTCCATAAAAATACACCGGATACTTGCTGAAAAAGGAGTGGATTCGCTGGATGCTCCTGTATCGGGTGGTGAGGGTGGGGCTAAATCCGCTACTTTATCCATCATGGTGGGGGGATCGCAGGCCGCTTTTGATCGTGCGCTTCCGATTTTTGAAAAAATGGGGAAAAACATCATCAGGATTGGTGAAGCAGGTTCGGGGCAGGTAACCAAAGCCTGCAACCAGATTGT
>Ga0209536_100014168_pt1 | contig 11467 bp, 6 predicted proteins | sample DeeMarSeWOR28_12_FD_187461 | JGI IMG/M metagenome (GOLD analysis project Ga0209536, IMG submission 187461) | Marine sediment microbial communities from White Oak River estuary, North Carolina - WOR-2-8_12 (SPAdes) (version 2) | ecosystem: Environmental > Aquatic > Marine > Intertidal zone >... | reverse complement strand
ACATCGACGTCTTCGACATCGAGATCGACTCCAAGGACCCGGAGGATGTGATCCGCACCTGCCAGCTCCTCGAAAAGGCGCTCCGTCGTGCGTCGCAGGCCCCGCCGCCGGGCAAAGACGACCAGCCGTCGAAGCGGGCCCAGCAGGCGAGCCGATCGCGCGGACTCCGGGCTCACGCCGATTCCCGGTAGCTCGCGACGACCTCCTCGACCGTTCCCTCCTGCTGCAGGACGCCGCCTTCGAGGCGGATCGCGCGGTTGCAGAGCCGCTCGACCAGGGACAGGTCGTGCGACACGAAGACGAGGATCCCGACGCGTTCGATGAGCCGCTCGATGCGCTCCATCGCGCGCGCGACCCAGTGCAGATCGCCGACCGCGAAGACCTCGTCGAGCAGCAGGATGTCGGTCTCGAGCTCCGTCGCGACCGCGAAGGCGAGCCGCGCGTACATCCCGGATGAATAGTATTTCAGAGGGACCTCGCGATAATCCGAGAGCTCGGCGAAGCTGAAGATCTCGTCGAGCTTCTGCTTCATGCGGGCCCTCGGCATGCCTGCCATCGCCGCGGCCAGGAAGACGTTCTCGCGGCCCGTCAGCTCGGCATTGAAGCCGAGCCCGAGCTGGAGGACGGGCGCGATCGATCCGACCCGCGTGACGCGCCCCCGGGTGGGCGGATAGATCCCGGCCAGCACCCGCAGCAGCGTCGTCTTGCCCGCCCCGTTTCGACCGATGACACCGAGACGATCACCCTGCACGAGCTTCAGGTTGATGTCGTGGAGGGACCACACCTCCTCGCGCACGGGCAAAGGCGATGCGCCTCCGAAGAGGCTGCCGAATCGGCGCAGCGCCTCGCTCTTCACGCTCGACGCGCCGCGTCCCATCACGAAACGAAGCCCGACGCCCTCCAGGAGGATCGATGGGGTCGTCGGCATGTCGCGGCGTTCGTGGCTCATCAGCGTGGTGGCGGGTCCTGGATGTCGAAGGTCGCGCGGCGTCTCTCGAGCGACAACCTCTTCGAAGCCTTAGAGGTGGAAGACCAGCTCGTCCTCCCTCCACCAGAAGAACGCGACGCCGACGACGAGCACCAGCGCGGAGGTCGAGAGAGCCGCCGTGATGTCGCTCGCGTCAGGGGCGGTCCCCCAGTAGATCGGTCGGACGAAGAGCTGAAGGATCGCGTAGATCGGGTTCAGCTTGAAATACGCGTGAAAAGCCTCGGGGACGATCTCCTGGCCGTTGGGCAGCTCCAGAGGATAGAGGATCGGCGTCGCGTACATCCAAGCCGGAAGCACGACGGTCACGATCTGCTGGACGTCGCGCAGATAGACGGTGCTCGCGGCGGCGATGGCCGCCAGCCCGACGGTGAACGCGAACACGCAGACGAATCCGAGCGGCAGATAGACCCAGGCCCACGAGGGCATCACGCCGAGCTGCGGGCCGACCAGACCGACGAGTACGCCGAACGAGAGCAGGAAGTTCACCAGATTCGACCCGGCGGTCGCAAGCGGCAGCACGAGCTTCGGGAAGGGCTGTCGACTGACCAGATCGTGCTTGTGAAGGATCGAGACCGAGGATTCGGTCAACGTCACCGCGAAGAAGGACCACGGGAGCATCGACGCCAGCAGGAACACGGCGTAGCTGGCCATGTCGATGCGAATCACGAAATGGAAGACGGTCGCCAGGATCACCATCGTCGCGACCGGACTCAGCAGCGACCAGAAGAATCCGAGCACCGTTCGCCGATAGCGCAGGGCCAGGTCCTGACGAACGAGCAGCCAGAGGAGCTCCCGGTAGCGAAAAAGCTCTTTTACCCGCTCGCGCAGTAGCATCGTTGCCGCTTCGTGGACCCCGATCCGATCGGGCGCCGCGGCCCGTCGTGGGCACGCGGGCGCACCATAGCAGTGGATCGCGAACGGCTGGATCGACATCGCGCGAGGCCGTCTCGATCCACGGGCAGGATGCGCAGCCGAGCAGGCCGCCGTGCTCCACGCTCGATGAGCCCGCGGGGATGATCGCGGCTCTTACACAGGCCCAGCGGATCGGATAGTTTCGCGTCCCTTCGCGAGGATCCCGCGCTCGGATAGCGAGATCGGCCGACATCCGACCCCAGGAGTCCGCAAACGAATGGCTCTACAACCCAGGCGACGGGCCCTCCTGGTGACGGGGATGCACCGGAGCGGCACCTCGTGCGTGACGCGCATCGCGAACCTCACGGGCCTCGCGATCGGCACCGACCTGCTGCCGCGACGTCCCGACAATCCCGAAGGCTTCTGGGAGCATGCCGAGCTCAGTCGGCTGAACGACGAGATCCTGGCCGCGCTCGGAACCAGCTGGGATGCGCTCGCCCCCCTGCCCCCGGGCTGGTGGCAGAAGCCCGAGCTCGATGAGGCGAAGCAGGCGCTCCGCGATGTCCTGCGACGCGACTTTGCGGACGAGCCCGATCTCGTCGTCAAGGATCCGCGCCTGTGCCTGCTCGTTCCGCTCTGGCGCGAGGTCCTCTCCGACCTGGGCCTCTCGGTCGATTTCCTGATCGTGATACGTGACGTCCGAGCAGTGGTGGCTTCGCTCCGGGAGCGGAACTTCTTCTCGCCATGGCAGTCGGAGCTGCTCTGGCTCCGGTACAACCTGTGCGTGGAGTACGAGACGCGAGACGATCGGCGCGCACTCGTCCATTATGAGGAGCTGATCAGGGATTGGCGCGCCGCCCTGGGCAAGGTCGCGGGCACGATCGCTCTGGCGCTCCCCGACCCCGACAGCGAGCGGGCCCAGGCCATCGACGATTTCGTGTCGCCCGCGCTGGATCACTCGGCGACCCGACTGGACGACGCCACGATCCCCGAAGCGTCGCCCTGGGCGAGAGAGGTCATGCGCGCGCTCGAGCAGCCGGGCGCGCTCGCCGACGCCGACTCGCGTGCGAGCCTGGACCGCGTTCGGACGGAGCTCCTGGCCGCCGATCCTCTCTACGCGCCGCAGGATCGACATTGGCGCAGCGAGTTCCTCCGGCTCCAGGCGGAGGTCGACGCGGCGCGCGAGGCGATGCAGCAAGCGATCGTCGATCGCGAGAGACTCGAAGACGTCCTGGCCACGGGTGTCGCTTCGCGGGGCAGCGCCGAGAAGTGGCGCGAGCGACTCGACCTGATCGCGAGCGAATCGGAATCGACGCGTCGCATGGCGGAGAGGATCCTCGACGAGCAGTCCGCGATCGCCGTCCTATCGCAGCGGCTGGAGGCCCTCGAAGCGGAAACCCGAAGACGCAGCGAGACAGACTGGCAGAGACTCGTCGAGGAGCGCGACGCGCTCGCAAGACGCGAGAACGAGAACGAAGCCGCGCGCAGTCGTCTCGAGGCCACGCTGGCGAGCACGCTCGAGCGCGAACGTTCGCAGAGCGCACGGCTCGAGACGCTCACCGCAGAGCTGGCGCAGACCCGACGTCAGTCGCTCGAAGCGCGCGACGAGGACGCGCGCCGCATCGCCGAGCTAGAGGCCGGGGTGAGTCACCTCGAGACGCACCTCGAGAACACCCGAAACGATCTCGAAGCGCACCGTCAGGTGCTGGGAAACCTGCTCAACTCGCGGTCCTGGCGGATCACGAAGCCGCTCCGCGGCCTGTCGTCCGGGCTCGCGAGAGGCTGGGTCGACGCCCTCGACCCGAGCCTGCAACACCCCGCCCCGTGGCACGAGCTGCTTCCCGGACGACCCTTTCGACAGCGCTTCCGCTCGCCCCACAAAGAGCTCGCCGGCCTTGGAATCGGCTTCTTCGACTACGGGCGAGCGAACCGGAGCTCGGTTCGGGTTCGGCTCTTCGAGGAGCCGGGACGATTTCGCAAGCCGCGTCTGCTCGAAGAGACGCACCTGCGCGAGGACGACATTCGAGACGGTCAGACCAGCCTCTTTGCCTTTGCGAAACGCCTTCGCGACGCCGACACGAAGAACCTGCTGATCGAGATCGAATCGATCGATGGGCAGCCCGGCGCGACCGTGACCGTCGCCCTCGGTCAAGCCTCGTATGCGGGAAGGATCCTCTCGCGCGACCGACGGGGCGAAGCCCGCTCCCGCGGACTGCTGGTGCTCGACATGATGTCGGCCGTGGTCACGCCCCATAAGGCCATCGCCTTCGTGAGCGGCTGCCCGGGCGGCGCCTATCGCTATCGCTGCGAGCATCCTGCCGAGATGTTCCGACTCCGCGGCTACGCAGTGGACGTCGTACCGGCGGACGTCTTTCCGTGGAAGCAGCTGCTGACCTCGTATCAGGTCGTGATTGCCCATCGCGTCCCGTACACGCCCGAGTTCGAGGCCTTCGTCTACGAGGCCCGCCAACGGGGCGTGCACGTCCTCTTCGACACGGACGACCTCGTCTTCGCGCCCGAGATCGCCGACCAGATCGCCGCCCTCGACGATCTGCCGGAGGACGAACGCGCCCTCTGGCTCGACGGCGTCGAGCGCTATCGCAAGAGCCTGACGCTCCTGAGCCATGCGCTCGTGAGCACGGAGGGTCTGAAGGAGTCGCTCGAGTCGAGACTCGACATCGAGGCCTCGGTCGCCCGCAATCGCGTCACCCGTGAGATGGTCGAGGCGGCAGAAGCGGCACGGCGGTCGCGGAAGCGCACGGACGACCTCGTTCGAATCGGGTACATGAGCGGGACGCCGACGCATCGACGGGACTTCGCCGAGTGCGTCCCCGCCCTCGACACGATCCTCGCGCGCCACCCGCAGGTTCGGCTCGTGCTCGTCGGGCACATCGACGTACCGCCGCAGCTCCTGAAGCATGCGGACCGGATCGATCGACTCCCGTTGGTTCCCTGGCAGGAGCTCCCGCGACTCTACGCCGACATGGACGTGAGCCTCGCGCCGCTCGAACGCGACAACGAGTTCACGGCCGGGAAGAGCGAGCTCAAGTATTTCGAGGCCGGATTGATCGGAGTGCCGACGGTCGCCAGTCGCGTCGGAAGCTACATCGATGCGATTCGCGACGGCTCGAACGGCTTCCTCTGCGGATCCGAAGTCGAGTGGACCGCGGCCCTCGAGCGACTGGTCGAGGATGCCGGGCTCCGGGAGCGAATCGGCGTCGCCGCCCGCCAGGACGTACACCAGCGCTACACGACGCTTGCCGCGGCGGCCGACACCGTCGATGTCCTGATCGACGCCCTCGGACCGCGAGCGCAGACTACGCGCCCGCTGCGAGTCGCCATGGTCATGAGAGCGCCGATCGCGAATACCGGAGGCGGCTACAAGAAGCTCTTCCACCTCGTCGAGCACCTCGCCTCCAAGGGACACGACGTCAGCGTCTACGTCGAGGCCATCGCGCATCTCGAAGGTCGCAGCGAAGACGAGATCGAGGCGTTCTGCCGGGAACACTTCGAGTGCGGCAACGCGAAGATACGGGTCGGACACAACGCGATCGCGAATTGCGACGTCGCGATCGCGACGAATTGGCCGACCGCCGACGTCGTGAACGACCTCGAGAACGCCCGCCTTCGCCTCTATTTCATCCAGGACGACGAGGCGGAGTTCTACCAAGACGGGGATCCTCACCGCCGGGCCGCAGCCGAGACCTACAAGCTGCCGCTCTTGATGGTGGGGATCGGGCGCTACCTCTCCCGATTGATCGGCGAGCGCAACGGCCTCTCCTATCCCCACGTCGACTTCGCCCTCGGCGACGCGTTCTTCGAGTCCCGAGAGCAGACGATCGACAAGCTGGATCGCCTGACGAGCAGGGACTCGCACAGCCTGCTCTTCTTCGCGCGGCCCGGCATCCCGCGGCGTGCCTTCGAGCTCGGCGTCGAGGCGCTCTCCGACTTCCACGTCCAGCGCCCCGACGTGGAGATCCGACTCTACGGGCTCGAGGAACACCTCGAGCTGCCCTTCGAGTACACGGACCTGGGCGTGATCGATCAGTCCGAGGTCGCGGCCGAGATGAGAAAGGCAAGCGTGCACCTGTCGTTCTCTCGCACGAATGCATCGACGGTCATCTTCGAGGCCATGGCCTGCGGAGCCGTCGCGGTCGAGCTCGACGTCGAGAGCGTCCGATCCTTGATCGAGGATCGCGATTCCTGCGTGCTCTGCGAGGATTCCGCCGAGGCCGTGTCGAGGTCGCTGGTCGAGCTCTTCGACGATCCCCGGCGCATGGCTCGAATCGCTCGAGCCGGCTTCGAGAGCGTTTCGACTTTCACCGTCGAGAACATGTGCGAGCAGTTCGAGGCGATCTTGTCGCGCTATTCGCTGTCGGATCGGGCTCCAGAATGAGCAGCCGGTGGTCGAGTCACGACGGAGGCGGGGGTCGATGGCAAGAAACAGACTGAAGGAGATCGCCGCGCATTTTCACGTCTTCGATCGCTCGCAGTATCAGGATCGAAGACGCGAATTCCTGGCCCGACACGTCGACCTCTCCTCGGCACGTGGGCTCGAATTCGGAGCCTTCGATCTGCCCACCGTTCCTTCGGAGCTGGGTGAATGCGCCGTGGCGGACATGCGCAGCGAGATCCGGCTCGCGAGGGACTTCGACGTCCCCGTCGAGAGCGTGCTGACCGTCGACTGCGTGGTGGAGCCCGGGCTCGCGGCATACCGACAGATCGGATTGCGTTTCGACTACGTGATCCTATGCCATGTGCTCGAACACATCCCTGACGTCATCACCATGATGAACGACCTCTGCCAGCTGCTGGTTCCCGGCGGTACGCTTTTCATCGCGCTGCCCGACAAGCGTGAGACGCTCGATGCGGCCCGCCCTTCGACACCCCTCGCGCGACTCGTCGAACGACAATACGACCGCACGAACCGACCGACGCTGACGGAGCTCGCGGAGTTCTCGCTCGCATGGCACGAGGACTTTCGAAAGCAGTACAAGGAGTCGATGAAGGAGTTCTTTCATGCCATGCGCAGCCACCAGCTCTTCGGCGTGCCGGACATCCACTGCAACGTCTGGCGCGACGAAGAGTTCTTCGAGCAGGTCCACGAGCTGATCCGTGGCAAATACCTGCCGGATCTGCAGGTGATCGCGACGCAGCCGACCCGGAAGCCCTTCAACGAGTTCTACGTCGCGCTGCGCCGTGGCGTCGATTCCGGCAAGGACACGAAGCGGCGCGCGCCTACCGAAGAGCCCGCGGTCTTCTATCGAACCTGCGGCTTCTGCGGCTACGGACAGTTCAAGGTCTGGAAGCGACTCCACTCGCCGTTCCCGGAGCAGCTCTACGGCGATACCCCGCCCGAGCCGGACCTCGGGCGGCAGCTCAGCCTGCAGTACCTGACCTGCCGGGAATGTGATCTCACGCAGATCAACCCGCTCCCGCATTTCGATCTCGTCGATCGGCATCGATTCAGTACCCCACATGCGATCGACCTGGACGAAGCCGGAATCGAGGCGCTGATCGAGGACCGGCGGCGCGTTGCCCGAATCATCTCCGAGCAGCACGACTTCGATCGCTACCGCCAGACCGGTCGACTGCTGGACGTCTCCTGCGGACTGGGCATCGCCCTCGCCTGGCTACGGGACGAACGGGGCTGGGACGTGCGAGGCGTGGAGCCCGCCCGCGAGCTCGTCGAGTTCGCCTCCGATCGCTTCGGACTCGAAGTCGCCAACGGCATCGTGCAGGATCTCCCGGACGCGCCGGGTAGCTTCGACGTCATCATGATCGACAGCTCGCTGCAATGTGTCTTCGATCCGCTCGAGACCTTGATGGCCTGTCATCGCCTGCTCCGCGAGGGAGGCTGCCTCTTCGTGCAGGTGCCGAATCGAGACGGCCTCGGAACGGAGTGGCTCGACCAGAACGTCCATTGGGGCCACTGGTTCTTCTACACGCCCGCCACCCTGCTTCGCATTCTCGATCGCATCGGTTTCGAGAGCGAGCGACTCCTGGCGATCCAGAACCCCATCGATCCACGCGTGCGCGAGCACGCCGCAAGCGACCTGACGATGCGCGAAGAGGATCTGCAGGTCCAGCTACTGAGCGCGGATGACATCGAAGAGGCGTTCGCGCAGGGCCGTCGGCCACGCGCGGACTTCTTCGGGCTCAGCGTGCGCAAACGATCGGCTGCTCCGCGCAGCGAAGATCGCGACGCTTCGCCCGAATGGCTCACGAATATTTCGCGCGCTTCGCGACGACCGCGCCATTGCGTCGCGATCGATCCGGAGACGAGCGTTCGATGGCCGTGGGAAGAGGAGCCCGAAGAGGAGCGCGCGAGCGACTGAGTCAAGGGCCGCTCCGCCAGGCGGTCTCGTCTGGCGGAGGGAAATGCTCGAGCACCCGCTCTACGAAGGGCTGCAGACGATCACGCGCTGCTGCCTGCTCGCGCAGGCTGGAGCTCCGCAACGGCGTGCTGATGCGAACGGCCGTCGCGCTGAAGGGGCGCTGCCAGGGAGAACGGTCGAGGGCGAGCGCGTTGCGGATCGCTTCGATCGGATAGGCCTCGACCCCCTGCTGCCAGGAGATCACCAAGGCAGCTCGATTCAGTCTTCGCTGGACGGATTCGACCGCGTGGACCTCCGTCGGCCCAATGACGTCGGCAGGACGGCGCTCGACCACTCTCCATCCCTGTCCCATCACGTGACTCTTGGGAGAGATCCCGCTCAGCAGTGGCTCGCGCCGCGGATCCACACCGAGGAACACGCGAACGCGTTCGTCGCCGCGCCGGTAGCTACGCAGGATCGACTGCGTATAGCGCGTGGATCCAAGGAACTGCTCGTCGATCTCCTCGATCTCCAGCTGCCAGCCGTCGAACTGCGCGGGAAGACGCGTCGGATTTCGATGCAGGGGCCGCTCGACATCCCAGCGCTCGCCCAGAGTCGCGAGCAGTCCGAGAGCGAGCAGCACGGTCACGAGCCCGCCTCTACGCATGACCCAGCTCGCCGGGCGCGTGACTCGGTCGCCCAGCGGATCGGACCCATCACCGGGAAGGGCGGGCGACGGCGGCAGCGATCGTTCGAGCAGGTAGCTCCAGCCCGCCACCATCAATGCTCCTGCGACGACCATGAAGATCCCCTGGACCGTGTGGTCCTGATTGGGCGCGACCTCGGGGTCCGTCACGATCGACAACACGCGGGCCAGGTTGATCAGCACGCCTAGCAACGGCGCCGACAGCACGAGAATCCACGAAGTCAGGCGCGAATGGGGCATCAGCGCCTGGTACACGACGGCCGTCAAGACCAGCGTTTCGATTGCACGCAGGCCGCTGCAGCCCTCGATCACCTGGAAGGCGGCGGTCGCCGTATAGATCGTGTCGCCCGAGACGACATTCTCGACCTGGAAGACGTCGAGCACGAAGCTGACTGCTTGCGCCGTGAAGAGCTGGAGCCGATGGACCAGCGAGTTGAGCAGCACGCCCGGGATCGGCACCACGAGGAGCAGGATCAACGCCGGTAGACGCATCAAGTGGACGGCTTCCCGGCCGCCCAGCACGCCCGCGATCCCGAGAAGCGTGAGACAGAGCGAAACGACCCCGAGCGGAAGCTCGCCGGTGTAATGCGACCAGGCTCCCAGGGCCAAGCCACTCGTCAGGAGCAGTAGACTGCCCGGCCCCACCCGTCCCTGCCCCAGCGTGGCACGAAGAGGAGCGAGCCTCGTCGCGAGGAAGAACACGGCCAGCCCGAAGATCAGCAGCGGCGACTTCTGGTTAGGCACGAAGAGCTGTCCGCCAAACGCGCCCTCGTTCGATTCGAGGATGGGAGCGATCGGCCGAAACCCGATCAGCTCCCGGTAGTCGAGTCCGAGCAGCAGGAGCAGCAGCAGCAGGAAGGCCCACTCAGCGAGCGAGAGGCGACCCGATCGGCCCGGCGGCCGTCGATCCTCGGGATGCACGACGCTCTGCACGAAAGGCCTCGGTTCGTCGACCCACGAACTCGACGGCGCCCACCGCCGCGGATCGTTTCGGTCGAACGCGCAATATACCAAAGGCCGCCCCGCCGCTCCGTCCAAGCAGGCTGGTGGTTCGCATTCGCGAAGGGCTCGATCGCGCCTGGACCCCTCGCAAAATCCATCGTTGAGATAGACTCCGCTCATGCCCCGTTCCCGCGCCTGGGAGACAGCATCGAATCAAGAGCTACTCGAGTGGCGGATCTGCGATCTGGGCGTCGAGCTCGAGGGCAGCTGGCTGGAAGCTCCGATCGCACGTCTTCATGCAGAGCTGCGCAACCGCAAGCTGCAGGTGCAGCCTCATTGCTGGCTCTCCGACGAGTGGTTCTCGCCCGACGGCGTGCCCGGCATCGCCATCCCCTTCTATCTGGCCCATCCGCGGCTGAAGCGACTCGAGCGCTCGCAGATCCTCGAGGTGGAAGGCGGATCGCCCGGCGAGTGCCTCAGGCTGCTTCGCCACGAGGCGGGCCACGCTGTGCAACATGCCTTCCGGCTGCAGCGGCGGAAGAAGTGGCGGGAGATCTTCGGCTCTTCGTCGGACCCCTACCCTGACTACTATCGTCCCAATCCCGGAAGCCGTCGCTATGTCGTCCATCTCCCGCATTGGTACGCGCAGAGCCACCCCGACGAGGACTTCGCAGAGACCTTCGCGGTCTGGCTGACTCCCGGCTCTCGCTGGCGCCGGAAGTACCTGGGATGGCCCGCGCTCCGGAAGCTTCAATACGTCGATCAGCTGATGCGGGAGATCGCGGGCGCACGACCACCCGTGCAATCGCGCGCGCGTCCCGATCCGGCGCATCGCATCAAGACGACGCTCGGCGATCACTACCGCGCCCGACGCGAGCGCTATCGGGTGCTGGCCTCCCGCGCCTACGACCAGGACCTGTTGCGATTCTTCACCCCGATCGAGGAGAGCACCAGTCGCTCACCAGCCGCCGCATCGTTCCTCAGAACGCACCGGGCCGAGATCCGGCGCATGGTCGCCCGCTCGACCGGGAAGCACGAGCTCGCGCTCGATACCGTTCTCGGAGAGATGATCGCTCGTTCGCGAGAGCTCAAGCTTCGCGCCGTGGGACGCCAGAAGCAGCTGGTGATCGATTTCGCCATCCTGCTCGCGGCGAGGAGCGCGGAGTTCGTGTACCGCGGTCGGGACTGGCACGCACTATGAATGACAAACCCTCGGACAGGACCTCGGACAGGAAGACGGAGAAGTCGACCGCCAAGACGACGGAAAAGAAACGCACGGAGTCGAAGGCGAGCAAGAAGGCGGATGCAGAGAAGGCCGCACCCGCCAGGACGCGACGGCGGAAGCGGCCGACGCGCCGCAAGAAGCTCCGCGTCCTGGCGTTGATGCACGAAGACCTGGTCCCCCCGGAAGACCCCGACTCGCTGTCGGAGAGCGAGTTCAACCGGATCAAGACCGAGAGCGACGTCCTGTCGGCGCTGCGCGAGCTCGGCCACGAAGCCCGAGCGCTCGGCGTCCGCGACGCGGTGCTCCCGATCCGCCAGGCCGTCGAGGAGTGGCAGCCCGACATCGTCTTCAACCTGCTCGATGAGTTCCAGGGCGAGGCCATCTACGACCAGCATGTCGTCGCTTTCCTCGAGCTGCTTCGCGTCCCCTACACCGGG
>Ga0209536_100014167_pt1 | contig 11468 bp, 12 predicted proteins | sample DeeMarSeWOR28_12_FD_187461 | JGI IMG/M metagenome (GOLD analysis project Ga0209536, IMG submission 187461) | Marine sediment microbial communities from White Oak River estuary, North Carolina - WOR-2-8_12 (SPAdes) (version 2) | ecosystem: Environmental > Aquatic > Marine > Intertidal zone >... | reverse complement strand
AAAGAATCGGTTCGCCTGGATATCCTTTCTTCAAGTCGATCGAGGGTGCCTCCAGTTATCACGCCGGCGAAGCGGAGCGGATCGAGGGAATTGTCGTCATCGACGATAAGACCCTGGAATTTCGCCTCGACGAAGCCGACCAGACGTTCTTGAACGCGCTCGCGATGCCCTTCGCGTACCCTATCCCCCGAGAGCACGTCGAGCCGCTCGAACGCGCGGAAGGCGTGGACGCCGTCGGGCGGCATCCCGTCGGCGCAGGACCGTTCGCATTTGCCCGTTGGGAGCGAGGTGTCCAGGTCGAGTTCCGACGCTTCGACGACTACTGGGCGCCCGCCGCACGCCCCGACCGCATGGTGTTTCTAGAGAACATTTCGGGTGACGTGGCAAGCGCGCGGTTCCGCAACGGCGACCTCGACATCATCTACCGACCGAGCAAAGTCAATCGTCTCTTCCTGAGAAGCGCGCCTGCCTGGGAACCCTACCAGGCCGAAGTGCCGAGCCCCTCCGTCTTCGCGCTGGGCCTCAACTGTGAGCTCCCGCCATTCGACAACGTACACGTGCGTCGCGCGGTAGCGTTCGCCCTCGATCGTCGAAAGATGGAGAAGTTGAACCCAGGCGAGGTCATCGCGGCATCTCAGGTATTGCCGCCGATGCTCGCGCCGTACGACCCCGATCTTCCGACACGGCAGGGCTTCGACCTCGACCAGGCCAAACGAGAAATGCGCCTCGCTGGCTTCCCCGACGGACTGGAGGAACCGGTTACCGTGTGGGTCCGCGGTGAGGGTGATATTCGTTTGGCACAGCTCTTTCAGCAAGAGCTCAAAGCAATCGGGATCGAGATCGAGCTCAAACAGGTGACCTTCGCGACCTATCTACGCGAAACCGGGAAGCCACGCGTCGCGCAAGCGGCCTTCACCGGCTGGCATCAAGACTTTCCGGACCCGTCGAACTTCATGGACATCCTCTTTCACAGCCGGTCCATCCATCCGCAGAACTCCGAAAACCGCTCGTTCTACCGAAACCCCCAGCTCGACGAGATCCTCGACCGTGCCCGCGCCGAAACCGATCGCGAGAAGCGGCTGTCGCTCTATGCGGAAGCCAATGCAATCCTCGCCGAGGATGCCCCTTGGGCTTTCCTCTTTTACCCCGTCGACATGTTCGCGTGGCAGCCATATGTGAAGGGCTTTCGGCCGCATCCCGTCTGGCTCAACGAGTATCGGCACGTCTGGCTCGACCTTCCGAGGCAGCGGGTGAGCCAGTCCATCTACCAGGAGGAGTCGTCCCCATGATGCGGTTCATCGCGCAGCGCGCGCTCTGGGGCGTCTTGGTGGTGATGTCGGTCGTCACGCTCGTGTTCTTCTTGATCTTCGTAGCGGGCGACCCGGCAGTGACGATCCTGGGCCCGCAAGCGCGCGCCGAGCAAATCGCGGACTTCAAGGCCAAGAAGGGGCTCGACCAACCGGTGACGACCCAGTTCCTGAGCTATCTCGGTGTGATGCCTTGCGTCAGGAAGGACTCGCCCAAGTACGAGCAGGCCGATGGGACTAGGGGGTTTTGTGGCGTGCTGCAGGGCGATCTCGGAGAGTCCTACTCGCACCACGAACCGGTCGCGAATGTGATCGGGCACCGACTACCGCGCACCCTGCTGCTCGCCACGCTGGCGATTCTATTCGAGCTGATCATTGGTCTGACTGCGGGGATCGTCGCCGCCCTTCGCCGCAACCGCTGGACCGACACCGCAATCATGTTCGCGACATTCGTTGGCATCAGCCTGCCGACCTACGTCACTGGGCCAATCGCACTGCTGCTCTTCGCGTTCCTGCTCGGGTGGTTCCCCTTCGGCGGCTATGGCGTCGACGCGATCGACCACATCTATCACGCACTCTTGCCCTCGGTGATTCTCGCCATTGCCGGCGCCGCGACATACGCGCGTATCATGCGTGGCGAGCTCATCGAAACCCTCCGACACGACCACGTGAGAACCGCAAGGGCAAAGGGAATGCCTGCGCGCCGCGTCGTGGTGCGCCACGCGATTCGGAACGCTCTGCTTCCGGTCGTGACCTTGATCGGCTTGAGCCTTCCCTTCTTGGTTGGTGGCGCAATCATCACGGAGAAGATCTTCGCCTGGCCGGGGCTCGGCTTGCTGACGATCGAGTCCATCCACTCTCTCGACGCGCCGGTGATCATGGCCGTCGTGTTGATGTTCGGCGTCGCGGTCCAGGTGGGAAACCTGCTCGCCGACATCGCCGTCGCCGCATTGGATCCGAGGATTCGGCTGAGTGACTGAGGTGGTTGCGGACCCGCACTTTTGCGCCCGGCTTGGCGCCTAGTTCTTGCGCTTGGGCCTCACCGGAAAGACTCTTCGCTCGTCTTCATCCCGTGGCGGCAATACGAGCATGGCGTCGAGCTTGATCTTCTTTCGTGTCGCATCCTGCAGCTTGATGATGCACACGCCGTCGCCGGAGAGGCCCTCGATCTTGCAGAGGCCGAACTTCGTGTGTTCGATCCAGTCGCCGCGCACTGGCTTTGGCGTCTCGGGAAGCGGCTCGGTGCGAGCCGACACGGCAGCCGCCATCGCCCAAGATACGGCCTCAGGCCCCTTCGTACCCGGTTCTTCGTGCTCGATTGCACACTGGGCCCTTGGCTCCGCCCAGAGCTGAAGCCCAGTCGCGCGATCATCGTTCCGCCGAAGCTCGACCTCGTCGAAGCAGTCGATCCGAAACTCCAGCGCAAAGACGATTCCATCGCCCACGTGACCGCCGTAGGTCACGTCGTGCCCTCCCTCACGCAGCGACACCGTCGCGTGAAGATGCCAGAAGGGCTCCCCGTCGCGCAGCGAGAGGTTCCCCTGCATCGACAGCAGCTCGCAGTGCTCGAAATGGTGCGGCTCCTCGTAGCGTCGTTCAGTCTGGTTGTACTCGGTCAGCTCGAGTTTCTCGAATGCGCCGATCGCGGTCACCCAGGCAGTGCGCAAATCGTGCTTCTCTACGAGGCGGCGGAATGCAGCTCGAAGCGATTCGCCACGAGCGACGCGACCGATGATGGTGCGCGAGACCCGCGATTCAATCGAGAGTGTACCGTTCGAGCTCGTCACGAGGCTGCTTTTGTCAGGCGCTCTTCCTTCGCATCGACCGCATCGACGAAGAGCTTGAAGTACTCACCCGCGCTGAAGAGGGCGAGACCGAGACTGATGTACAGCAGAACCAGCCCCGCGCCTGCGAAGTCGAACTCCGTCTGATAGAAGCCGAAGTAGACCGTGTAGCTTTGGTGCACGATCAGCATGAGGATCGCGACCATCTGAAGCGCCGTCTTGTCCTTGCCGGCGCGCATCGCGGCCATCACGACCCCCTCGCTGATGGCGATGGTGCGCAGTGCCGTGATGGAGAGCTCGCGCCCGAGCATGATGATGACCGCAACGACGCCTAGAAACGGCAGTCGCCCGAGATAGGCGAGCCAAATCAGCGTTGCCATCACGAGAAGCTTGTCGGCCAGCGGGTCCAAGAACTTACCGAGCACGCTGATCTGCCCCCACTTGCGCGCCAAGTAGCCGTCGATCAGGTCCGTGAGTGCCGTCCCAATGTATAGAATGGCTGCCCAGAAGTTCGACTTCGGCGTGCCTTCCCAAAGCAGGAACAGCACACCGGGGATCAGCGCGATGCGGAGCATCGTGAGTAGGTTCGGCAGATTGATGGCGTCCTCGCGGATCGACGCGCGCTTCGGCGTAGCCTCTTCCATGGGGCGAGGTGTAGCCCAGGATGAATGCCCCGTCTGCTCCCGAGTGTCGTCCGCCTTAAGGCGGAAAAATTGGCACCGGACTCGGACTCGCGAGATGCTTGCATCGAAAACCCGGTGTCGACACACTTCCGGGCAGCAGAACCAGGATGTTGGAAATCACTCGGAACGCCGCGGAGCGGGCGAGGAGCACGCTCGGGGTCACGATACAGAATCTGGCTATCCAGGACGCGATCGCCTTGGCGTTTCACGGATACCTGTTCCTGCGGGTCAGCGTCGCGCCGGACAGCCCCGATGCCATCATCGCGCGGCGCCTGGCCCTCGCTCTCCTCGTGGTGACCGCGTGTTCGATGGTCCTGACCCGCGGTGAAGTCATCCGTCGCCCCCGTGCCCGCGCGCTCACCTATCGCCTGGGTTTGTTCGTCCCGATGGTGCTCTCGTACTTCGAGCTACGGGTGCTGCTCCCTGCGCTACAGCCGGACTTGATGGACCACCGACTGTTCGCCATCGACCTGTGGCTCTTGGGAACGACGCCGTCGGTCTGGATGCAGGCTTGGAACACGAAGCCCATCGTGGAGTGGTTGTCCTTCTTCTACTATACGCACTTCTTCGTGCTGATCATGATGCTCGTCCCTTCGCTCTTCTTCGGAAAGGGCAGGCGCCTGCAAGAGCTCATGGCCGGGGGGATGTTGGTCATCGCATCCGGCCATTTGCTGTATACGCTCGTGCCGGGCGTAGGGCCGTACGCAACGCTCGCTTTCGACCAGCCCCTGCACGGCGGCTTCTGGTGGACGCAGGTCGAGGTCACGGTAGCCACTGCCGGGGCACAGCTCGACATTTTCCCGTCGCTGCACACTGCGTGGCCTGCGTATTTCACGCTCCACGCGTTTGCGCACCGTGACTACCCGCCTTTCCGCATCCTCTGGCCGATCCTCGGCTTCGTCGCGATCAACATCATCGTCGCGACGATGTTTCTTCGGTGGCATTGGTTCATCGACGTCGCTCTCGGGTTGCTCCTCGCCTTCGGGGCGCGCCGATTCGCGGTCGCGGTTGCAATCCGCGAGGAGCAGCGCGGCAGCGCAGGCGACATTCGTCAGCCCGTCTGGGAGCGCTTCTAGCCGCGTTTCGAAAAGGGTCCTGCGTCTCGCAGCAGCGACTCTGGCACGGGAATCTCGGGCGTGTCCTCCATCGCCCGAATCCTCCGTCGAATCCACCAAATCATTCCGCCGATGAGCATCAAGGGCACGACTGTGAGGAAAATCGTGGTGTCCACGAACGCCTGGCGGTTCTCCTCGAGCGGCGAAGCGCAGGACGGGCAAGCCAAGGCTGAATTGGCAATCGTGACGACGACGAGCGCGGCGAGGGCCGCGCAAGCCCGGCCAACGCGGATCACAGGTACACCTGCCAGTAGAGAACCGGCCAGACGCCCACGACGAAGTACCAAAAGATCTGCGCCGGCCAGAACGTGAACCGGTCGAGGTCGTGCTGGGACAAGCGTCGGTAGGTGTAGAGCAGGATGATGAAACCCGCGACGACGTGAAGCGCATGCGCACCGACGAGAAGGTAGAAAAAGCCGCCGAGCTGGCTCGAGGTGACGGTCAGGCCCTCGCCGATGAGTGCGACCCACTCCGCGCCCTGAAACAGAACGAAGAAGCCTCCGAGGCCAATGGCGAGCCCGAGGAATCGCTTGGTGCTCGGCAAGTCGTTCTTGAACGACCGGTTCGCAAAGTAGAGCGCGACGCCGCTTGCGAGCAGTGCAGCAGTGTTCAGCGCGGTCTCTTCGATGGGCAAGCGTGGCTGCCCCGGAGGCGGCCAGCCCCCGATGGCGTTGCTCTTGCCAATCACGAATGCACTGATCAGACCCGAGAAGAACATGATCTCGGTCGCGACGAAGATCAGCATGCCGAGGACGCCATTGGGAAGCACGGGTTCGCGCCGTACCGGCACGCCAAATGGGCGACCTAGTGCATCATCAGGCATGCGTGCGTCCTCCTCGTCTCTCTAGTGCGCGGCTTCCTGCTCCGCGCCGTGTTCACCGTGTCCGGCTTCGCCCTGGGCCGCGAGCGCGCGCTCGATTTCGGCTTCAGCCGCAACGTTCTCCCAGTTCTGGCCTTTGTGCTTCATCACGTCTGGGGCCGTGCCCGCGAAGAACAAGAGCATGAACATCAGCATGGTGGCGAGCATGTAGGAGATGTATTTCTTCTCGATGTTCAGGTGCATGAAGTTCGCAGCGACGAGATACGCCTTCACGATGGCGATGCCGAAGGCGGTCATGAGGGTGATCATCCATGCCTTCAGGAACCCAAACTCCAAATGCGGCGCGAGGACCGGTCCGAGGATGCTGACGATGAGCAGCACGAGCAGGACGGCCCAGATCTTCACGTAGTGCGCTTGTCCGTGGTCGTGATCTTCGGTGTGTTCAGCCATTTCCGTCAGTCCTTACTTGGCGATGTAGAGCAGCGGGAAGAGGAAGATCCAGACGATGTCGACGAAATGCCAGTAAATCCCGATGAGCTCGACCCTGTGAAGCTCGAGCCCCTTCCGCGCGTCATTGGCAATGATCAGCATGATGATGCAACCCGCGATGACGTGCAGTGCATGAATCCCGGCAGCCGTGTAATAGAAGCTCCAAAACCCGTTCGCGGTGATCGTGTAGCCGTGGGTAATCTCGATCGTCCACTCGACGGCCTTGATGCCGGCGAAGATCGCACCCCCGCCGCAGGTTGCGAGCAACCATTTGGCGGCCTTCTTGCCGTCGCCGTGCTCCGCAGCGTAGTGCGCAAGGACCGCGAACAGCGATGACGTGAGCAGCACGAAGGTGTTGATGCCGCCGAACCATGGGTTCGTGTGCGAGGCATATTCGGCCCACTCGGGATGGCCCAGGCGGTGCATGATGTAGGAGGCGAGCAGCCCTCCGAAAATCACGATCTCCGACCCGATCACCCACCATACGGCGAGCTTGCCGGTCGGAATCCCCGTGGCGCTTCTGGTCGTTGCTATGGGTTTGGTCATGCTCATCGGTGTGTGCTCACTCCGCGGGGGCTGTATCCGGTGGGACGTTCTGCGGCCAGTAGTCGTCTTCGCGACCGGGAACGCTGTACTCGTACGGACCGCGATAACAGTTTGGAAGTCCTTCGGGCCAGTTGCCATGAGGCGGCGGTGAATCGGCGGTCCACTCGAGCGTGTTCGCCTGCCACGGGTTCTTACCGGCGGGCTTGCCCTTGAACATGCTGACCACGAAGTTGAAGAGAAAGACGGCTTGGAACGCCAACATGACCAGGAGCGCCGACGTCGCGAGCACCCGCAGGTCCTGAAGACCAGCCAGGTCCGGGAAGTTCTGGAAGTTGTAGATCCTTCGATGCTGCCCCGCTGCACCGAGAATGAACAGCGGGATGAAGATGAAGTTGAACGATATGATCGTTCCCCAGAAATGAATCTTCCCGAGCCGCTCGTCGAGCATGCGGCCGAACATCTTCGGGAACCAATACGTGATGCCGGCGAAGAAACCGATGACCGCGATTGGGAAGAACGTGTAGTGGAAGTGGGCAAGCACGAAGTAGGTGTCGTGGAAGTAGATGTCGGAACCGCTCGCACCGAGGAAGATGCCCGTGATGCCACCGATGATGAACTCGGCGATGAATGCGAGCCCCCACAGCATCGGAGTCGTCAAGCGGATCTTACCGCCGTAGAGAGTTGCGATGTACAGGAACAGCATCTCCGCAATCGGAATCGAGATGATTAGCGTCGTGATCGTGAACACGTTCGCCATGCGCGGATCGATGCCGGCAACGAACTGATGGTGCGCCCACACGAAGAAGCTGATGATGCCGGTGGCGAAGGCAGTGTAGAGAATCAGCTTGTAGTTGAAGAGCTTCTTCCGGGAGAAGGTCGTGATGATGTCCGCGACGATGCCCATCGCTGGCAGAAGGACGACGTAGACCTCGGGATGCCCGAAGAACCAGAAGAGGTGCTGCCAGAGAATCGGGTCGCCGCCACGATTCGGATCGAAGTAACCTGTGCCCACGACCTGGTCCATGAAGAGCATCACGGCGCCTGCGATCAACGGGCCCACCGAGGCCATGAAGAGGATGCTCGCGATGACGATCATCCACAGAACCATTGGGATATCGTGCATCTTCATGCCGGGCGCTCGCGAGTTCATCAAGGTGGTGATGAAGTTGATGCCACCCAGCAAGAAGGCGACGAACTCGAGCGCGACCGCCACCAGCCAAAGCGTGGAGCCGAGCGGTGTGAGGTTGTATTCCGAGCTCGCAGAAAGCGGCGGGTATGCAGTCCACGCACCGCCAAAGCCGCCCCCAGGGACGAAAAACGAGGCGATGAGAACGAGCGCGCTGATCAGGAAGATTTGATAAGAGAGGCGATTGATGCGCGGAAAGACCATGTCGTCCGCGCCGATCATCAAGGGGATAAGGAAATTCCCAAAGGCGGCGATCAACACCGGCATCGCAACCCAGAAGATCATGATTGTGCCGTGGTTCGTGACCAGCGAGTTGTATTCGCCCTGCGAGACGACCCCGTAGCCCGGAACCGATTCGCCCGGGAACGCGAGCTGCATTCGGAACGCGTACGACATGTACCCGCCGATTAGCGCCATCACGATCCCGGTGAACATGTACTGCAACCCGATGATCTTGTGATCGGTCGAGAAGACGTACTTGCTCCAGAAGCTCTGCTCGTGGTGAGCGTCGTGCCCGTGTCCATGCGCGTCGTGGGCGCCGTGCGTTTCTACTGCTGTGCCTGCTTCAGCCATGATCCATCCATTCAGCGGGAAGCGAGCTTGCCCGAGCTCCCCTGCGCCATCCAAGCCGCGTGTTCTTCAGCCGTCTCCACGACGATGCGCGCGCCCATGATACCGTGCCCAATGCCGCACATCTCGGCGCACTGGATGTCCCACTCACCCGCCTCGGTCGGCTCGAACCAGCCCTTCATCACGCGGCCCGGGATCGCGTCTTGCTTGAGTCGGAACACGGGGACCGAAAAGTCGTGAAGGACGTCTTTGGAAAGCAGCTCGTAGTGGTACGTCTTGCCGAGCTCGACGTGCAGCTCGTTGAAGGTCGTGATGTCGTCCTCCGTGTCGAGCTCGTTGTCCGGGCCCGGGTGCACGAAATTCCACGCCCATTGCTGCGAGATGATGCGGACGGTGCTGTCTGCTTCAGGCAGGCGTTGCTTCACGTTGTACCAAACCATGATGGCCATGAAGACGATCAGCAGGTCGCAGCCGATGATCGCCGCGTGCGGATAGGTGATCCACCGCTTGAGGTTCTTCTCTTCGCCCGTCACATACTGAGCGCGACTGCCGTCGCCCCTGTCTCGGAAGCGGAAGATGAGAAAGAAGAACGCCGCATACGCCAGCAGAGCCCAAAAGCCGACGAGAACGGTGATCAACGCGATGAGCGCGTCGATGTCGTCCGCAAACGACGAAGCAACCGGCACGTTCGAGGCGATGAGATAATCCCCAAATGGCTGGAAGATCCCTTTGACGAAGTCGTAGATTCCCTGAAGCATTCGATCCCCTACCCGCTCAGCTCAAGATGAAGACGAAGACGACACCGACGTAGATGACGGCGCCGATCATGGTCCATTTCCACCAGAAAAACGCCTCGTTGTCGGGATCTCTTGTTTTGCCAGCCATGTCGTAATCCTCGCAGCCTACTCGGAAAGGCTGCCAATGTAAGCGATGACGTCCTTCATCGCTTGTTCGTTGGCCAATGTCATCGAAAACGGACGCATTTTGGCGCCAGTCACGTCGTCCGGATGCGTGCCGCGAATGCCCGCTTTGAAATTCTGGAGCTGCTGCATCAGGTACCAATCGCTGGCCCCGGCCAGCGGAGGCCCGAACTCATCAATGTTGCCGCGGGCATCGGCACCGTGGCACTGGACACAGACCGCGAAGTAGAGCTTCCCGGTCTCGGGGTTGCCACCCTCGAGCGTCGGCTCCGGATTCGTGGGCGGTAGGCTCGCGACGTAGGCCGCCATCAAGTCGACTTTCTCGTCGGTGTCGAGCGCGCGCGCCATTGGCTCCATTCGCTTGCCGGCGAGATCCTCCGGGTGCCAGCCTCGATAGCCTGCTTTGAAACCGCGCAGCTGACGCTTCACGTACCAGCGCTCCAGGCCGGCGATGGCAGGAGCTCCCACTGCTTGGTTGCCCTCGCCGTTCTCGCCGTGGCACTGCACGCAGCCATCATACAAATCCGCGCTGTACTTCACGCTGGCAGTATCCGCGCTCGGATCCTGACAGCCCCCCAGTGAGGTCGACAGCCCGAGAACGAGCAAAACGAAGATACGCACCCTGTTCATCATCCGCCCTCCCCGAGCGACTTGAGGTAGGCCACCAAGGCGTCGACTTCCTCTTGCGGGAAGTTATACGGCGGCATCGTTTTGCCATAGCCCTGCACGACCTGATCCCACGAGTTGACGATCGAGGTCGCCAGATACGTTTCATCCGCAACGACGGTCTCGCCGCTCACGAGCGGGCGCTCCTTGCCGAAAAGCCCCTTCCAGTTCGGGCAAGGCTGCTGCTTCACGCCGTCGATGGAGTGGCAGGCCATGCAGCCCTTGCTGTTGCTGAGCTTCTGCCCCCAGCAGGCCATCGGATCCGCCGCGCCCGCGCACTCGGGGGGCATCGTCGCCTCGCCGGGGGCGGCCGCCACGGCACCTGCGAAAGACCAACCGTTGATCGCCGACTCGTCTTCGGAGGGCCTTGGCCTAACCGCAGGGAACGCATCCCGAGAGCTGGCCGCGTACTCCGCCATCGCCTGTTCGATCGGCTTGGGACCGTTCTCGAGCGCCTGTTGCTGCTGGCGTGTGACGATGTCGTACTCGTCATCCGGCGACGGGGCGTCGGGCGAGTCTCCGAGACCGCAACCCGGGTTGAACGCCATGACCATGGACACAGCCACGAGGAGGCGGAGCATTGCAAATGGTGTGTTGTGCTTCGTACTCATCCGTGCGCGCTCAGTGTGTTTGATGGTGGTGAAGGCTTCTCGGAAGCCGTGGATCGCCCACCGGCACCAGCGGGACCCTCCCAAGTTGCCAGAAGACGTACGCAAAGAAGACGCCACCGACGAACAGCAGCGCCCCCACGTCCGCGAGCTGAACGCTGAAGCCTCCGGCCTGCGGGAGAATGAACCAGTAGATGTCGACGACGTGCATCAAGATCACCCAGAAGCACATCACCTGAAGCCAACGGAGGTTCAGCTTCTGGACGCGCGAGATCAAGAGGACGAACGGGGCCACGAAGTGTCCGAAGATCAGAAGGTAAGCGATGAACGGCCACCCTCCCTGCCAACGGATGTGATACCAGGTCGCCTCCTCTGGAATGCCCGCATACCAAATCAGCATCCATTGGGAGAACGAGACGTAGGTCCAGAAACACACGAAGCCAAACATCAGCTTGCTGAGGTCGTGGAAGTGGACCGGCGTGATCGCGTCACCCGTGAGGCCGCGCTTGTAGAAGCTGAGCCCCACGAGAATCGTCGTCGCCAAGATGGCGATTGCCGAACCGGCAAAGATGATCACACCGAAGATCGTGGAGAACCAGGCCGCCTCGAGCGACATGAGCCAGTCGAACGCGGCGAACGTCAGCGAGCCGCCAAACAGGATCAAGGCCGCCGGCGCCAGGCTCTGCATTCGGACCGTGTGCTTCGGGTCGCGGTCTACGTCTTGGCGTCGCGACCAGCCGAAGTATGCCAACGCGAGCAGGGACCAGATGAGGA
>Ga0209536_100014165_pt1 | contig 11468 bp, 13 predicted proteins | sample DeeMarSeWOR28_12_FD_187461 | JGI IMG/M metagenome (GOLD analysis project Ga0209536, IMG submission 187461) | Marine sediment microbial communities from White Oak River estuary, North Carolina - WOR-2-8_12 (SPAdes) (version 2) | ecosystem: Environmental > Aquatic > Marine > Intertidal zone >... | reverse complement strand
GTAAAGACTTGCTGAAATCGTTATCCAGATGAACGGTGGGAAGCCCGACACGGTGTTCATCGATGAGGGTCGGGTAATCAACGCCTAATTCTTGTCCGAAAAATTCTTCCAGGGCCACATGGAAGTAGTGCAGAAAACGGGGATAGTAAACGATGCCTGCATGATCGATATCGCCGAAACGAATTTTCAAAAATGAACGAAATGCCATAGTTACAGATTCCCTAAGACGTGAAGGGTCTATCGATCCAGATAACGATGCTCAATGGCCTTAACTAAATTGGTCATGGTGGAATAAAATGGGGTTGCAATTCCTTTAGATTGCGCATATTCGACGACTTTTGCGCCTAAAAAATCTATTTCTGTCGGTGTTTGGTTTTTAATATCATCGCACATCGAATCCTTATGCACGCCTACTTTTTCCAGATAACCGAGCGCCTGTTTCAGATAATCTCCGCCCAAATCATAACCCATGGCTCTGGCCACCGTGAGGGCCTCATTAAAGCAGGCATCCGCAATTTCCCTGGTGGGCGGGTATTGCAGGGCCTCCTTTATCGTTTTATTGGTCACCGCGCATATTGAAGCCATGGTGCATTTCATAATCATTTTTTTCCAGACGAATAATTTGATGTCAGCCACAAATTCCGTGTCCAGGCCGCTATCGGTGAGACTGGCGGCCAGCTGGGGTCCAACATCCTGATTTTCCGCGGACAAGCTCCCCAGATGATTGGGCCGATTGAAAAAGGTTGCTTCAGCTTCACCCGGGCCTTTCAATGCTGCGCCGTAATTTAGCGACATTCGAAAAGCCGATTCTTCGCCGAATTTACGGGCAATGAGATCTTCGGGTCCCAGACCATTTTGCGTTGAAATAATCTTCATTTGGGGCTTAAATACATCCCGCAATCCTTCAAGCACGTTCTCAAGATGAAAAGTTTTGCAGCATAAAAAAATACAAGCCGGTTTAAAATCATCGAGATCCTTGAGATCTATAGAATAGTTTTTCACCGCAACCCGATAGGTGAGCGCTCCTGAGACACGGATGCCCTTTTGGCCAAGGCTTTCAGCAATTTCACGTTTCTGTTCAACAAGAAAGGTCTCCGGGTATCTGCTGAGCAGGGCGCCGGCTAAAATCGTGCCGGTGGCTCCGATTCCCACAACCGCCATTCGGTGATCTTTCATGTTTTGCCTCCTTTTTAGCGCTTTGGGCAAGATCCCTGTATATCGTTTGGGACTTTAGGTATTATCGCTTTCGCTTCTAATAACTGCACTCAAAAAGAGTCAATACTTTTTTTAAGGATTTTGCGTTTCAAATGTTTTATTTCATATATAAAAAATTTTTTATTTATATCAAATACAATTATTTAATCTGTTTTCTTCATTTTTTACATCAATATATTTTAATTCGATGATTAACGCATAATATTCTTGACTCATAAAAATGAATGATATATTACAAAAATATTATTGTAATGAATGATCAATTACATGGATTTATTTTAATCGGTTAACATTAATTATAATGTGAACATTATTCATATCTCGTGGAAAGGGGGTCATATGGAATTAAAGGAGATTCAACAAAAAATTAAAGAGGCCGATATTGATTCTCTGCGTATCGATTTCCCCGATTTGCATGGAATCTGTCGCAGTAAACTCGTTCCGGCCCGGCGACTGGAAGAGGTCTTAGAGGAAGGCGTCAAACACGTTCAAGCCACCTACGCCCTTGACCTTGCCAATGATGTGGCCATGGGTACCGGTGTGGGTTCATCCATCCAATGGAGGGATATGACCATCAAGCCGGATCCGGGCACATTTGCCGTTTTACCCCATTTGCAGAACACCGCCAGATTTATCGGCAACGCTTACGGCCCCAATGATGAACCGGTTGCCGTAGACCCCCGCTATGTCTTAAAAAAGATCATTCAGCGCTATGAAAAACTAAATCTGCAACCCATGGCTGCGTCGGAACTGGAATTTTTCCTTTTTCACAGAGGCGGCGAAGCGAATGGCGAAATTTACAATCCCAGCCCTTCATGCGTGTATCAGGTAAACCCGATTATTGATCCCCAGGGTATCTTACGAACGCTGCAAAATCTTCTTTTGCAACTCGGTCTGGACATCATTTACATCAACCATGAATTTTTCCCGGGACAATTTGAGGTCAACTGGAAGTACGACCACGCGCTTACAATGGCCGATCAAACATTCACTTTCAAATATGTGTGCAAAGAGGTTGCGGCGATGAACAATCTGCTGCTCACCTTTATGGGGCGGCCGAAAACCGAAAGCGGCGGCTCCGGATATCACATTCATGTATCGCTGGGTGATCCGAAGTCTGGCAAGAACTTATTTGAAGATCCCAAGGCGGAAAACGGCGTTTCAGATCAACTGCGGTACTTTTTAGGCGGGCAGATGGCTCACGCCAAAGGAATGTCCGCTATTCTTGCGCCAACGATCAACTCGTATGCGCGCTTTGTTATCGGCGCCTTCTGTCCCTATTACCTCGTCTGGGGCTGGGATAATCGCACGGTCTACTGCCGGGTGCCCGCAGAGCGCGGTTCGGCCACGCGGGTGGAAAACAGAGGTCCCTGTGCTTCCGCCAATCCCTATCTTGCGCTGGCCGCCGTTTTGGCTGCCGGCCTCGATGGAATCGAAAACAAAATTGATCCCGGTGAACCGGTTTCAGGAGATGTCTACGGAGCCGCGCCGGGAGCCTATGAGACCGTCACCTTCGATTTACGGGAAGCGATTGCAGATTTGAAGGCCGATAAGCCACTGTGCGATGCACTTGGACCTGAACTTCTTCAGGCCTTTGTGGCGCTGAAGGAGCATGAAATTGAACGCTTCCGGACTCACGTCACGGACTGGGAATTCAACGAGTATTCCTATCACTTATAAGGCGGTTTAAAACGGGAGGTGTGTTGTGTGCGGCATAGCAGGCATTATTTCAAAAGACTCCCCTACCCTGGGAAATGACCTGATCAACATGCTAAATGAACTCATTCATCGGGGCAAGGACGCCACCGGGGTGGCCATTTATGAAAATCGCGATACCATCGATTTGCGCGTATCGCTGATGGAGACAAAATATCAACAGGCGCTTGAAGAAATTATTCAGAAATACGGCACCGTGTCTGATTCTCGAATTTATCAGGGAGAAGGCATTTTTACCTTTTATGAAGCGTCGATTGATCTGGATCCGGCTAAAATCATCGATCTCAACTGGGCGATAGACACCCATCCGAACCTGTGCGTACATTCCATTGGCCGACAGATCAAAATTTACAAAGATGAAGGCTCTGCTGAAGATTTACGTCGACGCCACAAAATTCCGAACGTCAGCGGCAGTCATGGCATCGGCCATGTGCGGCTGGCCACCGAAAGTGTGGAAAACATCAATTTTGCCCATCCCTTTGTCTCTTACATCTACCCGGAGCTGGCGCTTGTGCACAACGGCCAGTTTACCAATTATTTCAACATGCGCCGAAAAATGCAGAGCTGGGGAATCCGCTTTAAGACCAACAATGATTCGGAGATGGCTGCCCATTTTATTGCCTACCAGATGAGGGAAAAAGGAATGGACCTGGAGCAGGCACTCAACTTGGGGCTGGAGACGTTTGACGGTGTTTTTACCCTGCTGGTCAGCACGGAAAATCAGATTGGTGCGTTGAGAGACCGGCTGGGTATCAAACCGATGTTGTTCTTTGAAAAAGGGGATGCCACCGTGCTCTTCGGGTCAGAGCAAATATGTTTAACCCCGATTGTCTCCGATGTTTACGCAACGGAGATGGATCCAGGAGGCGTAAAGGTATGGCCCATCTAGACTTGAAAAAAATGAGCTCTCGCGAAGTAAATCGCAAACTAAAAGAACTGATTAAAACCGAGGACCGGATCGAAATTGACAACCCCCACTCAATTCACAACTTCGCCACCGCCTTAATCGGTCAGGGTAAAATTACCGTTCACGGCAGCACCGGTTTCTATACCGGTGGGTTTCTGGAAGGTCCGACCATCGTCGTGGAGGGAAATACCGGCTGGTATACGGGGGACAACATGATGGCCGGAGAAATCGTCGTCGAGATGAACACCGGCAGCAATGCAGCGCCTTCGATGGTCGGCGGCACGATGGTCATCAAAGGCAACAGCGGCAGCCGGGCCGGCTGGGGGATGAAAGGCGGCACGCTGATCGTCTGCGGCAATGTCGGCCGTTGGACCGGAAAGATGACCCTGGGGGGCCGAATCGTTGTTTTGGGGGAAATCGGAGAAGGCGTCGGAGAATCCATGTATGACGGTGTCATTCATGTGCTGGACCCGGCCGTGGAGCAAAAACTGGGCGGCAACGTCCGTGTCGTCCCCATTGACGGCAAAGAAAAAAAGGAACTCAAGACGCTTTTTAAGAAATACGGAATCGATCAGAGCGTCGACGAATTTAAAAGCATTGTCCCCAAAATTTATGGTCGCCATGAATACTTTCTTTTCAAACCAACCCATAAACGGAGAGCGCAGAAATAATGGCAACAGAAGACAAAATCAAAGCAAAGGATAAAACACCACGGGCTAAAGATGTCCAGCGAGGGGCTTGGAACCCGGAATCTATCTCGGAAGTTAAATATAAGGCCCAGATGGGCAAACATCGTATTCGCGGATGCGGCACCCCAAGAAAATTTCCCAACTTTGACGATTTGCTGGTCCTGCCCTCTCAGCTGACACGGATGTCCATCGATACCTATCGCGAAGATTGCAAAACCCGGACGGTCCTGGGCGCGCGTTTTGCCAAAAAGCCGCTGGTGCTTGAAACCCCTATTATGATTTCGGGCATGTCCTATGGTGCCCTGAGCAAAGAAGCCAAAACGGCTCTGGCAAAAGCAACCGACATCGTCGGCACTTCGATCAACAACGGCGAAGGGGGGTTGCTTCCCGAAGAGAGAAATAATTCTTACAAACAGGTGGTTCAAATTTTACCCAGTCGCATCGGCTTTAACCTGCGCAACATAGAAGCGGCCGATGCGCTGGAAATCATCGTGGGCATCGGGGCCAAACCGGGTCTGGCCGGACATTTGATGGCCAGCAAAATCACCAAAGAAATCGCGGCGTTCCGACAGCTGCCGGAAGGCATTGACCTGCACAGCCACCCCCGCCACGGCGATATTTTTGGAGCCGATGATCTGTGCCTGAAGATGGAAGAGCTCCGGGATATCACCGATAGCCAGATCCCGATATTTATCAAAATTGCTGCCGGCAGAGTCTGGGAGGATGTCAAAATCGCCGTCAAAGCCAAAATAGACGGAATCGTCATCGATGGCGCAGAAGCCGGCACCGGAGCAGCGCCCGTGGTAGCTTCAAACAACCTGGGAATACCGACTCTCCCGGCGTTGGTCCAAGCTGTTCGGGCGCTGGAAGATATGGGGGTAAAAGATGAAGTCAGCCTCATCGTCTCAGGCGGGATCAAAGACGGAGCCGATGTCGCCAAAGCCATTGCCTTAGGTGCCGATGCGGTCGCCATCGGCACGGGGGCTATGGTTGCCATGGGATGTGTGGTGTGTTTGCGCTGTCATGAGGGTCGCTGTGCTTACGGCATCGGCACCCAGGACCCTGAATTAAGACAGCGACTGGATATCGAAACGGCCGCCCAGAAGGTTGCAAATTATATTCAGGCCATGACCTATGAGGCCGTCATTATTGCCAAGGCCGCCGGGAAAACCAAATTGCACAGCATGGAACGAGAGGATTTGCGATCCCTCACCCTGGAAGCCTGTGCGATGACCGGCATCCCCCTGGTCGGGAGCAATTACACCTTCGGTGAGATGTTCGGGTTCTGCTAGCAGAGTGAGTTTGAGGTGTATTTGATGGATAAAGCGATGACCATCGGATTAAATAAAAATGGGCAAAATACCTTAACTTTAGGCACTTTTATATAGAATCAGAGTATCAAATTAAACTTGCCAGATCGGCTCTGATTAATTGAAAAGGTTTAGGAAACAAGATGATGCGCATTGAGGAGCATCCAATTTTAGGCACATTTGAAAAAGGCCCGCAAGTCCGATTCACCTTCGATGGCAAACCCATGGAAGGCTTCGAAGGTGAGCCGATTGCCATCGCGCTGCGAAGCAACGGGGTAATGATTCATCGCTACACGGCCAGACGGAATGAACCCCGGGGCATGTTCTGTGCGATCGGGCGTTGCACGGACTGTATCATGGTCGTCGATGGCATGCCCAACATTCGGACCTGTGTCGAACCTCTGAAAGCAGGGATGGTGGTTGAGACCCAGCAGGGCAACGGACCGGAACGATCAGTGAGGTAAACCGTGATACGATCTGAAATGGTATGCGTGGGAGCCGGACCCGCCGGCCTGGCCGCAGCCGTCGAGGCCGCCAGAAACGGTGTTCAGGTTGTCGTCTATGACGAAAACGACCGGCCCGGAGGACAGCTTTTCAAGCAAATCCACAAATTTTTCGGCTCCCGGGAACACCGTGCCATGGAACGCGGATTCGACATCGGAAACAGTTTTCTCGCTGAAGCCCGCCAACTGGGTGTTGATGTTTCCCTGAATTCAGTGGTGCTGGGTATCTATGAAAACGGGGCCCTGAACGTCATGATTCGTGACCGAATCGAACATGTCAAAGCTGAAAGGACCCTGGTGGCCACCGGAGCAGCCGAGAACATGATCCCCTTCCCCGGTTGGACACTGCCGGGGGTTATCGGCGCAGGCGCCGCCCAGACCATGGCCAATATCCACGGTATCCGGCCGGGCCATACCATCCTGATGGTGGGTTCGGGCAATGTTGGCATCATTGTCAGTTATCAGCTGCTGCAGGCCGGCTGCCAGGTTGCGGCGGTCATCGATGCGGCGCCTGAAATCGGCGGTTACGCAGTGCATGCCGCCAAGATCGCCAGAGTCGGAGTGCCTTTTTTCATGTCGCATACGATTAAAGAAGCCCATGGGCGAGACCGGGTTGCAGGTGCGACAATTATTGAGGTGGACGCGGAGTGGAAACCCATTGCCGGCACCGAAAAACGTTTTGATGTCGACACGATCTGCATCGCTGTCGGTCTCAACCCCATGACCCAGCTGCTCAGAATGGCCGGCTGTAAAATGGCCCATCTCCCGGGCTTAGGCGGTCGAGTACCGGCTCATGATCTAAACCAGGAAACATCCGTCAAAGGAATTTACGTGGCCGGTGATGCTGCAGGCATCGAAGAGGCCAGCACGGCCATCATCGAAGGTCGGATAGCAGGATTGGCGATCGCCCGCAGCCTGGGCTATTTGGATGATTCAGAATTCTTAACGCAGCGTGATGCGCTGCTTAAAAGCATTGTGGGGCTGCGCAGCGGCAGTCATGGGGAGGCCAGAGGCAAAGCCAAAGAATACCTGAATGCGATGGTGCAGGCGTAAACAGTATGGCAAAAGACTCATCAAAAACCGGTTTTCTTTCAGAAGAAGAGCTTCGCGGCGGCCCGGGCATCCCTTCGGAAGCCCGAAGACAAAAAGGCGCTGTCGCCGTGCTCGAATGTCTGGAAGATATCCCGTGCAATCCCTGCGAATCCATCTGTAAATTCGATGCGATTACAGTCGGTGAGGACATCACCACCCCTCCCCTTCTGACTGAGGACAATTGTGTCGGGTGCCGCAGCTGTGTGCCCATCTGTCCCGGCCAGGCCATCTTCCTTGTGGACGAAAGTCTGCCGGATGATAAGGCCGCGATCGAGATGCCTTATGAATATCGACCCCTGCCACAAAAAGGAGATATTGTGATCGCCCTCGATCGCGCCGGGCAACAAATCGGTGATGCAACTGTTACAGCGGTCAAAAAGACGGAAAAAATGGATCGGACTGCAACAGTGATTATAGAGGTCCCCAGAAACTGGTCCATGAGGGCCAGAGCAATTCGATTGAAACGCTAATTTTAGAATCAGGAGGTAAAAGAGAATGGCTGAACAAGCGTTAGGCATGGTTGAAACCAGAGGACTGGTCGGTGCCATTGAGGCGGCCGATGCAATGGTGAAGGCAGCAAAAGTGAAATTTGTCGGCAGAGAGTTTGTCGGCGGCGGCCTTGTGGCTGTATTTGTCCGCGGAGACGTCGGTGCGGTAAAAGCCGCTACAGATGCCGGCGGCGCTGCAGCAGAACGGGTCGGTGAACTGGTTTCGGTCCATGTCATCCCCAGGCCGCATAGCGACATCGAGTATACCATCCCAAAAGCCGAAGAGTAATCTAAAGGAAGGTTTTTGGAGCGGAGGGCATGGCCAATGTGCATTGATTCGGTTCTTTCAGCCCGGATATAAGCGCCTCGCGGCTGGCAGCACCGATCGCACATATGCAGACAATAGGGTGAGGCCCGCGATAGTTCATAAGGACGGAAGTCCCTCAGTTGAAATGAAAACTCGACTTTCAGGCTGCATGTCGCCGTCTGCAATAAGCATAGTGTTGAGAGGTCAACGATGGCATTTAGTATCCACTTGATTTCCCACCCTTCCCCGGGCGTTTTCGAATTCATTCGACAGCGTGTGGGCACCACGGGCAAAAAGGTTATATCGGAAGCCGAAGTTCCCTTTACGGCTGTGGGACTCATTCAAGGAAAGGTGGTCGATATGATCGCGGCCGCTGATGTCGCCGAAAAGGCGGCCAATGTGCGGGTCTTCGATCTGAAAGGGATATGCCCGCAGCATATTACCATGATTGGAATTTTTGGTGATATCGCCGACGTCAAGGCAAGTATTCAAGCCATTGAAAAGGCAGAGCACCTTAAATGACCGACCCGATCAAATTTTAATTTTAATACACGCCGGAGGATCGCTGGTATGTTACTGGCTAAAGTTATCGGAAATGTTTGGTCCACAAAAAAATTGGATACGATATCGGCCCTGAGACTGTTGTTTATCCAACCGTTGGGCAAGGATCTCAAACCGGCCGGCAACGTTCTGGTCGCCGCCGACGAGGTGGGGGCAGGATTTGGTGAGATGGTCATTGTCACCCAGGACGCACCGGCCATGCAGGCATTTGATAAGGAAAAACCGATTCCCATTGACGCCGTGGTGGTTGGTATTGCGGACAATCTGGAGATGGCTGAGGACACGGCCGGTAAGAAAAAATGAGAGTCGATATTGTTGACAAGATCCGGGCTGCCGGTGTCGTTGGCGCCGGCGGTGCCGGATTCCCGACGCATGTCAAGCTGCAGTTCGAAGTCGAACAGGTGCTTGGAAACGGTGCCTCGTGCGAACCGCTGCTGGTGAGCGATCCGTATCTAGTTGAACAGCATGCCGACCTTATATTAGAAGGCCTCAGCACCGTGATGGATTGCACCAACGCCGGCAAAGGGACGATTTGCATCAAATCCAAACATCACAGCGCCCTTGAAACGCTGAAAAGCAAAATTGCGGCCAATGGCTATACCCGTCAGATCAAGGTATTTGAGCTGGCTGACTATTACCCGGCCGGCGATGAATTCATTTTGGTCAAAGAGGTTCTCGGCAAAGTCGTTCCTGAAGGAGGCCTCCCTTTGAACGTACTGGCGGTGGTCTGCAATGTTGAATCGCTGCTGAACGTCTCCCGGGCCATGGCGGGTCAGCCGGTAACGGATCGCTATCTAACCGTCTGCGGTGAAGTCCGCAACCCGGTCATTTGCAAGGTCCCCATTGGAACACCGGCCGATGCGGTCATCGGCCTTGCCGGCGGTGCCCGCATCGATGATTACGGCATTGTCATGGGCGGTCCGATGATGGGCAAAGTGCTCGTCGGGACTCAAGAGCCGGTCACAAAAACAACCAGCGGCCTGATTGTTTTACCTCTGCAGCACAGCATCATCAGGGACAAGCAAAAAGAAATCGAGCGCATGCGATTTATCGCCAAGGCCGCCTGCACCCAATGCTCCCGATGCACGGATCTTTGTCCGCGAAATTTAATCGGACATTCACTTGAGCCCCATAAAATTATGCGGCATCTGGCCTATAAACCGGGGATGGAGGGCGAAATCATTGAAGACGCCCTGATCTGCTCGGAATGTGGCGTATGTGAGAAATTTGCCTGTCCGATGATGCTCTCGCCTCGGGAAATTAACTCGGTGCTAAAGCAAAAATGCCTGGCGCAAGGCATAAAACGCGCACCCAAACGCGATACCTATAAGGTGTCTCCGTTTTTCGACACCCGCAAGGTCCCCGTTCAACGGTTGATGGAAAGACTGGAAGTCATTAAATACGACACCCATCCGGAATTCTACGCAGCTGAAATTCAGATCAGAAAAGTGAACATTCTTCTTCAGCAGCACCTCGGGAAACCGTCATTACCTGTCGTTGAAGAGGGCGACCGCGTAAAAAAAGGTGATCTGATCGGCGAAATACCCGAAGGCGCGCTTGGGGCCCGGGTGCATGCAAGCATCGACGGGACCGTGGCAGCTGTCGATGAAAAACGAATTGTCATTCAGCAGTAGGAAGCCAATGGCTTTTAATCCGGAGCAGGAATTAACATGGAAGAACTTAAGGCAATCGGCATGATCGAACTGAACAGCATCGCCAAAGGCGTGCATGCCGGCGATGAAATGCTGAAAACAGCCGACGTTGAGCTGGTCTTCGCCCAACCCATCTGCGCCGGCAAATATATGGTAATGGTTTCCGGCGATGTGGATTCGGTTGAACGGGCAACCGAGGTGGGCAAAGAAGTGGCCGGAGAATTTCTGGTAGATGATTTTGTGATTCCCAACGTCCATTCTTCGATATTTCCTGCCATCACGGCGACGACATTGATTAAACGCGTTGATTCACTGGGAATTATCGAAACTTTTTCGGTGGCCTCTTCGATTATGGCCGCCGACGCCGGTGCTAAAGCGGCGGATGTTCAAATCATTGAAATTCGCTGCGCCACGGGATTGGGCGGAAAATCGTTTTTTTATCTGACGGGCGATGTGGATTCGGTGCAGGCTGCAGTTGACGCCGGCATTGATGTCCTGGAAGGTACCGGATTGGTGCTGAGTCATGTGGTGATCCCTTCGCCTTCCGATGATATTTCCAGGTGTATTTTATGACCGATGCGATCACCCAGCTTGGCGAGATGATAAACCAACCGGCAAAATGGCGGTTTTCCGATGCGCAAGATTTATACGCCGGCGTTGATCTGGGAACTTATAAAACGATTGCAATTATTGTCGATGAGACAGGTATGCCGCGGGCAGCCAGTATGCGTCGAACTGAAGTGGCCCGCAGTGGTTTAATCATCGATTATGTGGGGGCCCTGAACACCGCCCGGGAACTGATGCAGGAAATCAGAAAGACCTGTCCGATGCCCATCGAAAAAGGCGCCACATCTTATCCGCCGCAAACAGAATACGCCAACCTCAAAACCACCACCCATATCCTGGAAGGCGTGGGACTGGAGGTGCTCAATGTTTTAGATGAGCCCACAGCCGCCAATCAAGTTCTTAAAATTATAAACGGCGCCATTGTGGATGTGGGCGGCGGAACAACGGGGATAGCCGTTATC
>Ga0209536_100014164_pt1 | contig 11468 bp, 7 predicted proteins | sample DeeMarSeWOR28_12_FD_187461 | JGI IMG/M metagenome (GOLD analysis project Ga0209536, IMG submission 187461) | Marine sediment microbial communities from White Oak River estuary, North Carolina - WOR-2-8_12 (SPAdes) (version 2) | ecosystem: Environmental > Aquatic > Marine > Intertidal zone >... | reverse complement strand
CCGGCCAGCAGGGCAGCGCTCAGCGCCAGCAGCAATGCCTCGGGCAGCGCCGCTGGCGGCAGCCGTGGTTCGATACTCCAGCCGAACGAGCGGCGGTTGATGACTTCGATCAACACTTTGGACATCAGCCAGCCGAGCGGCAGCGACAGGACACCGGCATACAGGCCCATCAGCCCGGTCTGCAGCAGGGTGAGCAGCGACAGCTGCCCCGGCGTGACGCCGGTGGCGCGCAGCACCGCCTGCTCGCGGGTGCGTTCCAGCTGCAAGGCCATTAAGGCACTGAAGACCCCGACAAAGGCGACGCCGATGGCCAGCAGGCGTAACACCTGGGTGATGGCGAAGGTGCGGTCGAAGATGTCCAGCGATTGGGCGCGGATTTCGCGGTTGGAGCGAATCTGCAGCGGCTGATCGAGCTTGCTTAGTGTGCTGCGTATGGCTGCCATGGCCGCGGCCGGTTCGGCGCCGGGCAGCAGGAACACCCCGAGTGTCGAGAAGCCGGGATCATCCCACCAGCTCGCGTAGGCGGGACGCGCCAGGCTGATCACGCCACGGTCGGAACCGTAGTCATAGAAAATGCCGCCGACCGGCAGGGTCAGCGGGCCGCGCGGCGTGTGCAGTCTCAGCGTGTCGCCGGTCTTGAGGTGCTGATGGAAGGCGTAGGGCTCGGAGATCAGCAGCAGCTCGCCGCGGCGGTAGCGCGGCCACAGGTCGGCGAGCGGCGTGGCGACGAACCGGAAGCCGCTGTGACTGCGCGATGCGAGTTCCACGGCCAGCAGATCCACCGGGCCGTGTTCGCTGCTCACCGTGACACGCCGCCCGCTGCTGGTCTCGGCCACCAGGGGCAGCGCCGCAATCAGTGCACGGGCCTGCGGCAGCAGGGTGCCGTCGCTACTGTGGGCCTGACTGGACCGGGCGGAGACATAGATGTCGCCGCTCAGCGTGTAGTCCAGCCAGTCCGCCACCGTGGCGCGGAAACTGCTGATCATGATGCTGACGCCCAGCGTGGCTGCCACCGCCACGCCCAGTGCCGCTATGGCAAGTCCGGTGCGGCTCAGATTGGCGTCGACGCCGCGCAGGGCGAAGCGCGTCAGCAGGCCGCCGCGTTGCGCCAGCCGGCTGCCGACGCGGCTCAGCAGGGTCACGGCGAGCGGCACCAGCAGACTGTAACCGCCGATGATCAGGAACAGGCCGGCGAATCCGCCGCCGAGGCCGTATTCGGCTCGCTGCACCAGCAGCGCGCCGGCCAGCAGCGCGGCGAGTCCCAGCGCCGCCAGCCAGGGCAGCCCGCGGTGCACGCGGCGCTCCAGCTGCGAGCGGCGCAGCGCACTCACCGGCACCGTGTTGGCGGCCTCGAGCGCCGGCGCCACGGCCGCCAACAGGGTAATGCCGAGTCCGACCAGGGTGCCTTTCCACAGCACCAGCGGTTCGACCAGCAACCGTGTCACGGTGAGCACGAAATACAGGTCGTTGATGGTGCGCGTCACCAGCTGTACCAGGTAGTGCGCGGTCAGGGTGCCGAGCAACAGGCCGAGCAGGGTACCGACCAGGCCGAGCAGCGCTGCCTCCAGCAGCAGCAGGCGGAACAGGGCACCGCGCGTGACGCCGACGATACGCAGGGTGGCCAGCAAGCTGCGGCGGCGCAGCACCGAAAACGTCATGGTATTGTAGATCAGGAATGCGCCCACCAGCATCGCCAGCAGGCTCATGGCGATCAGGTTGGTCTGGAATGCCTCGATCATCTCCGCCATCACCCGGGTGCGGGCGGCCGGTACCTCGAGGCGCAGACCGGGCGGCAGGTCGACGCTCAGCTGTCTGGCCTGGGCGGGATCGAGTATCAGGTCGATGCGGTCGAGTCGCCCGCTGCGTCCCAGCAGCTCCTGGGCAGTGGCAATGTCGCTTACCAGCAGTCCTTCCATGGCGGCGGGGTTGTCCCCTTCCAGCAGGCCGACGATGCGCAATGCCGCGGGGCGACCGGCGACGCTGACGCCCAGTTCGTCGTCGACTGCCACGGCGAGGCGTGCCGCGCTGATGCGCGACAGCAGTGCCGTGCCGGGCTCGGCGAACAGACGTCGGGGCGCGTCCGCGCCGGCATCGCTGTCGAGCTGGCGAAATGGCTGTTCAGCCAGCGGGTCAATGCCGATCAACAGCAGGGATTCGCCGTCCACCTGCACCAGGCCTTCCACCACCGGTGCAGACAGCCGCAGGCCACGCTCGAGACGCAGCTCCCGGTAGAAGTCCTCGGCGATGCCGGCGGCACCGGCGACGATCTGGTGGGTGGCTTTGCCCGTGAGGCTTTCGGCGGACAGCAGAAAGGCCTGGCGTGCGCTCTGGTTGGCCAGCTCCACGGCCACGATCACCGCCACGCCGAGCGCGATACCCACGATCGACAGCCAGGTCTGCCAGGGGTGTCGGCGCAGGTGGCGGAGCGCGCTCACCAGCAGCAGGCGGTCTACCATGCGAGTTCTGCGCCCTGTTTGCTCAGACTCCCCTCCTGAAGGGTAAGGATGCGGTCTGCGCGCTGTGCCACCGCCAGACTGTGCGTGACCAGCAGCAGGCTGCTGTGCTCCTCGCGCGCCAGCGACATCATGAGTTTCAGTACCTGTTCGCCCGCGGTCTGGTCGAGGTTGCCGGTAGGCTCGTCGGCCAGCACCAGGGCGGGGCGGTGCACCAGTGCGCGGGCGATAGCGACGCGTTGCTGTTCGCCGCCCGACAGCTGGTCGGGATAGGCTGCTGCGCGCGGCTGCAGTCCTACTGCATCCAGCATCTGTTCGGTCTGAATGGCGATCGCGTCAGCCGGCTGCGCGTTCAGTTCCAGCGGCAGGGCAATGTTTTCGGCGCAGGTGAGGGTGGGGATCAGGTTGAAGAACTGGTACACGAAGCCTATGTGGCGACGCCGGAACAGGGTCAGCGCGGGCTCTCTCGAGGTGCTGATGTTGTGCCCGTCGATCACGACGTCGCCGCTGTCCGGCCGGTCGATACCGGCGATCAGGTTCAGCAGGGTCGATTTTCCCGAACCACTGCGGCCCAGCAGCGCCACGCACTCCCCGGGCAGAATATGCAGATCGACATCCCTGATCACCGGGTGAATGCTGTCGCCTTCGCGGTAGCTGCGGTTCAGGCTGCGCACTCGGACGGTGGGTTCGGTGGTGTTTTTCCCGCTGCTCACAGTGCCAACCGGTATGCCCCGCTGCGGGTGAGTGCTCAGCGGAACAGCTCGAATTCCGATTTGATTTCGGTGCGCTCCATGAACAGGATCCACACCGCGCCGCGGTCGGTGCCGCCGTCGTCGTCGAACGGGGCGCCGGCGGCGATATCGCTGCGGCCGTCGGCGTTGAGGTCGCCAATACCGGCCAGCGCTGCGCCGAACCGGTCGCCATCGTCGAGATCGGTATCGAAATTACCGGCCGTGGCGGAAATCTTGAGCTCGGAGCGGAGCTCCCCGTTGCTGTCCGGGAACAGCAGCCACAGGGCGCCACGATCGGTACCGCCGTCATCGCTGCCCGGCGCACCGGCTGCCAGGTCGGTGATGCCGTCCTCATCCAGGTCGCCGATATCGGCCAGCGCGCTGCCGAAAGCGTCTCCGTCGCCCAGGGTGCCGTTGAACTTGCCTTCACTCTGGGAAATCTTCTGCTCCGCAGCCACCGTGCCGTCCGGGTTCAGGAACAGGATCCACACCGCGCCGCGGTCGGTGCCGCCGTCATCGTCGCCGTTGGCGCCGACGGCCAGGTCATTGACCCCGTCGCCGTCGAGATCGCCCACACCGGCCAGGGCACTGCCGAGGTGGTCATTGCTGTCCAGATTGCCTTCGAAGCCGCCCCGTTCGGCGGATATCTTCTGTTGGGACGCGACGCTGCCATCGTTGTTCATAAACAGGATCCACACCGCGCCCTTGCCGGTACCGCCGTCGCTGTCCTCAGGCGCGCCGACGGCGAGGTCGCTTATACCGTCACCGTCCAGGTCGCCGAGGCTGGCGATCGCGCTGCCGAACCGATCGTTGTCGCTCAGGTCGCCGAGCAGGCCGCCGGTCAGCGCCGAGATCTTCTGTACTTCCCGCACCGTCGCGTTGCTGTCCAGAAACAGAATCCACACCGCGCCGCGGTTGTCACCCAGATCATCGTCCTCGGGTGCGCCCACGGCGATATCGAACACGCCGTCACGGTTGAGATCACCGAGACTCGCCAGGGCGGCACCGAAGCGGTCGTTGTCATCCAGACCGATGAGCGACAATGCCGTGTCGTCCGAGATCTTGCGCCACTGATCCACGCGCCCGTTGTCGTCCATGAACAGAATCCACACCGCGCCACGATCGTCACCGTTGTCGTCGTCCCCGGGTGCACCCACCGCCAGGTCGATAACGCCGTCACCCTCCAGATCGCCGATGTTGGCGATGGCGCTGCCGAACCGGTCGCCGTCGTCGAGGTCGGCGTCGAAATTGCCGGCGCTGTCGGATATCTTCTGCTGGTCGTCAACCTTGGTTTCGATGCTCACCTCGTCGGAGCACTGGGCCCCCATCAGCACGAGTAAAAGCGCCAGGGTGGCCACCAGGGTCAGGGGGTTCACGGGTTTCATCGGTCGGTACATTGCCACTTCAGGTTTGGCCGCCAATCGGCCAGAATGCCGGGTACTCAATCTTCATTGTAGTGAATCCCGATCCGGTTGGTAAAACACCACGGCGGCAATGGGTAATGGAGTTCAGGTTGAGTTCATTTTCGCGCTCTAGGGTACGCGGCAACGTGCCTGGACGGCTGATACGGGACTGTTGTTGACATGTGTGATCTGACCTCCGCACGCTGCGGATGGCTGCTGCTGATACTGGTGACGCTGCTGTGCGTCCCCGGCGTGCAGGCAGAATCCGCGCCGCCCACGCTGGGCCAGGCGGTACAGGCAGCTTTCGAGCGTTATCCGGAAGCGGGGCTGGCGCAGGCCATAACCGAGGAGGGTGCAGCGATCCGGCAGCAGGCGTCCGGATTGCTGGCCGGTGACCCCGCGCTGGTATTGCGGCATGAGAGCGACGCGGTCACCGACGACAACGGCTTCCGGCAGTGGGAGGGGGGATTGGAAATGCCCCTGTGGTTGCCGGGACAGCGCCAGCGCCGCAGCCGGGTGGCCGATGCCACCCAGGGTGAGGGTACTGCCACCCTGCAGCTGCAACACTGGCAGGTGGCCGGCGAGATCCGCGAGTTGCTGTGGTCACTGAAAATCGCCGCCGCAGAACTCGATCTGGCGAAGCAGGCGCTGCTGGGCACCCAGGCGCTGGAGCGCGATGTCGACCAGCGGGTGCTGGCGGGCGAGCTGGCGCGCATGGACCTGATCCTGGCGCGCAAGGAAACGCTAGCGAGGGAAATCGAACACGCGGCAGCGGCGTCGCAACACAGTGGCGTGCTGATGCAGTACCGCACCCTTACCGGCCTTACTGCAGTGCCGGCCGAGCTCATGGAAACCCCCGCGGCGGCTGACGACATCGCTGCCGACCACCCGGCGCTGGTTGCCGCACGGGTCGCCGCGGAGCGCAGCCGCGCCGAGCGCGACCAGGTGCGCGGGGAAAAGCGCGCCAGCCCGATACTGACACTGGGCGGAAAATCGGAGCGCCCCGAGTCTGGTCTGTCCTACGACAATGCTGTGATCCTGGAAGTCAATGTGCCACTGGGTACCGCCGGGCAGGCAGCGCCGCGCACCGCGGCAGCCGAGCGCAGTCTCGCCGAAGCCACGGCCGCAGTTGCGAGAGCACGGCGGGATCTGGAGCAGGATCTGAACCTGGCGCGCAACGCCAGGCGGCAGGCTCAGCAGGCCGTGCAGCTGGCGCAGCGGCAGCAGCAATTGGCCGCCGAGGGACTGCGGTTGGCGCAGCGCGCCTTCGAACTGGGTGAGAACAGCCTGTTCATGGTACTGGAGGCGCGCCGGCAGGCGCTGGCTTCGGAACGCACGCTGCGTGTCAACGAGCTGGAGCTCGGACGCGCCGTGGCCCGCTACAACCAGGCACTGGGAGTGATACCCGAATGAGACAGTTCCTTGTCACCACCTTGCTGTTCGCCGCTCTGGCGCCGGCCGCAGCAGAGCTGGTGCGCATCAGCCCGGCGCAGCGTGCTGCGCTGGGCATTGACACGGCGCCGCTTGTGGCGAGCGGCGACCTGCACAGCGCGCGCTTTCCCGCCAAGGTCGCGGTTCCCAATGCACAGCTGCAAGTCGTGACTGCCCCGCAGGGCGGCGTGGTCGAAGTGCTGCTGGTCGCCGAGGGCGAGGAAATCCGCGCGGGCCAGCCGCTGGTGCGCATCCAGAGTCCGCGCCTGCTGGAACTGCAGGGAGAGTACCTGGAAACCGGCGCCCGGTTCCGGCTTGCCGAGAGCAATTATGAGCGTGACCGGCAGTTGCGCAAGGACGGCATCATCGCCGAACGGCGGTTGCGGGAGTCGCGCGCCGTTTACCAGGAGTTGTCTGCCAGTCGGTCGCGCCTGCGTCACCTGCTGCAGCTGTCCGGCATGGACGATGAGGCGCTGCGGAAACTGGAGTCGCAGCGCAAGCTGAGCAGCAGCCTGTCGGTGCGCGCGCCCTTCGACGGCGTGGTTCTGGAACAGCTGGTGACCGCGGGCAGAGGTGTGGAACTGGCCGATCCGCTGTACCGCATCGCGCGCCTGACACCGCTGTGGCTGGAGATCCATGTGCCTCTGGCACAGCTCGGCGGTCTCGCTGCCGGCCAGACAGTGCGGATCCCCGAACTCGATTTGTCCGGCCAGGTCATTTCCGTCGGACGCATGGTGCACGGTGCCGACCAGGGTGTGCTGGTGCGGGCGCTGGTCAGCGAGGGTAGCGAAAGGCTGCGTCCCGGCCAGTTCGTGCAGGCCCAGGTAGCGGCGGCTGGCGGCAGCAACAGTTTCCGCGTTCCCGGCGCTGCCGTGCTGCGTTCCGGGGGCCAGAGCTATGTGTTCGTGGCCCGCGAGGACGGTTTCGTGCCGGTGCCCGTGACGGTGACCAGCGAGGAGCCCGGCTACCAGGTGATCCAGGCCGACCTGCAGGCCGGCACAGCCATCGCCGTCAGCGGCACCGTGGCGCTCAAGGCGGCCTGGTCGGCAGAGGGCGAGTGATGCTGGAGCGCCTGATCCAGTTCGCGCTGACCCAGCGCATTCTCATGTTGCTGCTGGTGGCGCTGATCACGGGGGCCGGCTGGTACGCCTTCAGCAACATCCCCATCGACGCCTTTCCCGACGTCTCGACCACCCAGGTCAAAATCATTGTCAAGGCACCCGGTATGACGCCGGAAGAGGTGGAGACGCGTATCACCGCACCCATCGAAGTCGAGATGCTCGGGATTCCGCGCCAGTCGATGCTGCGCTCGGTGGCCAAGTACGCGCTCACCGATATTACTGTCGACTTTGCAGAGGGAACCGACATCTACTGGGCCCGCCAGCAGGTCGCTGAGCGTCTCAACGCAGTATGGGGCGATCTGCCCTCAGACATCTCCGGTGGCATTGCGCCCATGACCACGCCGCTCGGCGAGATGTTCATGTTCACCATCGAGGGCGGCGAACTGAATGCCATGCAGCGGCGCGATTTGCTCGATTGGGTGATCCGTCCGGCGCTGCGTTCGGTGGCCGGTGTCGCCGATGTGAATGCGCTGGGCGGCCTGGTGCGCAGCTACGAAGTGGTCCCGGATAACGCCAGGATGCAAGCCCTCGACGTAACCATGGAGCAGCTGCGCGCGGCGCTGGAGCAGAATAACCGCAACGACGGTGCCGGCCGCCTCAGCGACGGCGAGGAGGCATTGCTGGTGCGCACCGAAGGCCGCATCCAGTCACTCGAGGACCTGGCTGCCATTGTGGTCAAGGCCGGGCCCGCGCAACTGGTGCGGGTGGCCGACGTGGCCGCGGTGCGTACCGGTGCCCTGACGCGTTACGGTGCGGTAACACGCGACGGCAGCGGTGAGGCGGTCCAGGGGCTGGTGCTGGGGCTGCGCGGGGCCAATGCGCGCGAGGTGGTCCAAGGCGTGCGCAGCAAACTCGAGGCGCTCAAACCCGCCTTGCCGGATGGCGTCGAGATCGCGGTTTTCTACGACCGCGGGCGCCTGGTGGACCGGGCCGTGGCGACGGTCAACCGGGCGTTGCTGGAGGCCATCGGGCTGGTGCTGGTGCTGCTGGTGCTGTTTCTCGGTGATCTGCGCGCCGCGCTCACCGTGGCGCTGGTGCTGCCGCTGGCGGCGCTGACCACTTTCGTGCTCATGTACCGCTTCGGCATGTCGGCCAATCTCATGTCACTGGGCGGGCTGGCGATTGCCATCGGCATGCTGGTCGACGCCGCGGTGGTGGTAGTGGAAAACGTAGTGACGCACCTTGCCAGACACCATGCCGGGCAACGGCTGCCGCGCCTGCACCTGATCTTTCGCGCGGCGCGCGAGGTCGCGTTGCCGGTGGCCTCGGGTATCTCCATTATCATTATTGTGTTCCTGCCGCTGCTGACGCTGCAGGGTCTGGAGGGCAAGTTGTTCATTCCGGTGGCGCTGACCATTGTGTTCGCGCTCAGTGCCTCGCTGCTGTTGTCGCTGACCGTGATTCCGGTGCTGGCGTCCTACCTGATCGGCAAGGTGTCACATGAAGAACCACGCCTGGTGAGGTTGCTGCAGCGGGGCTATCGGCCGGCACTGGCCTGGGCCATGGCCCACAGCCGCAAAGTAACCGCCGCCGCGCTGGGCCTGCTGGTGCTGACCGCGCTGCTGTACACCCAGATCGGCAAGTCGTTCATGCCCACCATGGATGAGGGTGACCTCATCGTCCAGCTCGAGAAGCTGCCTTCCATCAGCCTGGCGCAGTCGACCGATCTGGATATGCGTGTCCAGCGCGCCATTCTGGAGCAGGTCCCGGAGGTGACCAGCATCGTGGCGCGCGCCGGTTCGGACGAACTGGGCCTGGACCCCATGGGGCTGAACGAGACCGACAGTTTCCTGGTGCTGAAGCCGCGCGAACAGTGGCGCATGAACAGCAAGGAGCGACTGATCGACAGCATTCGCGCCGTGCTGGAGAGTTTTCCCGGGGTGGGCTACGCATTCACCCAGCCGATCGAAATGCGCGTCTCCGAAATGCTCACCGGGGTGCGCGGTGACCTGGCCATCAAGGTATTCGGGCCGGATCAGCAGCAGCTGAACCGCACTGCGGACGCTATCGTCAAGATATTGAGCCGGGTCGAGGGTGCCGAGGACGTGTACACACCGCGCAACGAGGGGGCGCAGTACTACCGGCTGGTGGTCGACCGCATGGCGGCGGGGCGGCTGGGTATTCCCGTCGACGCCCTGGAGAGTGACCTGCGCGGCCAGGTTGAAGGGGTGCGGGCCGGTACCATCTACCAGGACGTGCGACGGGTTCCGCTGCTGCTGCGGGGTCCCGAGCACATGCGCGAGTCACCCGCGCTGTTTGCGGCCCTTAGGCTTCCGCTGCCTGACGGCGGTTCGGTGCCGCTCGCCGACCTGGTCAGTTTCGAGCGCATTGAAGGGCCGGTCGCGATCAAGCGTGAGCGCGGCAACCGTATGGCGGTCGTGATCGCCAACGTCACCGGGCGCGACCTGGTCAGTTTCGTGGAAGACGCCAAACGGGCCGTGACCGCAGAAATCGAACTGCCGGCCGGCTTCTACCTGGAATGGGGCGGCCAGTTCGAGAACCAGCAGCGCGCTGCGCGGCGCCTGTCCATCGTGGTGCCGGTGGCGCTGGGGTTGATCTTTCTGACGCTGTTCTCGACTTTCCGTTCGGTGCGCCAGTCGCTGCTGGTGCTGAGCAACATTCCGTTTGCGCTCACCGGTGGCGTGGTGGGACTCTGGCTGACCGGCGAGTACCTGTCGGTGCCGGCGTCGGTCGGCTTCATTGCGCTGCTGGGCATCGCGGTTCTGAACGGTGTGGTCATGGTGACCTATTTCAACCAGTTGGCGGCACTGGGGCGCCCGATCGCCGAGGTGGTGACCGACGGCGCGTCGCGCCGCCTGCGCCCGGTGCTGATGACGGCCTCGATCGCGGCCTTCGGCCTGGTGCCGCTGCTGTTCGCCGAGGGGCCGGGCTCGGAGATTCAGAAGCCGCTGGCTATCGTGGTGATCGGCGGTCTGGTGTCATCGACGCTGCTGACCCTGTTTCTGCTTCCGACACTGTATCGGCGTTACGGTGTCGCCCGTCGTGGAGCCTGATATGGACCAATGCCTGCTGGTGCTGATCGCCTCACCGTCGATAGAGAACGCGGTGGTCGACTGGTTGCTGGACCGCAACGACATCCCCGGGTTCACCAGTGCGCCGATCAGTGGTCACGGTGCCTCAACGCACTCGCTGACGGCGGCCGAACAAGTGGCGGGGCGTCAGCGTCAGGTCATGTTTCAGATGCACCTGCCGGAAGCGGTGGCGCGAAGCGTCATCGCCGACGCGCAGAGCTTTTTCCGCGGCAGCGGCCTGCACTTCTGGCTGACGCCGGTGCTGGCGGCGGGACACATGAACTAGCGGAGCGGCGGTTGAGCTGCGCGGTAATAGCTACGCTGTGAAGAATCGGGGTACACCAATGTCGCCTGAAGATATCGCCAAATACGTGGTCGGAGTTATTCCCGCGGCCGGCGTGGCAAACCGCCTGGGGCCGTTACCGTGCAGCAAGGAGCTCATTCCCATCGGCCTGCAGCGGGACGGTGGTACCGGTGAGCTGAGCACCAGGGCGGTCGCGCAGTACCTGCTGGACAAGTTCCGACTGGCGGGTATCCGCAAGACCCTGATACTCATCAGGTCGGGTAAATGGGATATCCCCGCCTATTTCGCTGACGGGTCGCGGTATGGCATGCACGTCTCGTATATGATTCCCCGCTACCTGTACGGTCCGCCATTTTCCGTCGATCAGGCCTATCCGTATCTCGAAAACAAAATCGTGGCACTGGGGTTTCCCGACATACTGTTCAGCGAGGATCGGGCCTTCGGCCTGCTTATCGATAAGCTGACCCAGAGTGACGCGGATGTGGTGCTGGGGCTGTTTCCTGCCGACCGCCCGGAAAAGGTCGACATGGTGTCGATTGACGATGCCCACACTGTGCGGCGCATCGAGATAAAGCCCCGCAGCAGCGAGCTCGAATTCACCTGGGGCATTGCCGTATGGCGGGCGGAGTTTACAGAATATATGCACACGCATCTGGCGGGGTTAACGGGCGCGGCTAAGGTGCCGCACAACCTGCATATCGGTGATGTGCTTACCTCTGCGCTTGCCGACGGTATGCGAATCAAGGGATATCCGGTTTCCCGCCAACCCTATATCGATATCGGTACCCCCGACGATCTGCAGCGTGCCTGGGCCGACAACCTGCGCTGAACAGGATGGAGGCCGGGCCGGTCGATTCATGCACAAGACAAGCCGCCATGCGCCAGCGGCCCTCCGCGCAGTCGCTGACCGCCCTTTGGCGCGCGGGTTTGCGGCAGACCCTGACAGCGGCAACCTCGCAGAACAGCTCGCTGTGGACCGCCATCGGGATTGGC
>Ga0209536_100014163_pt1 | contig 11469 bp, 8 predicted proteins | sample DeeMarSeWOR28_12_FD_187461 | JGI IMG/M metagenome (GOLD analysis project Ga0209536, IMG submission 187461) | Marine sediment microbial communities from White Oak River estuary, North Carolina - WOR-2-8_12 (SPAdes) (version 2) | ecosystem: Environmental > Aquatic > Marine > Intertidal zone >... | reverse complement strand
GCCTCCATACACACACACGCCTTCACAGACAGGAACTGTTGGACCGGCTGCAAGCTGAATCGAATACAAATCGAGTTCCGCTGTATTCTGGGTAGCCCCGCCTACCGAGATGTGTCCATTTCCCCACGTGTCGTTGGCAGTGGTTGGCATGAACTTATCCTCGATGCGGCGGGCCTGGGCAAACTGGAAGACGGTTCCCCATACGGTCTCGCTATCCGGATCCGTGAAGATGGTCTTCTTGACGCCAACAGCAAAGGCGAACCCGCTGTCCCCGCCAAAGTCGACGAATGAGCCGTCACCATCCCATTCAGCGTCTGCAATGCCGAGGGCTCCGTAGATGTTCCAGCCATCTGTGACACCATAAGCTGCTCCCCCGTACCACATGTCGCTCTGAATGTCACTTATATATGGCTCACCGGCGGACCCTGCGGTTGGACCAGATATCTCAAGGTTCTGGTCGCTATAGGCATATCCACCCATGCCGGCGTACTGGCCCTCCGGCAGCCCTGCCATCGGGGGGCCCATCGGGGCCAATGCAAAAGCGGCCGCACTGAACATTCCCACCACCATCACACTCAACAACATTCTTCTTCGTACCATAAGTTGCTCCTTTCCTTAAACCTTGCCAAACAAATTCCTTCGCCAGACTTCCTTTACCGCAACAGAGAGTGTGTGACAATAATTAGATCCGATCACTTCCAAACGCATATATACAAAACCCCATAGAACGCCTTCCGGGCACAAAGTCTATATTTCATGTTCGTGCAAATCAACGGCAAATCAAGTAAATTACGATTTTTCCGAAAATTTTTTCCATTTTCAATACTGAAAATGACGATCAACGAGCCGCCTGCGGGGGTGGGCTCAAGTTAGTTTTCGACTGCCTCACCGGTTCGAGGTATAATGCTGCTGATGGACAAAAAGGCCGATAACACACTGTTTGGTAGCTCTGAGAGGGCCAACATGACCGCGGCAACACCGCTGGCGGCCCGGATGAGGCCGAGAAGGATCGATGAGTTTATCGGACAAAGACACTTTCTAGGGCCCGACAAGCTGCTGACGAGAATGCTCGAGGCAGACAGGCTCAGCAGTCTCATATTTTACGGTCCTCCCGGCGTGGGCAAGACATCACTTGCACAGGTGATTGCAAACCGCACCAGGGCAATGTTTTACAGTCTCAGCGCCCCGGCGGCCACCGTCAAGGACATTCGCCAGGTAATAGCCGACGCCCGCGACAGGCTTGCCAGCAGCGCAACCAGGACCGTGCTTTTCATCGACGAGATCCATCGTTTCAACCGTGCTCAGCAGGATGTCCTGCTGGACGACGTCGAAGCGGGTGTCTTGATTCTCATAGGCGCCACTACTGAAAACCCGTTCTTTTCTGTTAATTCGCCCTTGATTTCCCGAAGTACGGTGTTTCGTTTCGAGCCGCTGAGCCAGGCGGAGATCCTGAAGTTGCTCCGGACTGCACTCGACGATCCCGAACGGGGACTCGGCAAGTTCAACGTCGAAGCAGACGCCATGTCACTTGAGTACCTGGCCTTGATGAGTGATGGAGATGCCAGAAAGGCATTGACAGCCCTTGAGATCGGAGTGCTCTCGCAGGCTGCCCGAGCGCCTGAGCGAGAAGCCGATTTAGAGCGGGACAATAGTGTAACAAAATTTAATCTTGAAATTGCGAAGGAGTCGATACAACAAAAGACAATTGATTACGACGGCACGGGTGATACGCACTATGACCTGGCGAGCGCTTTGCAGAAAAGCATGCGGGGTTCAGATCCGGATGCGACTGTGTACTGGCTCGCGCGGATGATGGCGGGCGGGGAGGATACTCGTTTTGTTGCCAGGCGCATTGCCGTTTGTGCGGCCGAGGACGTAGGCAACGCCGACCCGATGGCAACGGTACTGGCGGCAGCGGCCGTTCAGATATCCGAATTTGTCGGTCTGCCCGAAGCTCAGTTGGCGCTGGCGCAGGCGGCTTTGTATGTTGCCTGTGCGCCCAAGTCAAACGCCTCGGCCTCTGCGATCTGGCAGGCGATGTCGGATGTTAAGCAGCAGCCGACTCAACGTGTGCCGAAACATTTGAAGGACAGTCACTACGCTGCTGCGAAAAAGGCCGGTTTCGGAGCCGACTACAAATACCCGCACAATTTTGTCAATGGCTTCGTGCCACAGGAATATCTCCCGGCGGGCGCGAAGAAGAAGTATTACGTGCCGAAAGGCAGCGGTCACGAAAAAGATATTCAGCGCTATTTACAAAAGCTTCAGACTTTGATACAAAATAGCAAACCCGTTGAAAACGGTTCCGTAGATTAAGGATGATCGAAAAGATGGACAAGGCTCAGCTGCGCCGCAAGTTACTGGACTGCCTGCTTGCGATGAGTCCCGAGCTCAGGGATGAGAAGAGCCGAAAGGCATGCAATCACCTGGTGGCGACGGCACATTTCCAAGAGGCTTCGACGGTCATGATGTTCGTGTCGCTGCCGCATGAAGTGGATACCTCAGAGGCCGTACTTCATGCCTGGCAGCTCGGCAAGGTAGTCGCAGTTCCGAAGATATCATGGCAGCAGAGGCATATGATAGCGGTACAGATAAACTCGCTGGAAACCGGTCTTTCCACCTCTGCTTCCGGGCTTCGCACCCCCATATCAGGTGTGCCGGTGCCATTTGGTGAGATCGATCTGGTTGTTACCCCTTTCCTGGGAATCGACCGAGAGGGTAATCGGCTGGGCCGGGGCGGCGCTTACTACGATAGGTTTTTTGCTAATCCCGAACTAAGGGCTCACAAGTGCGGCTTCGGCTTCGCTGAGCAGTTTCTTGATTCAATACCGACCGAAGATTACGACGTGCCGGTAGACATGCTCGTCACTGACGAGCAAGTAACCCATTTTGACCACCGGAAAGGAGAATAAGATGGCTCGTCATCCTTATGGCCCCCAGGCCAGACGAAGGGCCCGGAACCGGACATACACAGTTTTGGCGCTGCTCATTGTTGTTTTGGTAATTGCATTCATGTATGGTCCGTTCGGCGCAGATGCCGACGATGAAGACAAGCCTGTCGCCGGTAGCCCTCCAGCCGATTCCAATGTCACGGTGGCCGAAGTGCGCGAGGTGCCCGATGTGAACGAGGCGACAGAGTTTGAACTGCCGGAGCCGAACGAATCGGCGATAATTGCGCAGCTGGAAGGGGTTACCATGCCGGAGCCAGAGACCGCGGCGCCGGAGCCCAATACGCCGGAAGTCACTGCCGAAAGCGAATCGACTACTTGGGAAGTTACTGCCGAAGCCGGATCGATCGAGGCTATTCAGGCCAACCCGGAAGCTGACGTGCTAATTGCCAAAGCCGCCGGGCTGATCGGCCAGGGAACCGGTGGGATTGTAGAAGCACGCGACAGTTTGAACCAGGCGATGAGAATGCCTATGGGCCCCAAGCAGCGCGAGTACGTCAAGGCCCAGCTTTCCGAGCTGTCTAACCTGTGGCTGTTTAGCAGAACCATTCTGCCCAACGATCCACTCTGTGAGAGCTACAAGGTCAAGCCAGGCGACATACTGGAGTCAATTGGCAAAGAGCACAAGGTCCCGTACGAGATTCTCATTGACATCAACAAGATCACCAATCCCCGGGCCCTGCAGTCGGGGCGGTCGTACAAAGTCGTCAACGGCCCGTTCCACGCCAAGGTATACCGCTCGACGTTCACGATGGATATATATCTGCAGAACACCTATGTCTGCAGCTATAAGGTCGGTCTGGGCAGGTCAGACACGCCGACTCCGACGGGTATCTGGCGCCTGCGTCCGGGTGGAAAGGCCTACGCGACTTCCTGGCGCGATCCGGACACGGGAAGGCTCTATCAGCCGGAAGATCCGGATTATCCCCTCGGTTCGAGATGGATGGCGCTGGACGGTCTCAGTGGAGAGGCCAAGGACCGGGAGGGCTTCGGCATTCACGGTACAAAAGAGCCCGACCAGATCGGCACCGCCGGTTCGCGAGGATGCATTCGAATGTACAACGGCGAGGCAATAAAGGTCTACAACATGCTGATCGAGGGCCTCTCGCAGGTGGAAGTGACAGACTGAGACGCTGCTCTTGTAAGTAGCCCGCTGGGCTGTGGGTGTCTCGGAGACTTGCGATCGGTGTAAGACTCCCAAGCTCTCTCGGTGTCGCCGACAAGCCCGTGATATCCGGCCAAATTTCGTTGCAAAACCCACAGATCGCCTGTAATCTAACCGAGGATTTTCTACATTGGCCGAAGGTTGTACGATAGACTTTCAGTCTTTCGCGGCCGCAGCCGGGTTGCCGACAGTCAACTGCAGGCCAAATTACAGCTATTGGAAGGGAGATACAAAATGGCGCCTGACAGCACTGAAAACCGGTCTTCTCAAAGCACGATGTTTCTCTCAATCGTCGTGTTTACCGCTCTGTACCTTTGCCCCTTTGCAGACGCGGATTGGCAGCCGGCCAAAGGCCCTCTCATGACCCGGTGGGGCAAACAGGTCTCGCCGGACAATGTCCACCGTGAATATCCGCGTCCGCAGATGGTTCGCAAGGACTGGCTGAACCTCAACGGTCTGTGGGAATACGCCATCAGGCCCAAGGAGCAGAGACGGCCGATCAAATTTGACGGGCAGATTCTCGTGCCCTTTCCCGTCGAGTCGGCTCTGTCGGGTGTGATGAAACCGGTCGGCCAGGAGAACCGCCTGTGGTACCGCCGCACATTCGAGACTCCGGGCAAATGGAAAGGCCGCAGAGTATTGCTGCATTTTGGCGCCGTTGACTGGGACACGACAGTCTGGGTGAATGGCACGCAGGTCGGCACCCATCGCGGGGGGTACGATCCGTTCACATTCGACGTCACCGATGTTCTGAAAGGCGCCGTGCCGAACGACATCGTGCTGAGTGTCTGGGACCCGACGGATGCGGGCTACCAGCCGAGAGGCAAGCAGGTAAGCAGACCGCGAGGAATCTGGTATACAGCGGTAACGGGCATCTGGCAGACCGTGTGGCTCGAACCGGTGCCCGAGGCCTACATCCGCTCAATCAAGATAGAGCCCGATGTCGATGGAAATCGCATTTCGCTGAGCGTTGACATTGCCGGCTCGCTGGACGAACACGTTGTGCACGGAGAGGTGATACTTCCTGCCGACGCAGATGGGCGCAGAGAAGTATCGGGCAGGTGGGATTCGCCGGCGAAGAAATTCAATGTTGGGTTGCCGGGTTCAGTAGAAACAAGACTGTGGTCCCCTGATTATCCTTATCTGTATGATCTGAGAATCGCACTGCACACAAGAAAGGACGGAAGTTCGCTCAGCGCCGAGAAGATAGATGAAGTGACAAGCTATTGTGGAATGCGCAAGATCGAGGTCAGGAAGGACGACTCGGGGATCAACCGCCTGTTCCTGAACAACGAGCCGCTGTTTCAGTTCGGTCCGCTTGACCAGGGCTGGTGGCCCGATGGTTTGTACACGGCGCCGAGTGACAAGGCGTTGCGCTACGACATCCAGGTTCTGAGAAAGCTGGGCTGCAATATGCTTCGCAAGCACGTCAAGATCGAGCCGGACCGGCTGTACCACTGGTGCGACAAGCTCGGCCTGCTGGTTTGGCAGGATATGCCAAGCGGCGACAAGTACATACGTGGCAACCAGCCTGACATCCAGCGCACGCCGGAATCGGCAGCCCAGTTCGAGGCGGAATTGAAGGCGATGATTACCACCTTCTACAATCACCCGAGCATCATCATGTGGGTCCCCTACAACGAAGGCTGGGGACAATGGGACACGCCGAGAATCGTGGACTTGATCAAGCAGCTTGACCCGACGAGACTGGTGAACAATACGAGCGGCTGGGCCGACCGCGGCGTCGGCGACGTACACGACATTCACCGATACCCCGGCCCGGCGGCGCCGCCCGTCGAAGAGAGCCGCGCCGCCGTCCTTGGCGAGTTCGGCGGGCTGGGCCTGCCCGTCCCGGGCCATACCTGGCAGGACGAGAAGAACTGGGGCTACCGCAGTTACAAGACCCACGACGAGCTCACTGACGCTTACGTGGCGCTGATCGACAATCTGCGGTCGTTGATCGGTGGCGGTCTGGCCGCTGCTGTTTACACGCAGACGACCGACGTGGAAATTGAGGTCAACGGAATGATGACCTACGACCGGGCTATGATAAAAATGGATGAAAAGAAGGCCGCCGCGGCGAACAAGCGTCTGTATCTGCCGCCGCCGGTTGTCAAGACGATTGTCCCGACCTCACAGACCGAGCCGCAGAGTTGGAGATACACAGCGGAAAGGCCGGCTGACGGCTGGCAGCGAACGGATTTCGACGACTCGGTGTGGAAGTCCGGCAAAGGCGGTTTTGGCACAAAGGGCACGCCCGGCGCTGTCGTGCGTACAGAGTGGAAGAGTTCGGATATATACCTTCGCAGGACCTTTGAACTGAGCAGCACGGAGTTCGGCATCCTGCAGCTTTCAATCCACCACGATGAGGATGCAGAGGTCTATGTCAACGGCCTACTTGTGAAAGAGCTGAAGGACTACACGTCAAGCTATGTGAGAGTGACATTGGACGAAAAGGCACGCAGGGCATTGAAGGTCGGCTCCAACTGCATAGCCATCCATTGTCGGCAAACCACCGGCGGCCAGTACATTGACGCCGGCCTTGTCGATGTCGTGGAGCAGCAGGACGAATAGAAAACACACGGGGTAACCTGATGGCTGACAACATGGATCGACGTGAATTTGTGAAACTTGTTGCTGCCGGGGCAGCGGTGCTGATAGGCAATCGACGGGCCGAGGCCCGTTCGAGGGCGGCCGGCAAGCCCAACATTATTTTGATCATGGCCGACGATCTGGGATACGGTGACATCGGTTGTTACGGCAGCACGAAGATCAGAACGCCGAACATCGACGCGCTTGCAAAAGGCGGCATGAAGTTTACCGATTATCACTCCAATTGTCCGGTGTGCAGCCCGACGCGCGCGGCGCTGCTGACCGGGCGCTACCAGCAGCGCAGCGGCATCGAGGGCGTTGTCTATGCAAAAGGCCCGACCCGGCAAACGGGGCTCGCGTTGGGAGAGACAACCTTCGCCGAGGTTCTAAAAAGCTATGGCTACGCGACGGCCCTCTTCGGCAAATGGCACCTAGGCTACAACGTCGCATTCAATCCGGCCATGCAGGGCTTCGACGAGTTCCGCGGCTACGTCAGCGGCAACGTGGATTTCCATTCCCACATCGACGGGGCCGGCTTCGACGACTGGTGGAAGAATCTCGAAAAGGTCCCAGAAGAGGGCTACACGACTGACCTGATAACCAAGCACGGTGTCGATTTCATCGAGCGGCACAAGGATGAGCCGTTCTGCTTGTATCTGCCGCATGAGGCGCCGCATTCTCCGTACCAGGGCAGGAACGATCCGCCTGAGAGACTGCCCGGCGGCAAGAAAGGCAGAAAGGCCAAAGGCCAAGAGATCGCCCGGGCGTACAAAGAAATGGTCGAGGTGATGGACGCCGGGATAGGGCGCATCGTCGAGACCGTCAAGCGGCTTGGCCTGGAGCACAGGACGTTCATCTTCTTCTGCTCGGACAACGGGGCGACCAAAAACGGTTCCAACGGCATCTTGGCCGGGCATAAGGGAACCCTCTGGGAGGGTGGCCATCGCGTGCCGGCCGTGGCGTGTTGGCCCGGCAGGATCAGGCCCGGCACGATTACCGATCAGACGGTTCTCGGGATGGATCTGTTTGCTACGATGGTATCGCTTGCCGGCGCGAAGCTGCCCACCGGCTTGAAGCTCGACGGCGTCGATCTGCTGGGAATGCTCACCGAGAATAGGGATCTGCCGGAACGTACCTTGTTCTGGCGCTACAGAAAAGAAAGGGCCGTTCGCAGAGGTCCGTGGAAGCTGCTCGTCCGGGGCAACAATACGATGCTCTTCAATCTCGACGAGGACCCCGGTGAAAAGAACGACCTCGCCCGGGCAAATCCGCAGATGCTCAAGATGCTCGAAGATGAGTTGGCAGCGTGGGAGCAGGAGGTCTCGGCCGGGGTAGAACTGAGGGCATAAGACGACGCGGGGATTCAGACAACAAGACAACACTTGGGGCAAAGATTATGGAAGGCAAATCGATAACTCGGCGCAGCTTCATCGCCGGTTGTGTCACGGGCACATCGGCACTTATCTCAGCAAAGGCGTTGGCACGCGAGAGGAAGAGACCCAACGTCGTACTGATCGTCAGTGACGATCACGGGCTCGAAACGCTGGGCTGTTACGGCAACCCGGTCATCAAGACGCCCAACCTGGACGCACTCGCAGCCGATGGCGTGCGTTTCACCAACGCCTTTTGCACGACCGCGAGCTGCAGCGCCAGCCGGTCGGTGATTCTCTCCGGCATGTACAATCACGCCAACGGTCAGTACGGACACCAGCATTCTTATCATCACTTCATTTCTTTCCCGGATGTCAAGTCCTTGCCGGTTCTGCTGAGCGAAGCAGGATATCGAACGGCGCGCGTAGGCAAGTACCACGTGGCGCCCGATGAGGTGTACAAGTTCGATGTGGCGCTTGACGGCAACAGCCGCAGCCCTGTACAGATGGCAGACAACTGCCGGGACTTCATCAGCGGTGATGACAAACCCTTCTTCCTGTATTACTGCACAAGCGACCCGCACCGCGGGGGCGGCGTCGCGAATGATCTGCCCGGCAAGCCCGACCGCTTCGGCAACAAACCCAAGGGTGCCTACCCGGGCGTTAATGAAGTCATGTACGATCCCGCCGATGTTGTGGTTCCGCCGTTTCTGCCGGATTTGCCCGAGTGCCGCGCCGAGCTGGCGCAGTACTACCAGTCGGTTTCGCGTGTGGACCAGGGCGTGGGCAGACTGATGCGCGTTCTCAAGCAGGCAGGCAAATACGACAGCACCGTGGTCATCTACATCTCCGATAACGGCGTTGCCTTTCCGGGTGCGAAAACAACGCTGTATGAGCCGGGGATGAATCTGCCCTGCATAGTGCGCGACCCGCAACAGGAGAATCGAGGCATTGTCTGCGATGCTCTGGTCAACTTTGCGGATCTGGCGCCGACGATTCTCGACTTTGCCGGGGCACTGCCTGAAACCAGTCGGCTCCAGGGCCGGTCGTTCAAATCGGTGCTCAATCAGGAGCATCCGAGAGGCTGGGACCAAACGTACGCATCGCACACCTTCCACGAGATAACGATGTACTACCCGATGCGCGTCGTCCGCCAACGCCGGTACAAGCTGATCTGGAACATCGCCCACGGGTTGGATTACCCATTCGCAAGTGACCTCCGGGCTGCCTCAACCTGGCAGGCGACGATCCGGGCGCAGAACAAATACTACGGAAAACGATCCGTCGAAGCCTATCTGCGCCGGCCGAAATTCGAACTGTACGACTTGGAAAACGACCCGCACGAGGTCAAGAACCTAGCCGACGACCCCATGCATCGGGAGACTCTCGCCGAACTCAAAGCAAAGCTGAAAACCTTCCAAGAGAGAACGAAGGACCCCTGGATTCTAAAGTGGGACTATGAATGACTGGGCGAAACGAAACGGCCAGGCCACAAACATTCCAAACACGCCGGCCCGATCAAGGGGCGAAATTGCCGCTGCCCGGCAGACAATCGCGTTTTTTCGGGCTTTCACGGGCGGCAACCATCTTCAAACAAGATCCAACTCAAAACCTGTCGACGCCGATCCGACCGTTCCCTCGCACATGATCAAAGGCGGACTTTTCGCTCTTCTCAGTGCTGAGAAGTTGGTTATTGAAGGATTTTTTCTTTTTGCTTACAATTGACGTTACTAACCGTTAATTTGTTGCCTTTATAAAGTAGGGCAAAGGCTTCGGAAGGCCGAAAGCAGGGCAGAAAGGGCCTTTTGGCGAAGCCGTGACAGTTAAGCAAGGGTGGGAGCAAGAGACTTGCTATGAACAGGCAGCTTCGAAATGCCTTGAAAGGACTCACTGCCCCGGACGCGGAGCGTCGGCGCAGGGCCATGGAGCCTTTCGTCAGGGCCACATTTAACAGTTTCATGCGGTACTTATACCGATATCTTGGCAACGAAGTTGAGTGTGAAGACGTATTAGAAGATGTTTACGCGGATATTTGGGAAGACCCGGAGCGACTGAGACATGTTACAACAGAGCAGGAATTATTGCGAACGGTGTATCTGTATTACATGCGTAAACGCCTCAGACGAGTATACAGTAGAATGAATCGACATTTGTATCTAGCGCAAAAGGATTTGGAGAATCTTGTGGCTCCGGAGCTGGGCACGCTTGAAATGCTCTCTCGGGCCGAAATCAAGGGGGCTCTGGCCCAGGCGCTGGGAAGGCTCAAGGCCCGGGAGCGAAAGGCTATAGAGCTGTGGATGGATGGTATGTCCAGCCGGGCGATCGCGAATGAGCTTAAGACCACAGTCGGAGCCGTGAAAATGCTCAAATTCCGGACGATATTGAAACTTAAGAAAATGCTGGGTGACTACTGTCGCAACGGTTAATTTACTCAATGCTCGATCCTCGATAAACGACACTCGACGAGAATCCAGAATCGGGACACGAGAAAGGAGTGAGAAACGATGGCTGATACGAACCGGAAAATCCAAGAGTTGTTCAGTGACTACGCGGGAGCGTTGCGTGACGGTTGCCTGCCGGCTTTTCTCAAATCACTTACCCGCCAGGAGGGCAAGCTGGTAGCTTCTTCCGACGAGTTCTGGGATGCCACTGAGGTCGTACGTATTCTCAACGACGTCGGATTTGCCGATAAGGCCGTGACCGCAGATGTGGGGTTGTTCATATCCCGCGTCGACGCCAATATTGTATCGAGATCAAAGAAAGCCAAGACGCCGTCACGAGGTAAGCGCGCCAATGGTGCAAGATCTGCGACTAAAACGCGAAGGGCCGAGAAAACGATATGATCCTGGACTGTTACCAGTGTTCATCCTGTTACTTCGAGGACAAGGAGCCGTCTTCGAGGATTAATCCTGATACAATCTCAGCCCCCCAGCCAAGAATGGTCTTCAGGAATGTGCTGGTGGCATTCGTCTGCGTCGAACTTTACGACGACAGGCAGGAACTCAAACAAGCCGCGGAGGAATTCGAGCTACTGTCGGACATGATCGGAAAAAGACCGATTGTGCTCTGTCCGAATGTTCATCTTTCGATCGACAAAGCACCCGAGAGGCAGGCCGCTTGGCTAGTCGCCGAGTTGGAGAAAACGCTCCTTGACAAAGGCTACGACGTTCATCTGTTGTCATTCGGCCACCATAAGCAGTACGGCATGGAATGCAACGGCAACGTAGGCTCGATTGTCGGCAGGCGATTCTACGGCTCCGACCAGAAGCAATTCTTGAGACTCCTGACGCGGCTCGGCGTCTGTCCGCCGGAAACGCTGCCGGATGAGATGCCAAACTGGGCCAAGACCATGACCGAGCGCCGGCTGAAGGTACTGGGCAACCGAAGAGAGACC
>Ga0209536_100014162_pt1 | contig 11469 bp, 10 predicted proteins | sample DeeMarSeWOR28_12_FD_187461 | JGI IMG/M metagenome (GOLD analysis project Ga0209536, IMG submission 187461) | Marine sediment microbial communities from White Oak River estuary, North Carolina - WOR-2-8_12 (SPAdes) (version 2) | ecosystem: Environmental > Aquatic > Marine > Intertidal zone >... | reverse complement strand
CCGTGGCGACCGAGTACCAGCTGACCGGCATAGCGTGTATCGAAAACGGGCAGCAACACCTCGTCGACCAGCGTGTAGAGCTGCGTCGGGTTGGCCTCGAGCTGTGTGCGGTCTGCGCTGACCCTGAGTGCCAGCGCGTTGGCGGTTTCTTGTATGACTTCTGTCGGTGTGCGGGTGTCGACTGCATGCGCGTGCGTGGCACTTGCCAGTAACGCGAGCGCCAGCAATGACGGCACGAGCCTGCGGGCTTTGCGGGGCCGGGAGGCCATCATTGCTGGCCTCCGTCTTGCGGCGACTGGTTGAACAGGTAACGGCCGATCACGTCTTCAAGAATAATTGCGGACTGGGTGATTTGTATTTCGCTGCCGTTCTCGAGGTAGCTTTCCGATCCACCGGGGCCGATGCCGACAAACTTGCTGCCCAGCAGGCCCGCCGTAACGATGCCCGCATCCGAGTCATCGGGAATCTGATCGAATTCGTTGTCGATGCGCATGGTCACGACGGCGTCCAGACGGTCGTTATCGAATTCGATGCGCTCGACCCGCCCGATGTTCACCCCCGCGAGCGTGACCGGTGCTCGAACCTTCAGCCCGGCGACGTCGCTGAACCTGGCGCTGACCTCGTAGCCCGATTGATCGAAATATTCATCGACATTGGTCGTTTGAGTTGCCAGGAACAGCAGCGCGGCAAAGCCAAGAAAAATAAACAGGCCCGTGCCCAGTTCCCTTGATCGTGTAGCAGCCATAATGCGTTGCCTCAAAGTAAAAAAGCGGTAATCAGGTAGTCAAGAATCAACACGATGATCGACGTCGTGACTACGGTCCGCGTTGTTGCCATGCCGACCCCTTCGGCGGTGGGCGGGGCATGGTAGCCCTCGTACACCGCAATCAGGCTTGCGGCGATACCGAACACCACGCTTTTCCAGACCCCTTCCCAGATGTCCTCGGGGTCGACATATTCCTGCATTTGTGACCAGAATTCGCCGCCGTCTACGCCCATGACGACCACGCCGATAAAGTAGGCCCCAAGAATGCCGATCGCACTGAATACGGCGGCTAACAGCGGTACGGCTATCGCGCCGCCGAGAAAGCGCGGCACCACCACGCGCTGCAGCGGGTCCACGGCCATGATCTCCATGGCCGAGAGCTGCTCGGTCGCGCCCATCAGGCCGATCTCGGATGCCAGCGATGTGCCGGCGCGGCCCGCGAACAGCAGCGCGGTGACGACCGGGCCGAGCTCCTTCAGCAGCGTGAGCGCGACGCCCGCGCCCAGGATGTCTTCCTGACGCAATCGCGACAAGGAATCGTAGGCTTGCAAGCCGATCACCATCCCGACGAAAAACCCGGAGACCATGATGATCACCAGCGACAAAACGCCCGATGCATAGATTTGTGCTGATACCAGTCTCGGCCGTTTGAGGCCGGCCGGACAGCGCACCAGTATTTCACCGAAAAACAAAGTCACCGCGCCGAGTTTGCGCAGCCTTCCCAGCAATTGTTCCAGTGCGGTGTGCAGAAAATTCATTGGTTAGCCCAGCAGATCCTCGCGATAGTCCGGTGCCGGGTAGTGAAAGGGCACGGGGCCATCGGGTGCGCCCGTCATGAATTGCCGCACGATTTCCGCATCGCTGTTCTCCAGCACCTCGGGCGTGCCGCTCGCGATGACCTTGCCTTCCGAAATCACATTCACCACATCAGCGACGCTGGTGACTTCTTCAATATCGTGCGACACGACGACGCTGGTCAGGCCAAGCAGGTCATTCGTCATGCGGATCAGCCGCAAGACCACGCCTCTCGAGATGGGGTCCAGACCGGAGAAGGGTTCGTCGTATAAAAGCAATTCCGGATCCATCACCATGGCGCGCGCTAGCGCTACCCGTCGCCCCATGCCACCGGATAATTCTGAAGGCTCGAGCAAGGCCGCGCCCCTGAGTCCTACCGCATGCAACTTGGTCAATACGATATGGCGAATCAGCTCGTCCGGTAGTTCGGTGTTCTCGCGTAACGGGAACGCAACATTTTCAAACACGTTCAGGTCTGTCAGCAGAGCACCGTTCTGGAACAGCATGCCCATGCGTCGGCGCAGTGCGTAAAGTTGGTGACGATCCAGCGCCGGCACTTCCTCACCCAGCACACGAATGCTGCCCGCATCGGGTTGCAGCTGGCCGGTGATCAGCCTGAGCAGGGTGGTCTTGCCCGTGCCGCTCGGGCCCATGATGGCTGCGATCTGGCCGCGCGGAACGGTCAGATCGAGGCCGTCCAGAATGGCCCGCTTGCCGCGCCTGAAAACCAGCCCGCGAATCTCGATGGCGTTCTCGCTGTTACTGCCTTGGGTCAACTAAAACTCCCGAATAGAATAGGGTTCGAACCAAATGATCAGACTCTAGCTACCCTAACAGTAACAGGGGTCGCACCGGATTTTTATGACTCGGTTCGACCCCTGGTTTGTTACCTGCGTCGAGCGCCACCGCGCGGTGCCGGCCTCGAGCGCTCCCGCGCGGCACCCTGCCGGCGAGCGTTATTGGCCCGGTCGAGGTCACGTTGCCGTTGGGAGCTGGATTGCCTGCTGCTTGTATCCCGTTGCCGAGTGGCATTGGCCGTGCGATCACGTTGCGCAGGCGTTACGTTGTCGCGAGCCTGCTGCGCTTTGTCACGTTGCTCGGGCGTCGGTGTTTTATTCAGCTCCGGGTTATCGCGCCAGTTGCCGTCTTCGCGGGTTTGCCACTTGTCGCCCTCGCGCCTCGCCAGGTTGCCGTCTTTGTCGGCGAACACGTTGTTTTGCCGGGTTGAGTTGGCCCTCGCGGTCTGCATGTCGCGTCGAACGGTATCCCGGTCGGCATTGCGAGTCCTGTTTTCGGGCCGCTTATAAAGGTTACGATTTTCCAGGCTGTCGCGATTGATGTTTGGATTGTTGCGGATCTTGTTACCCGCTTCGACGCGATTACCGACATTGATGTTGTTGCCGATATTGATATCACCCGTGTTGATAACCGTCGGCCCGCGGTAACCGCCGCCACCATACCAGCCATGCCCGCAGCAGCCCCAGCCGCCGCCGAAGCTGACACCGAAGCTAAAAAAGCCGTTGCTCCAGCTCATGCCGAAGTTCCATCCGGTCCATGGGTTGTAGCCCACATGAAAACCCCAGGTGGGCGGGCGTGGGTAATAGATGGGTCCCATGTAGGGCGGGTAGATCCAGCCGGTGCCATACACGGGCACGCCGTAATACGGATACGACCACAAGTAGCCGGGCGTATAGCCGACGTAGACGACCTCCGGCGTGGAGTCATAAATCTGCACGTAGGTGGTGTTGTACACGGGCGAGCTCGGCGGAATTTTGGCGATCTCGTCTTGCGGGATTTCATCGGCCACCGCCCAGGGGCCTTGCGCCGAGGCTGAAGTAAACCACACGCCGTTATCGACGGCGTAATAGCGGTTGTCGATTTTCAGCACCTGGGTTGCCGTGTTGACCGCATAGGCGACGCTGGTCTCCGGAATCGCTTCGAACTTGGGTTGGCCGTCGTATTCGACCTCGAGCGATGCATCTTTTCTACTGATGGCGGCGGTCTGCGGAATCTTGGCATCCAGCAGTGCATCCTCGGCCTCAGGCGTACCGGCCACCGATGTACGCAGGCCGCCGATATCCGAGGCGGGCGGAATGTCGGCAAAACTTGCTGGCAGCTCGTCGGCCGGCACGAAGGTCCATGGTCCGTCTGTCGACTTGGCGCGGTACCAGCGGCCGGACAGCAGCACGTACATGTTGCCCGTGGCCAGTTCGCGCAACCACGGCGATTCGGTGTTGCTCACGTAAAGGATTTCGCCGCCGGGCAGCGTCTCCCAGTTCGGTTTGCCGGCGGTGGAAATCAGTTCCGTCGGCACGGTGGCCGCCACGATCGCGGGCGGCGGACTGGGCGCCGGCGTATCGTCATCCGGCTTCGGCATCATTTTCACAAGATCCTGCGGCGGGGCGTCGATGGATGACCAGGGCCCCGTGGCATCCTTGGCCTGGTACCAGAGCTGGCCACTCGAGAGGTAATGGTTGCCGCGTTTGTCGCGCACCACCACGAACGGCGTGTTGATGGCACGTTCGTAATCGCTGCCCTCTATTTTCGTATACCGCGGTTCGCCGTCGAACAACAGCAGTACCGCCAGCTGCTCACGAAACACGATGGCCGGCGGATCGTTTTTCAGTTGTTCCAGGCTTTCGATTTCCAGCTCGGCCGTCGCAAGGCTCGACGACAGGCGCTCCAGCGAAATTTCAAAACCCGCTTCCGGCACCGCGTTTTCGACGATCGCGGTGTAGCGCTGCTCGCCGGCATCTTTTGATTCCGGCCAGCGCACGTCGGTGATTTTCACATCACGAATCAGCGCCGTATTGGTGTCATTGTCGGTGTCGAGCTTGGCTTCGAACCAGACGGTACCGAAGATAGGGTCTGACTGGCCTTTCAGTTCCAGCGAGGTGGCAGCCCGTCCGGACAGCACGTTACCTTCCAGCTTTTCGGGTTGCGGCTGATAGATAACGATCGTGCCTTCCTCCGCCGTGATTTCCTGCGGCCACTCGATCGCCAGCGCAGCTGTGGTTAGCAATGTCAGTATCAGGGTGCAGCAAACCCGGAGCAGGGTGAGGGAAATACAAAACCGCTGGGCAGCTTCATGCATGGCAAAAGTCCCTTGTTGTTATTGATGGGGCAGCCCTGCGTTCCGACGGGCCTGCAGCCGCCCGGCCGCCATGCCCTGGCCTGCCTTCTGGTTGGACGGATACTGAGTTTCAACCATCTAGTGTCGATGCTTGCGCCGATGGGGTCAAGCGCAGGCCGGTTGGGGCAAAACCCCAGACGCCTGTGTAACCGCGGTCAAACCGATTGCAAGAATTTGGTTCGATTCCTTTAGTTCTTTAGGCATAGCCGTGTAATTGACGAAACCTAAATTATCCTTAGTGAATAAATAGGTAAGAACTAACACGGCTGCTCGAAGCCGAATCCCCAATTTCAATTGCCAGTACCCGTAATTGTCTGCATACTTAAAAAAGAAGATCAAACACTGGGGAGTGGTCACGATGATTGTTGTTACTGGCAGGACACGCTTGGTTATTATTCTGGCAGCCTTGCTGCTGATTTCCGGGTGTGCCACTACGACGAATGTCAAGCAGATCGACAGGCTGGCCGCGGTCGATAAGGACAACCCAAAAGTTCTGGTCATGACGCCAGACGTCAAGTACTACCTGCTCACCGCCGGTGGTGTGCCCGAACCCCATGCAGACTGGACGCTGGCGGCACGAGCCAACTTCGAGACGGCGCTGTCGGCCTATGCCAAAGAGCGTAATGTCGAGCTCGTCATGATTCCGGATGAAGGTCAGCTAGACGATTTCGAGGTCGGCTATCAGAAACTATACTCGGCAGTCGGTAACAGCATTCTCGCCCACCATTTCGGGCCGATGAAGTTGCCCACCAAGCAGAACTCCTTCGACTGGTCGCTCGGCCCTGGGACCCAGACGATAGGCGAGAAGTATGATGCCGACTACGCATTGTTCACCTATTACCGCGATTACCAGGCTTCCGGAGGCCGCGTTGCCTTCGCTGTGCTGGCTGCCGCTGCCGGCGTGTCCATGAGTATGGGCAGCGAGGGCGGCTTTGCCTCTTTGGTGGATTTGAGCACGGGCAATATCGTCTGGTTCAACCAGGTGGCTGCGGGTGCAGGTGAGCTGCGCGACCCCGACGGCGCCCACACGACTGTCAAGGCATTGTTCAAAGACCTGCCCGAGGGTTAACCCTTGCGCTGTATCGCGATCGCAACGCTGTTGCTGCTAAGCCTATCACTGAAGGCCGGCGATGCCGACCTGACTCCGAAGATCCCTCCCGGTTACAAGCCCGACGGGGCTAACGACGAGAAAGGTATGTGGCTCGAGCTGGAAGAGTACGAGCGAGCCATCCAGCGTTCGCCCTTGCTGGTAAAGGACCCGTACATCAATGCGTATGTGCGCGACGTAACCTGTCGAGTAACCGGCGAATACTGCGCCGATCTGCGTATCTACGTTATTCGTAACCCTTACTTTAATGCATCTATGACGGCGAATGGCATCGTGCAGGTTTGGACCGGATTGCTATTGAGGGTTTCGAGCGAGGATGAACTGGCGGCCGTGCTCGGCCACGAGCTTGCGCATTACACTCAGCTGCATACTATGGACCGCCTTCGTCGCACGACCAAGGCGGCGACGTCGGGTTCGATATTTGACATGGGTTTGTTGGTGCTCACCGGTGTTAGTGTGCCGGTCGGCCAGCTTACTGCGCTCGCATCACTGATGGCATACAGTCGCGGCGATGAAAGCGAGGCCGACCTGCTCGGCGCCAAATTCATGGCCGACGCAGGTTATGACCCCCACGCCGCTGCGGATTTGTGGAAAAAGATAGTCGATGAAGACGCCAACGCGGTGGCCAAGGGAACCGAGCCCGGCTTGTTCTCCAAGACCCATCCGAGTTCTGCCGATCGAATAGTCGAACTTAATCGCTTCGTGGACGAGAACTTTCCGGAGGCGACGGCCGACCCGGCTAACAAACAGTCGCACCTCGATATGCTCAATGCCTATTACCTCATGCTGATGGAAGATCAGATCGACACCAACCGCTTTGGCCGCACCGAGGTGCTGCTGGATCGTCATCGGCAAATGGGAGTGCAGGAAGAGCTGGTGCACTTCTTCCACGGTGAGATGTATCGACAGCGTGACGAGGCAGGCGACATGGAGTTCGCGATCAAGGCGTACACGCTGGCCGCACAGGGCGACAACCCTGTCCCTGATGCCTATCGTAACCTTGGTTACATATATTTGAAGCAGGACAACCTGCCACAGGCTCAGTACAACTTCCGGCAATACCTGGAACTGGAGCCCGACGCAGACGATAGGGCGATGATCGAATTTTATTTAAACGAGGACTAAACGATGGTGCGCAAGAGTTTCGTATTGACTGCAGCGATGTTGCTTAGCGGTTGTGTGGCCTACTCGGCGGTGGCGCCGGGCACAATCGATTATTCCGGGCTCAAGGTAACTTCGGCGCAGGCCTGGAACGTTGCGCCCGGGGTTGCCGGCGGGGCGCTGCGCAAGGACAGCCTGCAATGGACTCAGGATGGACTTTTGTTGGATCGGATCGTATTCATCCCCGCCGTGGCCGATGGTGAAACCTTGTTTCGTGTCTCGTCCGGAGCTGATGCACTGCCTAGCTTCCAGGCCGACATGCTGCCTAACGAGATTGAGGAGATCGTCGAGTCATCCATCGTGAAGCTATTCGCTCAGGGTGAAGTCAGCGTGGACACACAGAACCTGAGACCGCATAAGTTCGGCGAGACGCAGGGCGTTTTATTTGATATGCAGATGGCGGTGTCTGACGGCCCGGATTATTCCGGCATCACCGGAGCATTTGTCAACGGCGGGAAGTTATACGTGATCATCTACCTGGGCGCTCAGCCCTATTACTTTGATAAGCACAAGGATGAGGCGCTGGCAATCATTAGGGGGGCCAGGCTTTAGCCTCGATAAATGGGGTCAGAGTAAAAATTTGACAGGCGGCGCCCCCCCCAATTGTCGCTGCGGTCCAATAATATGTTGAATCATTCGCCGGCAGCCTCATTCGATGGCCGGCCATTATCGATTAGTAGCAGGTATACTTGGCCTCAGCGCTGAATCACGAGTCGCGGGTGAGTCTCGCAGCGCTTGCTATACGCCATCTATTTTTAAGGGTTATTGGAGAGCTTCATCATGCGCATTAAACGCCTGATCATTACGTTTACGACACTGACTTTTTTCTGGGCCGGGCTGGTCGCGCCTGCACAGGGCGCCATGCTGGCGACACAGGATTACCTGAGCGCCTCCGAGCGGCAGGCGAATCTGGCTGTTATCGATGCGGCGCTCATGCGCGCGGACGTGCAGCAGCGATTGACGGCCCTCGGCGTGGACGCCGCCGACGCGATGCACCGTGCCGCTAGCCTGCCTGATCGCGAGTTGGCGGCATTCGCCGAGCAGATCGAGACCTTGCCTGCCGGCGGTGATTCGTTGCTGGCCATCATCGGTATCGTCTTCATCGTGTTGCTGATTCTCGAACTGACGGGTGTCATCAATATCTTCAACAAGATGTAGCTTGCCGCTTGCGTTACTTGCCGGCGCGCTGGTCGCGCTGGCGGGTTGCGCAACGCAACGAGTTGCTCCGCACACAGCGCACGCCGTCGAACTCGACGGCGTGCCTTTCTTTGCCCAGGAGCGTTATCAGTGCGGTCCTGCCGCGCTGGCCACGGTGCTGGTCTACAACGGTGTCGATGTGACGCCGGATCAGCTCGTGCCGCTGGTTTACGTTCCGGAACGTAAAGGCAGCTTCCAGGCAGAGCTCAAAGCCGCCACTCGCGAATTTGGTCGACTTCCTTATGTGCTCAGTGCACCTGAGCCCAAAGCAACGGAAGCAGAAACAGCGGAGCCGACTAAAACGGCACGGGATCCGGCATCTGAAGCGTTGCTGGATGAAGTCGCCGCCGGCCATCCTGTGCTGGTCCTGCAGAACCTCGGTTTCAGCTGGCTGCCCAAATGGCATTACGCCGTAGTCATCGGCTACGAGCCCGAAAGTGACAATCTGTTACTGCGTTCGGGCACCACAGAACGTAAGTCGGAACGCAGCCAATCATTCCTGCGCACCTGGCGGCTCGCCGGTAACTGGGCCATGGTGGCATTGCGGCCCGGAGACATTCCGGCAAGCGCGTCGGCCGATACTTATCTCAGCATGCTTGCCGCCAGCGAAGGGCATATCACTGCAGCCGACATGCACAGCGCGCTGGCCGCAGGCTTGCGCGAATGGCCGAATGCCGCCGACCTGATGTTCGCGGCGGGCAACCATGCGCGCGTGCAAGGCGATGTGCTGGAAGCCGCGCAGCTTTATCGTTCCGCGCTGGTGGTCCAGCCAACGCATGCCGGCGTACTGAACAACTTTGCGGATCTGCTGTATGCAGAGTCTTGTATCGAAAGTTCGCTCGAGCAGATTGCGACCGCGGAGGAAGCCGTTGATCCGGACTCGGCGCTCTATCCCGTGCTGCAGATGACGGCCCGGGAGATCGGCGTGGCAGCCCGCGCACAGGGTGCGACGGATTCCGGCGCATTTTGTCCGCAACTCACTGGCAGAACCGACTCATCGCAATGACCACCGATGATGCGCAGCTCCCGCCGCATGAATTAATCACCCGTGTGGGCCGCCAAGCTCACCCGCCCGGGCTGCGGGTGCTGTTTTTCACCGAGATGTGGGAGCGTTTTTCCTATTACGGCATGCGCACGCTGCTGGTCTTGTTCATGACCGCTGAAATACTCAAAGGCGGGAACAGCGGATTGGGATTCACCGATGAGCTGGCGACGGCGATCTACGGCATTTACTCGGCGCTGGTGTACCTGATGGCGTTGCCCGGCGGCTGGCTGGCGGACCGCGTGCTCGGCATGCAGCGATCGGTCTGGTATGGCGGCATCATTATCATGTGCGGGCATTTCACGCTGGCCATTCCGACGCTGTGGGCATTTTTTGCCGGCCTCGCGCTGATCATCGTCGGCACCGGGCTGCTGAAGCCGACGATCAGCGGCATCGTCGGCGAGTTGTATCCGGAAGGCGGGGCGCGGCGTGACGCCGGCTTCACGATTTACTACATGGGCATCAACCTCGGGGCCTTCCTCGGTCCGCTCGTCTGTGCCTACCTCGGCGAAAACTACAACTGGCACTGGGGCTTTGCGGCCGCCGGTGTCGGCATGTTCTTCGGGCTGCTGCAATACCAGCTTAGTCGCCGGCAACTCGGGGAGGCGGGCCTTCATCCGTCTGCGGCGTTGCCGGACGCGGCCGCCCAACGCGCTTTTGTCGGCCGGGTTCGCGCGGGGGCCGGACTCGCGCTGATGGCGGTGCTGGCGTTCAGTGTTGCAGCATGGAATGGGCTTGTTGCGATCGATGCGGTCGCGGTCGCCGCCAATGCCAGCCTGCTCATACTGGTCATGGCGGGGGGGTTCTTTACCTACGTGTTTTGGCGCGGTGAATTAACGCCGACGGAAAAACAACGCACGCTGGTCATCGTCGTGCTGTTCTTTGCCACGGCTTTTTTCTGGGCGGGTTTCGAGCAGTCGGGTACGTCACTCAACCTGTTCGCCGCCCGTTACACCAACCGTGAATTTCTGGGCAGTCTGTTTCCGGAAGGGGCGCACCCCGCCGGCTGGTACCAGTCGTTGAACCCGTTCTTTATTATCGCGCTGGCACCCCTCTATGCAGCCATGTGGGTGGCGCTGGCGCGGCGCTACATGGAGCCTTCGGTGCCGGCCAAGTTTGCGCTCGGGCTGATACTGATGGGGTTCGGTTTTCTGACGATGTACTTCGCCGCCGGCGTCGCGCTCAGCGGTGCGCAGGCCGCACCCATGTGGCTCATCACGACCTTCCTGCTCCACACGCTGGGCGAGCTGTGCCTGTCCCCGGTAGGCATGTCGGCGACGACCAAGCTCGCACCGAAACGCTTCAAGTCACAGATGATGGGCATCTGGTTTCTGGGCAGTGCGCTCGGCAACCTGATTGCTGGTCTGCTGGCGGGTGATGTGACCGGCGGAGGTTTCGACCGCATGCAGAGCATCTACATGAATATCTTCCTGACCTCGGTCGGTGCAGGGCTGCTGTTGCTGCTGCTGACCAAGCCGGTCAAACGGCTGATGCACGGCATCGAGTGAGCGCTGGTTTATAGCTTTCGAATCTCAAGCCACCGGGCGCGCCGGCGGTCGGCGCGCAAAACCTCGATACGGTAGCCTTTCCATTCCGCGACATCGCCGCGCACCGGTATCCGTTCGAGCATCTCCGTCAGCAGGCCGCCAATCGTAACGACGTCCTTTTCGGGTTCCCAGGGAATGCCCAACCGGGCCGACAGCCGGCGCAGATCGACGTTGGCCCTGACGCGCAATGTGCCGTCCGGGCGCTGCTCCATGTCGTCGGCAGGACGGTCGCTCTCGTCGCGGATATCGCCGACGATTTCCTCCAGCACGTCTTCGAGTGTGGCAATGCCTTCGACGCTGCCGTACTCGTCCACCACGATGGCCAGGTGCCGATGACTTTCCTGGTAAGTGCGCAGCATCTGCGGCAGGGGTGCCGTATGCGGCACGACGAGTCCTTCCTCAACCAGATGTTCCCAATCGATGTCCGTATCGGGATTTTGCAGTAACCAATCGAGCAGCGACTTGGCCAGTACGACGCCGGAAACGTCGTTGACGCTATCGGTCGGCGAAAACGGGAAACGGCTGTGGCCGCTCTCGCGCAAGGTCGCGAGGACTTCCTCGCGGCCCATTCGGGCCGAGAGAAACCGGATTTCGTCACGCGGCAGCATGATGTCGTGTGCCTCGAGTTGCCGCAGCTGCGTCGCTCCGACAACCAGCCGGGCCGTGGTGGCACTGACCGCGCCCTCGCTGCGCCCGAGCACTGCCAGCAGGCGAATTTCC
>Ga0209536_100014161_pt1 | contig 11470 bp, 8 predicted proteins | sample DeeMarSeWOR28_12_FD_187461 | JGI IMG/M metagenome (GOLD analysis project Ga0209536, IMG submission 187461) | Marine sediment microbial communities from White Oak River estuary, North Carolina - WOR-2-8_12 (SPAdes) (version 2) | ecosystem: Environmental > Aquatic > Marine > Intertidal zone >... | reverse complement strand
CTACGCCGAGAAAATCTTCACCACCGGTATAAAGCAATGCTGCAAGAAAACCGACGGAAAGGATCGTACCCAGGAAACCACCAAGAGCACCGGCAAGCGCATGACTCTTTAAAGTAGAACCTTTCAGCTGTTTGAAAAGCCAACCAACCATGAGAGCAGGGATACCCATCATGATGGAGTTGGCGCCTAAGGCGGTGATTCCACCGAACTGAAACAACAGGCTCTGGAGAGTAAGCCCGAGAACTATGGAAATATATGCCGAAGGTCCCAGCAGGACACCGACTAATCCCGGGAGTGACAGATGAACACTTGTGGGACCAAGTGGAAGATGAATAAGTGAAGCCACGAAAAAGGCCGAGGTGACCACGGCAACTTTGGGCAGTGACTCGGCTTTGGTTTTGCGGACCCCCACGGCCGTTAATGCTGCTGTTGCCGCAAAACTAGCGATAGTTATAGAAACAGGAAGAACGCCGTCTGAAATATGCATATACTATTTATTCCTTATGAGTTCCGCTTTTCTTGCGGGCCAGAAAATAAAAAATAATACCTAAAAAGCCCATGATATAGCCGATGCCGCCAAATATTTTCTCCGGACCCGGCTTTGAAAGTGCGTCCTTAAGCGCTGCAATTTCTCTTTTGATCATCCGGAGTTCCTGGGATATTTTATTGTTTTTTGTCTTGAGCAGGGCCACAGCTTCAGCACAACTATCCGTAACGTTCTGGTCCTCTGATATAGTTTGGATGTCAGAGCCGGCAGGGCTGGATATTTCTTCTGCCGAGAGCGATGCGGGATAAAAATACAGCACCATACATGCTGCCGAAACAATCAGGGAAAGTCGGTATAACTGCAAAATACTAACGGTGTTCACTGTTTCAGTCTCCAATTTCTTCCTTCTTTAGGATAAAATTATTTTTATGACCCATGCTGGCATTGATGACAATGGTCAGGTCATCCTTTTTCGGAATCTTAAACGAAAATAATCCTTCTTTATCACTGACGCCTTCCAGCAGCTTCTGTCCCTGACTGTCATATACCTCGATAGTGCCGTTTTCAACCGGCCTGCCGTCCGGAAAATAGCTTTCCGTATATACCACGCCGCTGTCGACATAGGCAAAGATGTTGACCTTATGGGCCAGAGCTGTGCTCGAGATAGCAAATATCGCCACCCCAAACGTCAATATCATCAAAAATCTTTTTTTATTTTTGTACATTGCTTTTCCCTTTAACTTTTTTAGAAATTAGCAAAAAACGGGCCATTAATTTCATAATTTTATTTAAAATAATAACAATTACTTTTTGTCAGGAATGCCAAGAGGTTAACTACCTTATTTGATCCAAGTCACGATGTGGCATTTTACAATATGAACCGACAAGTTGGGATTTTGCCCAATAATTATTGGCCAACATGGATGATAAGAAATCGTTTTATACCGCTGACAAAAAGTACAAAACCGCAAACAGCGCTCAAGATTTTCTCTTCTTCTAAAATGGCAGACGGATATCTGGCCTCATGATGTCCGTCTGCCATTATTAAAAAACTTAACGCATGTCTCGTGTTTTTACCCAGTAGACCGCGCCGATCTCCACACCTTTTTCCTCGCCGTCATGTTTCAAGGTCCAGGAGGCTTCGCTCAAAGCGGAAAATCCCCACCAGCCCGCCTTGGGCATTGCATATGAGAAAATTCCGTTGGCATCAGCTTTGACCACCTGGGTGACATACGGATCAGCCGGCGGAATAACCACGGAAATATTGTCCGGCGACTCATTTAAATATTCTACTTCCACTTCGGCATATGGGACAGGTTTGCCGTTCAGGAGGACCTGTCCGGTAAAAAGGTTGCCGGTCCAAAGGCCATACGGCCTGGTCTGGGGAATAATTTCAGTCTCCAGTCCCACCGGTTCATCCCAGCCTTCCTCTAAGCCAAGGGCGTTGACACAAACCTTGGTGTAATGGACGATAAACAAGTCCTCGGCTGGCTCCCAGTAAGGCTTAGGCTGGACAAAAAAAGTATAATCTCCCGGTCTCTTGATCTGAAAGTCTGTTTTCCAGAAGGTATACTCCTTTGTCTGGTCCGGACTCTTGCCCTTGGTTTCCTTTAAGGTGTCAAGCAGGTCGGTGATTTCTCCTTTATGCAGCACTCCGAACCGTTCGGGTTTCACCATTTCCATGTAATGTAACTCCATGGGGTGGATAAATTTGACCTCCACGGCAATTTTTTTACTATCTTCTTGAGTGACAATGTCATCAGACACCACAATGGTTCCAAAATGGGCCTGTGCCTGGGATTGGGAAAAACAAAGAACCAGGGCGGCCAGTAACAATTTGTAAGCAATTCCTTTCATCGTATCCATCTCATCCTCCATAAATAAAGTGTTGTTTTTAAAGAATAGAGGATTCGGTGTTATTATTTTTACAATATGAAACTTTGAAGAGCACACAAAATACAGCATGATACCAATAAGTGCAACGCAAAATTTAAAAATAACACCAAATCAACTAAAACCTCATTTTTTTGCTATCATTGCTCAAAAAAATAGCACTAAAACACAACAGCCAGCTGTAGGGTTGCTGCATTTGCATCATTGCCCGTGCCGCCCTCATTGACGCTGTAATCTTCATCGTGCAGATACTCCAGGGCCAGGGAGGTATACTTCCAGATCTCCATGCCGATGCACCCGAGGATGCGCTCCTCCGGCAACCCCAGGGCCAGGGCTTCATCTGTCTTCTGATAGCCCACGGCAAAGGTGGTCTCCTTGCCTTTAATCTCCCAAATATAGGTGGCTTCGATATTCCAGGCGCTCGGCTCCGCGCCCCTGCCGTTGAAATCAAGTTCACTTGCATCAAACGCATCAAGGGCTCCAAGGTATTCGCCGATCAATATGAACGGGCCATAACTAATTGTCAGATGGGCGGTGAGACCAGCGGGGTAATCCTGGACTTCAGTAATGCCGGCATCACCAAAATAGCCCTTGAAAATGTCTGCTGCTGCGATGTTGTTGATCCAGTCGGCCCCAATGTCAAGGCTCATATTGTCGTTTTCATAGCCATACCCCGCGTTGGCCCCAAAGCTTGCTATCGTGTCATCATCACCGGTCTCGTTGATGTCGCTGTTAAAGGCATAAAAGGAACCGTAAAAACTCGAGGCCTCAAAACCAAGCAGGGCCGCACTCTCTCGGGTTTCGCCCAGTTCCAGGGTCAGGGGGTCGGAGATCATGTAGCTTTCAAAGGAACCGAAGGGCACGTACATCTTACCGGCATTAAGATAAAGGGGGAATTTTTCCAGATTCCCCAGGGTGATGGTTCCCTCGTCCAAATCCATGGGCTCTGTGTCGTCTTCCTCATACAACATGAGGATATGCGCGTTTACCCATTCGGTTATCTGCACATCCAGACCCAGTGCCGCGGTCGCCAGAGTGATGTCGCTGCTGTCGGCGCCATCAAAATCTTCAGCGAAAGCCGCTTCCACTTCCACCACACCGCTGAGTGTCACCCGCTCATTTATCTTTCCCAGCAACGACTCTTCGTGGGTACCGACCTCCTTGCCGCGTATTATTTCTTCAGCTTTTATCCGGAAGGATTCAGCCTCTTCTCCGGCAGCCATATCTTCTTCAATTGTCTGCCTGAAGCTTTCAGCATCTTTTTGGCTTATTACTTTTTTTTCTTGCAAAAGTTCTAGTAAAGCCTCTGTTTCCGGATTTATTGCCTGGGCCTGGCTGGAACCAAGCAATAGTGAACAGCCAAGGGCAGCCCCAATAAACAACTTCTTTTTCATAGTTTCCTCCTTTGCATTTTTCTAAATAATGTATTGATATGTGATTAATTAATAGATAATCGTGCTATTAAAATTGATTTGTTCACACGAAAAGGATAATAAATTTAAAAAAATTGTCAATAAGAAACTTAAATAAAAAATTCATTACATTTTAAATGCACTAGCCTCTTGCAGAATGAACGTTGCAACGAAATCGAGAGAAAAATTTTCTGTGTAAGGAAAAAAGCTAAAACCGCCCGGAAGCTTAGCGGTGCTTAGGTGAGAAAGGTTTTAACTTGAAGATACACCACAGGGGATTTTTAGCCGAAGTCAGAGCCTAAACGTATTTACCGACTGGAAAGGAGTAACTCCCATTGGAACACGAAAAAAAGCCAGCATCTTATAATGCTGGCTTTTTTTATGAAGTGAGGATGTTTGGCTTGGGCGCTTCCAGGTATCATTCACCCTGTGCTGTTATAGAGGCAATCACCAGGTCTTCAGATGATCCGTTGCGTATGCCATGATCAACCAGGGGAGGAACAATAACAATTTGGCCAGGTTTAATTGCCTGGGTTTCTCCTCCGCTGGTGAATTCGCCCTGGCCCTCAACCACAACAAAAACATGATTAAAGTGATGAGTATGGGTTGTTGCCTCTTGTCCGGGCCTCATGCAGATCATGCTAATATTTGATCGCTCATCACTCCATATCGTCTCTTTGTAGCGTTTGTCTTCGTCGAATTTTTTCAGTTCATCGATTTTCAAGATCACACTTTTGTTCTTCATCATTCCCTCCAATGATTTAATAAGTTGAAATTTTGTTATTTTATCATTTTAAAGTTATCAACTTGTACCATTTCCCCATAATTTCCGGCACTATCCTAAAAGTGTCAACAAATTTGGACACCCGCAGTTCATCAGAATTTTCAACAGAGCCGGAAAATGTAACACCAAACTCCTTAGCCAGCCTGTTAATATCAGCCAGGCCTTCTGCCGAATCACCCTGTTGTCCAATCCCGATTAAAAGGCCTTTGCCGAATTGGTTGTATTCGGTGATAATTTCGAGCTCATTATCGGAAAGAAGATTTTCTGGTGATTTATCCAGTCCCGAAAAAATCCATACTTGACTGTACTGTAAAAGCAGGTCTTCGGATATCTCCGGGGTCTCTCTTCTACTGGTGATGCTTAAAGAAAAATCATCCTTATTCATTAAACTGTCAAGCACTTTTGAGCTGAAAGAGTTATGGGGTTTCCCGGGCTCGTTACTTAGAATGTAAACTAATATATTTCTGCTGGATGACATCGAAAATGATTGATCTTCAATCCATGCCGCAACATTTCGAATATACTTCTCATTATCGAATTTGCCGGCTCCATCTTCCATAAATTTAGCACCTCCCGCATCAAAGACCACTCCACCGCGTCCTGCATTCGGGTTATAATAGGTAGCGAGCAGACTTTTTTGTTGCGGATCCATAACTATCTTTACATGCTCAGCTGCAGGACCTTTGTCAATAATTGCAGCTCTTCCGCCGGACACAGATCCAACCCCTCTCAGAAGGGCATTGCCGGTATCCACATAGGGCGTAAATATAAGGGCTTGAAAAGAATAGGCGATTATAATCGTACCCACCACACAGATTAACATATACAGGGTAAATACCCTCTTCTTAAATACCGCCCAGAACATTATCATGGTTGGCATTGCAGTCACCGGCCCGCCGATAAGAAAGGCAAGCGCGGCTCCCCCGTTCAAGGTGCTGTCTAATGTGCCCTTAATATTATAAAGAACACCTGGCGTACTGAGCTGGTGCAAAAATATAGGGATAGAGCCAAGGGTTATCCAGACTATGCTGAACACTCCTTCCTGTCCGAAAAGTTTAGATATCCAGTCCTGGGGCACATATCTTTGGACAATGACCCCAATCACAACCCCTACCAGGACATACTTGCCGACCATCAAGAACATCTCAGTGGATTTGGCAAGAAAGATAACGAACATATTGTTGGTCTTGGCTGCTACTCTATTGCCGAATTTTTCTTTGCAATCACACTTAAATTTCTCATCCGGGTAATGCTCATCATGAAAATCCCCTCTGGCGATGGCACCTTCAATTAATACTTCCTTTGTTTTAAAGCCCTTGTTTCTGAGATAATGTGTCAGAAATCCGGCGGAAATCCCCAAAATGAAACTTGCGAGAGTCTTGATGACGGTCCACTCAGGACCAAGGTAGTTGTAGGTAATTAAATAGGCTGACGGACTCATCAGCGGCGAGGTTACCAGAAGAGCCATGATCGGCGCCAAAGGCATACTCACAAAAATCAAGCTTATAGCGGTTGTCAAAGTGCCACAGGCACACAAGGGAGTGAACATTCCGATGGTCGCCCCAAGCAGAATACTTGCAGTGCCATAACGGTTGAGATATCTTTGCAATTTTTGGGTTAATTTGTATGTGCGTATATAGCCGGCAAAAAACACGCCGACCATAAAATAAGGAAAAACTTCTGTTATCTGAAAAGCAAGACCATCTGTACTAACGATCATATCCCATATTTCATGCCCCAAAATCACAGGAAATGATTCATCTGCCAGCTTAAATTTTAAGGTTTCAGAGGTAGGGCCATTAAACCATACCTGCCACAACATCAGGAATAAGGCGGCCCCCATCAAGACCAGTAAGGTTCGGTTCGCTCCCTTATGGGGAGCACCATGGACATCACATCCGTTATTGCTTTTCGTATTTTTCATTCAGATTCTACCTACATGGATGATAATTAATCGCTTTTAACTACTTAACAAATTACAAAAAATAGTAAACCGCAGACAGCGCACAAGAGATTTTTATTACTCACCTCTTGTACTGTTGTCAATATTACAAATAATGGTTTTTAAAATCACTATGCCATCCGCATTGCATAGTTCGGCTCCACCAGTCAATCTGGTGAGTAAAGGTTTATAGAGTTAAACAGGTCTCTGCTATTGGGGTATAACTTTCAATAAGATCAGTTTAATTCTTTAGAAAATACTATTAAGCAAAAAACGGGCCACTAGTTTCATTGTTTAAAAATTTTTTAATAATTGCTGTTTGTCAGGAGTGCTAGCGGGTTAATTATCTTGTATTTAAACCAGGTCACAGTGCGGCATGTTAATAATATGTAGCCGACAGGTTGGGATTTTGCCCAAAAATTATTGGTCATTTTGCTATTCAACAAAACTGGAACCTGGCAGCTACGATCCAGCAGTTTGAATACCCGAAAGTCAGCCGTCTCTTCCTGTCAGCTTTTTGCCGGCTTGTTCTACGAGACGAATTTTCAAATTCGCCTTCGTAAAAAATTGTTTTTTTTGGCAAAAATTGTTTTTTGACAAAAATTGTTATAATAACCAGGGCGTTAATATAATGTAGGTCTATCCACTCTGGATATTACTGTTTTAGGGTGCTGTTTTTTTTAAATTTATCTTTAAGTTTAGGTACTTCTTGAAATAAACAATGTCTTATATTGTTGAGAATTAATACTAAATAATATTGTTTGTTGTTTATTGTTGAATAGTGTTTATTGTTGAACAGTGAAAAGGCCAATAATTTTTGGGCAAAATGCCAACCTGTCGGCTACATATTGTAAGTGCCACATTTTGTCTGGATTAAATAAGATGACTAAGCCGTTAGTATTCCTTAAAAAATAACAATTAATTAAAATTTTTAAAAAAATGAAATTAATGGCCCGTTTTTTGCTAAATATTAAGGAGAGAAAAAAAGAAACTAATTTAAAAACAAACGTATATTTTTACAGCATTCTTTAATTAGGAATAATTCTATGGAAAAGCAAAAACCAAAAGGTGAAAAATACCTTCTCGAAGACATTTTGATTATTTTATTTAAGCATAAGTATAAGATGCTTGCCGTTTTTTTTACCGTAATGATTGCGACCACGATCAAAACATCTTTGACCGAGCCAGTCTATCAGACCCATTCTAGCCTGATGGTCCAGTCAGGAAGAGAAAGTTTTTACCGTCCCGAAGCGGGCGGAAAAGATGATAAGATCCAGACTATATACTTGGATTATTTAGTCAACACGCAGAGCAAGGTCCTGCTCAGTACCGACCTTATAGAAGAGCTCATAACCGACCTGGGAGTGGAAAACATATATCCAGACATGATCGAACCATCACCGGAAGGGCCAACACGTGAAAAAGAGGGAATAATAAAAAGTGCCACATTCCGATTCAGAAGCCAACTCACTGCATCGCCTGTCAAAGGTTCTAATGTTATTGAAGTTTCCTTTAAGCACAATGATCCCCAAGTTGCAGCCCGGGCCGTGAATCAGTTAATGGAATCCTTCAAGGTAAAGCATATAGAGCTCTTTAAAAACCCCAGAACCTCTTTCATGGAAAAGCAATTAGCAGTTTATCGCCAAAAACTGGATGAATCAGAAGAGAATTTGGAGGCCTTTAAACAAAAAAATCGGGTTTTCTCCCTTAATGAACAGAAAAGTCTTCTTCTCAATCAAAAAACGAATCTTGATAACCATTTAAAACAGGCTCAGAGCGGGGTAAAGGTAATCCAGCAAAGAATATCTTCTCTAGCAAGCCGGATGCAGACTGTTCCTAAATATGAACTTTCACATACAAGAGCAGGCAAATCTAAAAATATTGACGATGCCCAGAAGGCCCTGTTACAACTTCAATTGCAGGAACAGGAACTCTTGGCAAAATATGATGGAAACAACCGGAAGGTAACAACTGTCAGAAAAGAAATCCAGGTGGTAGAAGATTTCCTGGCCCAAAATGGATTAAGAGAAACTAATGTAGATGAGCTTTTAGAGAAAAGTCGTGTTTATGCAGAATTAGAAGTATCTCTAGTACATGCCCAGACGGAACTAAAGTCCGAGGAGGCCAGGCTTGCTTCCACCAAACAGCAACTGAACCAGGTCAATGGCGAATTACACGATCTTGATACACATGAAAGGGAAATGCGAAACTTAGAGCGTGAATTGGATACTAATGAGAGCAACTATACAAATTACGTAGCAAAATTGGAGAATGCCCGTATTGAAGAAGAATTGGATTTAATGCGGAAAGTGAATATAGCTGTAATTCAGAAGGCCACAGTGCCTTTATGGCCGATCGAACCCAACAAGAGATTCAACTTGCTCGTTGGGATGATCTTGGGCGCTGCTGTCGGCCTGACCTTGGCCATTTTCTCCGAGTATTGCGTTGGGCGGGGTGTTTGCACCCCTGAAGGCGTAGAACAGCGCCTGGGCCTGCCAATCCTTGCCTCTGTTCCTTATAAGCAAAAAAAGAATTCACGGGTCATTTTCGCAATGGTGACGTTCACGAGCCTGTTTATACTATTATTTCTGCTAAGCGCTTGCAGCACAACCACAAAAAGTCCCACACCTTTCAATCCTCGTGTTGTCGAGGAACCTTCCGGTTCCACTGGGGAATATAAAATCAGTGCAAATGACAAACTGGAAATCAGGTTCTTTTATAATCCTGAACTTAACCAAACCGTTGATGTTCGTCCTGATGGCCGGATTACTCTAGAATTTGCTAATGATATCATGGCTGGCGGTCTTACCCCGGGTGAATTGACTGACATACTCACAGAAATATATTCTGCTGAATTTGTAGATCCCAAGGTTACAGTAATCGTTCGATCTTTCGGTGAGCAAATGGCTTATGTGGATGGCGAAGTCGGAAGACCCGGCTTAATCAATTTAAATGCTTTTAGTGGCAACATAACGGTTTCACAAGCCATCGCCAATGTTGGAGGATTTGAAGACACGGCCCGGCGCCATGAAGTACGGGTCATCCGACGCAAGGCTGACAAGAAACCTTTTGTTATCCCGGTGAATGTAAAAGAGGTACTCAATGGCACTGACGTAGACCAGGATATTGCCCTTCAGCCCTACGACATTGTTTATGTACCGAAATCAGGCATTGCTAACGTAAACTTGTGGGTGCAGCAATATATTTATAACAACTTTCGCATCGGTTTTGGTTATTCTATAGATAAGTGGTTTTGGGAATAATTAATCAATTTTTCAGTGCAGTTTTTTTTCAGTTCATTACATACCTAGAGCCATATTAACACACGAGTTTTTTATTGACCACAGACAGACGCAGACAACTGCAGACATAAATAGGGCCGACCTGGCTTTATTTAATGAAGCAAATATTTGGTGGAGCTAACCGGATGAATTTAAAAACAGAACAAAATATCGAGGAGACATCTGTCGTGCCTGTCCCTGAGTTTCCTACTTCAAAATCCTTTGAACTGGAAATGGAAGAGGAGATGATTGCCCTTTACCAATCAATCAACTCTCTGCGTTCCGCCGACACTCAAAAAAATAAAATCATTCAGTTCATGAGCCCCTTACAGGGAGAAGGGACCTCGACTATAGTAGGGGAGTTTGCCAAGGTCGCCGCCTTGAAATACAATAAGTCGGTACTTCTCTTGGATGCGGATTTACGCAAACTCGACCAGCAGCCTTTTTTTAACATCACTCTGGAACATAGCCTGGAGGAGACCACGCGCGAAGGTGATCCAGTCGATAAGGCACTCTATCATATTGCGAACACATCTTTGTTCCTGAGTCGATTTTTTAAAGACTCCGGTTCCGTCCGTCAATTTCTTGACCCCTCCGCTATCGATGATCTCTTGGGACAGTTAAGGAAACGGTTTGACTTCATTGTAATTGATTCTCCTCCAGATACCGTATTCTCAATTGGCCTGGCCACTTCTACTTCGATAAATGGGGTTGTTTTGGTTTTGGATGCGGAAAAGACCTGCCTGGATGAGGCAGAAAATCTAACAGGCAAGATCACCAACAGCGGCGGTAAAGTCCTTGGCATCGTTATTAATAAGGAGCGTAATTATATTCCGGAGTTCATCTGGAATCGGCTATAACTTCTCAGAATTCCTTTATAAACGACTTTAATAAAGTATGTATCTTACATTAAATTATCTTATTGCGATGATATGCGCCGGATACCGGATCAGCACAGATCGAATAGAAAAATCGCGCAATTCAGGCAAATTCATGACCAGGAGGGGGTTTCAATAAATGCCCTCTCTTCTTAGCCGCATTCTCCCAAATATCTTAAAGCTGTTTGATATGCTGGCCATGGTATTATCTTTTGCTGTGGCCACCATTGCAGCTCATCATCAACTCAGGACGGTCTCATTTGAACAGTTTCTCGCCATGCGCATCACGGTCCAGAACTTTACACTTTTTCTTGGGCTTCTTCTTGCCTGGCACTTCATTTTTGTACTTTTGGGCCTCTACAGTTCAAGTCGTTTGACCTCACAACAGAGAAGGACCATTGATGAAATCAAGGCAACTATTTCAGGAACCCTGGCGCTATTTGCAATTGCCGTTCTGTTCAGAATTGTATTGGTCACCCCGGTTTTTCTTACAGCTTTCTTGGCAACCAGCAGCGCCATTATTATTTTGAGCCGGGTCATCCTCGGATACGTCTTGAAGCTGATGAGGTTTGAAGGCCAAAACCTGCGCCATATGCTGATAGTCGGCACAAACGGGCAGGCTGTTGAGTTTGCTCAAAAAATCGAGAAAAACAAGGGGCTTGGTTATCACATTATCGGGTTTGCCGACAATACCTGGGAAGGTATCGAAGAATTTCAAACCACAGGGTATCGTCTGGTAACCGATCTTAATAATCTCGCTGAGTTTCTCAGTCACAATGTAGTTGATGATGTG
>Ga0209536_100014160_pt1 | contig 11471 bp, 11 predicted proteins | sample DeeMarSeWOR28_12_FD_187461 | JGI IMG/M metagenome (GOLD analysis project Ga0209536, IMG submission 187461) | Marine sediment microbial communities from White Oak River estuary, North Carolina - WOR-2-8_12 (SPAdes) (version 2) | ecosystem: Environmental > Aquatic > Marine > Intertidal zone >... | reverse complement strand
CAGATTGGGCAAGGAAGCTCGCAACAACCTCTCTCTATTGGATCAGCTGATTTTATTGAGCAGATTAAGATTCAGGCGGAGATCGCTATTGAAGAGGCAGATGCGATCCTCTTTATCGTTGATGTAGAAAGCGGGGTTACGCCAGCCGATTTCGAAGTGGCGCAGATCTTACGCCATCACCAGCGATCGGTTGATGGTGAGCCCTGGCCGCCGATCTTTCTAGTAGTTAACAAAGCCGATAACGAAGACCGCCGTGCTCAGGCTTACCAGTTTTATGAATTAGGGATGGGAGATCCATATCCGATCTCCGCACTGCACGGTACTGGCACTGGAGATTTGCTGGATGCACTGGTGGCAACCTTCCATCTCCCTGGAGAGGAAGAGGATGATGAATCAGTTAAGATCGCTATTGTTGGTAAACCGAATGTGGGCAAATCCAGTTTGCTCAACAAGCTGCTGGGTGAGGAAAGGGCTATCGTCAGCCCAATACCCGGAACGACCCGCGATGCCGTTGATACTTATCTGACGTACGAGGACATCCCTATCACCTTGATCGATACCGCCGGGATCAGGCGTCGAGGACGAATAGAACCGGGTGTAGAGAAATACAGTGTGTTGAGAACGATGCGTGCCATTGACAGGGCAAGCGTGGTTCTTTTACTCGTCGATGCCACGACTGGACTGACCGCCCAGGATGCTCATATCGCGGGTTATGTGCTTGATGCCTGGAAAAGCGTCGTCGTGGTGGTCAATAAATGGGATGCAATCGAGAAAGATACCTATACAATGGATGAGTATACAAGCATCATTAGACGAGAGCTGAACTTCTTGCCATATGTGCCCCTATTGTTTATCTCAGCCAAAACAGGCCAGCGGGTTGACAGAGTGATTCCAATGGCGCTACGCGTCCATGAGGAAAGATTGGTGAAATTGTCCACCTCTCAATTTAACCAAATTCTACAAAGGGCACAAGATCAACATCCAGCTCCTTCCCATGCTGGTAAACATTTCAAGATCTATTATGGCACTCAAGTTCGCAACGACCCGCCTACGTTCATGCTTTATGTGAATGATCCGCAACTGGCCCACTTTACTTACCGACGTTTCTTGGAGAATCGTATTCGGGAGGGATATGGCTTCCTTGGCACACCGATCCGGTTAGTATTGCGCCGTCGCAAACGACGAGATTATGGGCGCTAATATGCAAATCCCCCTATTTCACGAGTATCCTTGAAAACGTATGAGAATCCTAAGAAAACACTTAGGTTCATCGTTCTCTCCTTGACCTGATACTTTGTCGACCTTATAATCCAATCGCGTAATATTGCCCTTGCCCTTCCCAGGAAGCGGATTTATAATCTTCAGGAAGGAAATTAATGGAGCACAATTTGGATCAATTCCACACAGAAAGTTTATCCGAACCACAAGAACCTGAAGAAAAGCGTTCAGGATTGATGCGGTTTGTCATTGATGTCATTGAGACATTGATCTTATCGATTGTTTTGTTTGCTGCGATAAATGCTGTGTCGGCGCGCATCCGGGTTGATGGTGCCAGTATGGAACCCACCCTGCAGAGTGGTGAATTTGTTATTGTCAATAAATTGGCTTACCTGCTGGGAACGCCATCAGTTGGTGATGTGATCGTATTTCATTTCCCTCGTGATCCGGATCAGGAATACATCAAACGCGTAATTGGTCTCCCCGGTGATAGAGTGGAAATCGAAGAAGGCCAGGTTTATGTGAACGGACAAGTTTTAAATGAGGATTACATTGCTGCCTCACCTGTCTATGAGAATGTTTCGGATGTGCCTGACGATGCGCTTTTCGTCCTTGGTGACAACCGCAACAATTCTTCAGATTCGCATAATTGGGGACCGGTTCCTTTAGATTTTGTCATTGGCAAAGCAACTTTTGTCTATTGGCCGCCGACGGAATGGGGGGTTGTTGGGCAACCCCTGATCGCCAGTGCTGCTCCGTGATACAAATCCTTCAGGTGGTGATCTATGAAGATAAAATCTAATCCAGAAGAAAATAGATCGCTAGGGTCAGTGTATCAATGTCCTGAATGCTCAGCCGGTGTGATGCGAATGGAATTTGTAACTTACTTCACATGGTTGAATAATGAATTGATCACGGTGCCAAACTTTCCCGCCTGGATGTGTGATCTATGTAGCAGGAGAGAATTTGACCCGCGCGCAATTACCTGGCTGAATACTTTATTGAATCCTAGTACGGGTCGGAAATCTGAGCGCAGGTCGAATCGTCGTTCCTCATCACGTAGCGATCATCCCCACCACCCCGAAACCTAGATTGTAGGTTTCATTTCTCCTGTTTTTTCCCAGAATAGTTCTTACAATTATCAGCGCAGGTAGGGCTGTGCTAAATACAAGGCTGCTAAAGATTTTGCGTCTTGTATAACTCCCTCGGAGACCAGATCGTGCAAATCTCTTATGGTCAAGCTCTCAACGGTGATAAACTCATCTTCATCACCTTGCAACGGATCGGGGGATAGTTCAGTAGCCAGATAGATGTACATACTCTCGGTCGAATAGCCCGGTGCAAGAAAGAATTCACCAACTTTTTCTAATTTCTTTGCCGACATTCCGATTTCTTCTCGCAATTCTCGCAGTGCGCATTCCTCGGGCGATTCGCCTTCGTCAAGAGTCCCGGCAGGTAGTTCCAGGAGAACTTGTCCTGCAGGATGCCGGTATTGACGGATAAATATTATCTGGCCTCGGGAATCGATCGGGATCAGGGTTACCGCACCCGGGTGAACCACAACATCAAGCGTGGTGATATTTCCATTCGGTAATTTTACATGGTCCCGGTGAACATCAAATGCCTTGCCGCGATATACGGTTTCAGAGGTTATTGTGTCAAAAGGCATGGTGTTTTGCTCCTATTTGGACATCAGAAAAATAGCCGGTCAATTGTACCGGCTATTCAGAAAAAGCGCACGACAGTAATAGTACGATTAGGGGATTTGAAGAACCTGTCCGCTTGACAAGTTATATGGAGATGATAAGCCGTTAGCTTGTGCGATAGCCATCGGATCGACATCGCCGTATTTGCAAGCGACTTTGTAAATCGTATCTCCAGCGAGGACAGTGTAGCTGTCAGGATGTTTCGCCAGGGATCTTTGACCGGCGAAAGTATTGCCTGTCTGGGGGATTTTTAATGTGAATCCCACCGGGACAACTGAACTGGTTGACAGGCCGTTTAAGCTGAGCAATTCATTTTGATTGACATTGAATCGTCTGGCAATACAGAAGGGGAATTCACTTTTTTGAAGCTGATAAGATGTGGGGATACCCGGCGTGGCTGTGGGTACAACGACTGGGGTGGCTGAAGGTTGTGCAGCAGCCGGTGGTTCGGTGACCTGCTCTGTTGGGACGGGTGATGCATCAGGTGCTGCGGGTTCTGTCGACTCGACTTGAGGCGGTTGAGTAGCTGCTGGGGTCGCTTCCCCTCCTCCAGCGACAAATGTTTGTGTAGCGATATTGCCGAGTTCAGCCTCCAGCGTGCCCATGGCGGCATCAGCGGTAGGGGTTTCAGTAGGTGGAGGTGTAGATGCGGATAATCTGCATCCTGCAAGAATTATTGCTAAGGACACCAACACAAGAAAAATGAGGTAGCGTGTGGTGGTCATATAGTTCTCCTCCTCGGAATTTCAACTGCTAATACAACTTATTTCGCAATCTTTTTTTCAATTTCTGTTCATGATACTAGCACATTCCTGATACTGCGTCAAGCAGATCAAAACGAGGCGAACTATCAGGTTTGCAAGGAGGCAAAGGGGAAATAATTGGCTGGGAAAGTGAATTATTCCAGGCTGGAGATGATCTTTTCACGGGTCAGAGGTCGAGCAACGATGACAACCCGGTGAGTATTGCTCTCGAAAGGCCAGCATGAGATCAGGGTTAGGCGCTCGTCTACTGAGGGCAAGATCCATTGTGCATTGTTCATACGAGTATCAATATCTTCGTATTTCTCCGGGAGGATCATTTTATTAGTGATCAGGTAGCTGAACCTGCTTGCATGCGATTCGATCGTGATGATGTCCCCTACTTCCACTTCATCCAATGATTTAAACACTTCACCATTGGTGTTGTTATGACCATTGAGCACAGTGTTGCCCGGCTCACCCAATAGAGCTGAGGTGGTATGCCATCCGGCTGCAAATTCATCTGGGACAATCCACTGCATATATTCTTTACCCGCAATTTTCTTAAAATCGATCGCCGAAGGCACGATGGGTGTATCCAGATTGATCGACTCGATCGTCAGGCGAACCGGTACCTCTGGGTCAAGGTGAATCATCTCGGGTGAACTGGGAAATGAGTAATTCATATCTTCAAACGAGGAGGCTTCCAGTGCTGGATCAACAGTTAAGGCAACGGGTTGAGCAGAAATCTCCTCGACCTGATCAGCTTGCTTGAGTTCTGGATATACAAATCTACCTCCTTCTCTCACTCGATCTTCGACGTTTGCTTGTTCTTGATTGAGTGGTTTCAAGGGGACTGGAAGCGCGCCAATGCCACTTCTTTCGGGTAATTGAATGGAGATCGAGAAAGGCTGGAAGGTTGCAAAGAACATTCCAGTTATAGCGATGAAGGAAAGCAAGAATCCTAAGAATATACTCCAGTTATCCACCAGAGTGCGTTTCATTATTAGGATGGCTTGTTTCGCTTGTAATAAGTGGCGATGCCGTAGAAAATCATCCATACTCCAAGCAGACCTATCCCAAAGTAGATGAACAACCAAAAATTATTTACAGAGCCCGACCCTGAAATAGATAAATCGGCACCAGTGACGGGGATCAAAACTTGCGGCGTTGCTGTGCCTGGAGGTGTGGTCGGGCGAGGTGCCGTTGGTGGTGTTGTTGGACTGGATGTAGGCGCAGTCTCAGTTGCTGTACTGGTGGGTGGTGCATCGGTGGGTGGTGGGGTTACCGGTGTATCAGTCGGAGTGATAGTTACGATGGGGTCGGTCGCAACCGGTGTCGATGTGTTGGTGGTGGTATTAGTTGGCGTTGGCGTATCCGTCGGTATGGATGTCTCGGTGGATGTGCTGGTCGGCGTTGCAGTATCCGTCGGTATCGGCGTATTTGTGGCGGTGTTGGTAGGCGTTGGTGTGTTGGTTTCTGTGGGCACTAACCCAGCGTAAAACTCCACATGTGATACATCCTGGCATTCAGGTGAATCAGGACCAATCTTGAACACTGTCACAAAACTTGTGCCGAGTCCATTGACCTGGTAGCATCCATCATTCTGCCTGCTTGGAGGATAAGTAAAGGGGATACATTCTTGACCTGACTTGATGAATACCTTGACGATGGTCTCTTGACCGTTGTAAAGAAATACACCTTGGTTATTCGGTGAATTAGCTTTTTCAACCCATCCCATGTCGCAGTTGCCTTGACCCTGGGCATTTACAGCTTCTCTTGAGGGCTGCAAAGATACCAGAAGTATCCCGACCAGCAGTAATGCGCTGCCAAGTAATAAGGTCACCCTGACAATGTATTTTGAGATTGTGTAAATTGATGAATTCATTTTCCCTTCCCGTCTCCAACACCCGAGTTATTAAGCAAAAAACCGGCCGTGTGGGCCGGTTTCGCTATTCGCTCCCCAATGACTTTACCATCCTGAAGGATAGATAAGCGACCAAGTTGAGTCATTGGATCATCGCCATTCCCGAAGCAATTATTCTATTGGTAATTTCCTGATCTTAATAACGCTGCTGGTTAATTCGTGTTACATAATCCCTGAATCCCTATCTGAATTTTATCACATAGTTTGGGATGAATTCCATCACTCCTGTTTATAGCGGATCGAGATCCCGTAGAAGGCCAGCCCTAAGCCGACTAATCCAATGCCCGTGGCGATGAGGATCCAACCGTTTACTCCGGACTCCCGATTTGAAATGCCAGATACTGGGATCAGCACCTGCGGAGAGGGCGAACCAGAAATTGCTGTTGGGGCCGGCAGAGTCGCCGGGGGTTTGCGGGTGGGTGTCGCCGTAGGAGGCTCTTTCGGAGGGGGTGTCTTGGTCTTCGGACCGGGAGCATCGGTAGGTGTTGGTGTCACAGTGGCGGTATTGGTGGGTGTATCCGACGGTGTGACTTCAGTCGTGGTGGGGGTAAATGTAGGTGTATCAGTAGGAGGTACTTCGGTTTCTGTAGGCGGAATTTCAGTTGGAGTGGGTGTGTCTGTGGCGATTAGAGTAGGGGGTGGTACAGGATTTGAACGTACGTTCAAACCAACATTGATCGATCCTGGATATCCAGAAGCGGTGAAAGTGACTTTGTAAGTGCCTTTGGTCAGACGACCTTCGAGATTTTTAGTACCCCGGTTTGCGCCTTCTTTCCCATCGGTCACAATGAAGATACCCAGGGGAGATTCACCTTTTCCACCTTCATCCGTCTGGCATTCTCCTGTGCTGCAATCAAAAGGACAGCCAGATTGATCGTAATCCTGGTAGTAGAAGAATCCCAAGGTGACATCGGCCATTGGTTCATCGATCGTGAATGTCCATTCCTTGGTTGGATTTTGGGGGTTTTTAACCCGGGTAGTTTGACCCCAGTCACTTGGCTTGTCGCAGGTAGATAGAAGCGTTGACGATTCAGACTTACCGTTGTCACTTTCCTTTTCTGCAGCCTGAGCAGGCAATGGGACACCGGCAAGAATGAGTCCAACCAATAAGCAAGCGCAGCTGACCAGGTAAATCACACCACTAACTTTCCGCGAGCAGAAATCCAATGCAATATTCATACTTTTACCCCAACCCCACTAATAATATATTTATTAAAAAACCGGCCTCGTGGGCCGGTTTCGCTATTCGCTCCCTAATGACCTCTCTATCCTGGCGGATAGATAAGCGACCAGATTAGGTCATCAGATCGTCGCTTCTCACAGTTACGGCATTCTTCTATTGATTTCCAGTCGAGTTGACTGAAAATCCCCCCGCAAAGATCAATGCCGAGGTTGGACTCTGGTTATCTCTACTACTAATAACGTTATACACAAATAATTGTTACAGATTTCTAACCACGAATATATCTTCTCTTTTATGGGTAACGATCTATGGTAAGGCAGAGCTGTATGGAAGTGGTCAATGCCCTCAATCTGGTTTTGTCAAGGCGATTTATGTTATTGTACTTAGATCGTTCAGCAGCTGTTCCTTATCCTCTGCTTCTTGGATTTTTTCTGCTACACTTCTTGCCTGGTCGATATATGCCTGCGCTTGCTTCTGGTTCCCCGCGGTGGATTCGGCACGCGCCAGCGCTTCGTAGGCGTACCCGAGGAAGAAAGGAGGGATCTCCTCCGACTGGCTGACATCCAGGCACAACTGACCATAGCGCCTGGCATTGTCCGCCTGACCAAGCACGGCATAGATGTGGGAGGTCTGCCAGTACGCGATCGAAGCACTGGAATCGCTATAATCCTCGCGCTGTGTCCAATGGTAGTGCGATGCCAGGCTCAGCCTGATCATGTCTTCATCTTCTGCAGGGGTTCGATCGGTCTTCTCTATCAGATCCCAAGCCTGGTTGAAACAATTGGTGGAAAAGTATTTGTGCGCCGCACTGTGGTCGAAATCCGGTTTTTTTGACATTTTACACCTCCTTAATTGGGATGCTTCTCAGGGAATTGTAACTTAACGGTATTAATGTGGATCTCAGATATTATATCAATCGAAGGTAGGGGATTGCGCTTAAGATAATATGGTATCTTAAGGCTTTCAAAACATCCATGAGGAAACAAAATTCGGGTATTCGACGTCCATTTATAGCGCGGAGAAGTTTATAATTGCGAAAGTTCCCGAGCGGAATTGCTGACCTAATGATGATCACAAAACGTGTTCTGCGTAAATGGGCAATTTTGATCACCCTGGCATACCTCGTCCCTGCACTGGCGTGTAATTTCCCTTTCCCCACAAAAAGTTCTGATTCGTTAGATGACCTGCATAAGACCCTCACGGCTATATCCAATGCCGCCGAACCTGAACAAACGCCAGAACCGATTGGAGGAGATTTATCAACAGGAGGTGAGATCACGGCAACACCATCTGGTCCGGCTGTATCTCCATTGCAGACGCCAGGTCTGGTTGGCTCTGGGACACACTTCGTCTATTACACCCAAAGTGGCGATACTTTGCCCGCAATCGCAAAACGCTTTGGAGTAGAACCTGAGCAGATCAGCTCCTCCCAACCCCTAGATCCTGAAGCCCTGCTCCCTGCGGGACTGGAGCTGCAGATCCCCAACATACTTGGTGAGACGCAATTTTCAGATTTCTTGCTGCCCGACAGCGAGATCATCCATTCCCCATCCACTACCGATTTTCAGGTGGGAGATTTCATCGAGGATGGCGGGGGTTATTTGAGCACCTACAGCGAGAAGGTGAATGGAAAATTACTCTCCGGGGCAGAGATCGTGCAGAAGGTGGCGGTGGAGAATTCGATCAACCCACGCCTTTTGCTGGCCCTGTTGGAATACCGTTCGGGGTGGGTCTTTGGTGATCCCCTGGATCCTGCACTTATATCCTATCCAATCGGCTTCAATGTGACTGATTACAAGGGACTCTATTACGAGCTGGTCTTGACGGCTACACATCTGGGGATAGGCTATTATGGCTGGCGGACAGGTTCATTGACCTCATTGAGATTTGCAGATGGAAGCACAGTACGCCTCAGCCCAGGATTAAACGCTGGTACAGTGGCGCTGCAGAACTTCTTCGCAAAGTTATCCGATCAAGACGAATGGCGAGAGTACCTTTACGGAGGGGAGGGGTTTATACCTCTTCACCAGCAGATGTACGGTGACTCCTGGATGCGGGATGCCCAGGCTGGACCGATATTGCCCAGCGACTTATCCCAGCCAGACCTGGAACTACCCTTCGCGCCCGGTGAAAGATGGAGCTTTACCGGCGGCCCACACCTTGCCTGGAATTCTGGCAGCCCGCGTGGTGCGATTGATTTCTCACCCGTCACCGGGCAATCTCCCTGTACGGCCTCAAAAGCCTGGGTGACGGCTTCCGCTCCTGGTCAGGTGACCCGGTCAGCAGATAATGTGGTGGCGCTCGATCTGGATGGTGATGGCAACGAAGGTACCGGTTGGGTGCTGGTTTATCTGCACATCGCGGAAGAAGACAGTATTCAAGCCGCACAGCAGGTTGATTTAGATCGCCAGTTAGGCCATCCTTCCTGCGAGCGGGGAAATTCAACGGGCACAAATGTGCACATCGCCCGCAAGTATAACGGGGAATGGATCGCGGCAGATGGGCCCCTGCCTTTTATCCTGAGCGGGTGGGAAGTGGAAGCAGGACAGAGAAGCTACCAGGGTCAGCTTGTCAAAGACGGTAAGATCGTTTCAGCCAACCCGGGTGGTCCCAGCTCGTCGGTAATCGTGCGCGAAGATTGAGCAAACTTGATCCACTATTGAAAGACAACCCAGATAGAGGATATCAGAGCAGTTTCAATTGCTCTCCGCGCTGAGTGAAATACTTTGGGAGGCAGGTGGCGAGGCCATATTTCTCACATTGGGCTTGGAACTCTTTCTCCAATAGAAACAGGTTGTTTGCCGGGCAGAAGTACTGGTCCCCAAAGCGACTCTCATATCGCGCCCTCAACCCGGGGAAGGACCTATCAAGTTTGTCATAGTAGTAATCACGCTGTCGATCGCGCATTGTCATCCCAAAGGAAGGGATAATGTAGGAGGCTCCGTTATGGTGAGCGCGTTCTACGATGGCATGGAGGTTCTCTTTGTTGTCCTCTATAAAAGGCAATACCGGCATCAAAGTGACTCCGGTTAAAATCCCCTTGGCGGCCAGTTTTCGCATAGCAGCGTAGCGGGCGGATACACGCGGCGCGCCAGGTTCCAATTTCAATCCTAACTCATCATCGGCGGTGGTGATGGTGAAGCTCACTGCAGCGTAAACCTTGCTGATCTCCTGCAGGGCCTGCAGGTCTCTCAGCACCAGATCGCTCTTGGTGATGATGTGGACCGGAAAGCGGAATTCAGCGATGACCCCTAATGCTTGGCCCGTCAGGTTTCTTTTCGCTTCCAACGGCATATAGGGATCGTTCATCGAGCCGGTCCCGATAGTTCCTTTAACTCTTTTCCGGGAGAGCTCCTTTCTCAGCAACTCGATCCCATTAACCTTGACCAGCACATCGCTGAAATCCTCGATGCGGTAGCATTCGCTGCGCGAATCGCAGTAGATGCACTGGTGCTGGCAGCCCCGGTACAGGTTCATGTTGTACTTCAAGCCGAACCATGTATCAGGTTGGCGGACGGTATTCAGTATCGTCTTGGCGGTGATCTCTTTTATCATCAAGATCTTCTCTTATATTAAGCGGCTGTAAACAGGTGCTGCCTATCCTCGAGCCAGCTTTTCTGCGGTTCTTTAACTTGGATGACCTCCTGCCAGTTGGGATCTGTGAAGAAATCCTCGTAGCGGAAGGAAACCAACTCGTTGATGAATCGAGGTCTGCGATCGATCGGGTATTGGGTGTGCATGTGCAGCGGATAGTTGACCAAATAAGGCAGCTCAAGGATATCCGCTTGCTTGAAGGTTGAAAGTATGCAGCCGGCCAGGACTGCCTGGTGGATGAAGATCCGGTATAAGCGATTCGAGCGGTAAAAATCTTGATACCTGGGTTGAAAGTACATCTCGAGGAATTTGTCTCTCCACAAGCGTAACAGCTTGTTTTCCGGTCGCACGACCAACATGCCGGCATTGATGTAGGGGTACATCTCGACCTGGTCGGTGCTGGTCGTCATGGGGAAGAGCGCTTCCTGGCGTACACCACAGTCGGCGAAGATGGATTGCCAAAAAGGGTCAAGCGGTTTATCGAAGGCAGGACCGATCAGGAGGTGATCGACCGGCCGGCAACCCAGCTTCTCCTCTGCCTCCAGGAGCAATCCCCGTGGTTCATTAATCACCATTGAACCGGGATCCATCCAGATCAGTAGCGCTGTTTTGCCGGCTGCCAAAGTCTCCGCGGCGGCAGAGGCGACTACTTTCTTGGCAAAAGGGAAGCTCGCGGCCTGGGAGTCGACCTGGAAGGGATGCAGGTCAACCTCAAGAGCGTCAAACTGCGCCCTGCTTTGGTTTGAGAGCTGCTCAACTGATTTGGATAAGAAAACCCAAATGGGGGCAGATGATAAATCTCCGGCGAAGGCGCGGATGCTCTCGGCCAGGAGCAAAGTCCTGCTTGCATCTCCTTTATCCCCCAGCAGGGTTGAAAAAATCAATCTATTCATGAATGAGTTCTCTTTGCGATCCAGGCGCGAATATTAGATGCGCTCGTATTTCGCAAGCTGTGGGTGAACGTTTCCCTCACATAAGAAGGTTATTTTAACTCATAGTTGATCTCAGGCAGGATTTCCAGTAAATTATATACGCAAACCATATATTGGCTGGTGCGGTGTGTGGGGGAGGTAAGGTATGATGCAAAGTTAATGCTCGAGCAG